>Ga0187853_10001391_pt1 | contig 22284 bp, 21 predicted proteins | sample June2016WEW_6_10_2_FD_132417 | JGI IMG/M metagenome (GOLD analysis project Ga0187853, IMG submission 132417) | Peatland microbial communities from SPRUCE experiment site at the Marcell Experimental Forest, Minnesota, USA - June2016WEW_6_100 | ecosystem: Environmental > Terrestrial > Soil >... | reverse complement strand
CTTTTGGCTCTCCGACCACCGGGAACTGGTCACTTCCTCCTTGAGGTTGTACCGCCAGACCGGGTCGGCCCGCCGGCCGAACACGTAATCGGACATGATGCCCAGCAGAAACAACGCCGAGCAAACCGCCAGCGTGGGAATCATGTCCAGCCGGGTCGAGCAAGCCAGGGCCAGCCCGGCCAGAATCCAGACCGCGAACAGGACGAGGATTGCCGCCGGCACCAGTTGCCAATCCACGCCGGTGGCGAAGGCCTGCGGTTTGCCTTCTTTGGTGTAGTAGCTGATCACCACAAAAGCCAGGCTCACCATCACGATCAGGCCGAAGACAGCGTCTGAAACAAAGGGGCGGCGCAGGAAAAAATTGCTGAATCCTCCCAGCAGATAGGCGAGCACCAGGCCCAGGGCAAAAATGCCCAGGGCAAACATATCCGTCGAGCCGTAGGCGTCGAAGGCCATGCGGCTGGCCAGCAGCGCCGCCACCAGGTTGACATAAGTCAGCAGGGCCAGGGCGGCGACCAGGCCGGCGTACTTGGCCAGCAGAAACTGGGAGCGGCCGACCGGTTTGGACAGGACCGCCAACGCGGTGCCGGCCCGGATTTCACGCGCCAGCGAGGCCGAAGCGCTCAAGACCGCCCCCAGCAGCCCCGCTAGCAGCATCACGGCCAGCGTGCTGTTCTTGACCAGCTTGGGCTCGTCGCCAAACGCAAAGTAATACGGCGTGGCCAGAAAGATCTCGAAGGCGGCGGAACTGGTCATCAGCAGCAGGAATACCGGCTGCCTCACCAGCTCCATAAACGCATTCGCCGCGATGGTGATGAACTGTCGCATCGTCTAGTCGATCAAGCCTGACAGGATACGAATCGCCCGGTTCAATGCAATCCGATAATTGAATGGCGATAATTGAATTTCTGCGCATTATGCACCGCCCCGTCCCGGCCGGAACTGTGCGTCTGACGGCACACGCCTGTGCGTTTGGCCGCACAGGCGCGAGGAGAAAAGAGGTCGGTGAAGACGAGGTTGCCGAGGCGGCGGCTGGGCAGGGGGTCGCCTGGCGGTTCTGGCGCCTTTTGGCGACTCGCCGGGATTCTGGCTTTGCAGGCCAGCCGCCAGCCTCATTAACACCGCCGCTTCAGCGCGGTGTACGTGTGCCGGGGGCCGTCCCAGCCGTTTTAACGGCTTTCCGCGCTCCCTGCCAAACCGTTGAAACGGTTGCAGCGCCCTAAGTGCCTCTTGACACCGGGCTGAAGCCACGGTGTTAATGAAACGTCTGGCCGGGGTATGAAGGATCCGGGCTAGAAGCGGCACGCTGGAGAGACGCGATCATATTCGTGCCGTTGGCTAAGCCTGTGCGCCAATGTCGAATTAACCGACGCGGCGGTGAATACCGCAGGCGGGGTCGAACTCCTTTTGTTGCTTATCGCGCTCCGCAGGGCCGAGGCGAGACCATGTCGAGGTTTCGGCCGGATCGGCGGCGGTGTCGAACCCGTACGGCACATTGATGCCGACAAGATCGGAAATGAGTTTCCGGCCCGTCGGAGATTTCCGAGACTTTGTCTCGGAATTTTCAGACGCGGTCTGAAGGATCTGCAATTCCCGAGGCGCTGTCTCGCCTTGCCGAGCCCCGCCTTGGGCGCTCGACACAAATTTACGAGAAAATGTCTCGTAAAAGCCCAGCAACGGACCCCGTTATGCCTGGCCAACGATGCCGACAATACAGTCCGAAGTTATCGTAAACGAGGGACTCGGCACCGTGTAGTCCGCCCTGACGGCTTGCCAGAGATCGTGGTCCATGAGCGTGACGATGGTCGTGTCGCCGGGGGCGTCGCCGGCATCGAGCCCGTAGTCGAACTGGATGCCACCCAGTTCGGTCAGCAGAAAACGCGGATGCAGTTTTTCGCCACCGGTTTTCCGCAACCAAAAGTGTAGCCTTACAGTCGTGCCTGTCGGAACCACTTCTGCGAGTTGTCGCTGCGCGTTGTATTTACGATTCTCCAGAGCAGTGTCGTTGGGGGGACGGTCAACGTGAAGCTCACACCGTCGCCAGGGTTTCCCGCTTGCTCTCATGCCAAGGAGGGTCATGAGCGGATCTTTGAAGCGGGGCTCGCTGGCGTCGAGGTTCGGCTCCACCAGCATGATCTCCTCCGACGAGGCGAGCAGGAGAGCTGCACATCGCGCGAAGGCCGCAGCGTCCCGGGCGACTTTCTTCTGCCGAGGCACGTGCCATGGTGGTTGGCTCCGCGAAAACTGGCCTGCCACAAGCACACGGCTCTTGTCTCGTGGGTTTTTCCGCGCCACGACCCCGTCAAAGCCGCCCGCCACTGCGTGGCTCTCCGCATTTGCGAGCCAGTCCTTGCCCTTGTCGAAGGCACGGCCGGCCCGAATGAATCGGTCGGGGTATTGCCTCATCCGTTCCGCGATCGCAGCCGCCCGCACGGGCGGGCTGAGGCTGAGCGCCAGCCTTCGCACTCGATCGATCCAGTCCGCGGGGTACATGGCCGCCAGCCGGCCATGGCAGACGCCCAAATCATCAAAGATTTCGCGGAAATGCGGCCATGTCGCCATCACCTCCGGTTCAATAGCAAATTCTCGAATCATGGCAGGTCCGCAAGGCGATCAGCAAAAAACCCGCCGGGCCACGGCGCACCGAAATCTCCGTCCGGCGTGACAGGCAAATGTCTGACAAGGCTACCTTTCGCCATAGGTTCCACGAACACCACGGCAATGTTTTCCGGTTGCACAGGCGTTGCGCCTGCCGGCAGCCGGCTTTCGGTCGTTTCGCGAACTCGTCGCAAGATGCGTAAAATCAAGTGCTCGCTGTGCGTTTCCAGGAGGAAGGTGTTCTTCCGCTCGCCAAGGGCGGACTCGATGAACACGTCTCCCAGTTCGGCCTGCAGCGCCGGATGAAGATGAAGTTCGGGTTGCTCGACAACAATCAACCTTTCGCGGGAGGCCAGGGCCGTGACCAGGACAGGCAACACTTGACTGAGACCGAAGCCGATGTCCCTGTGGCTCACGACGGTCCCGGACTGCGTGTCCTGAAATGAGAGCTCTGTCAGCGCGGCTAACTCCGGGTGGTTTCGCAACGCCTCTTCGGTTGCCCGGTGCAGCGGACCGCCGTAAGCGCCAGGCTGCTCTTTCAGAGCATCGAGCAATTTCTCGGCCTCCACCATCTGCTTGGCAATGATTCGGTAATTCGTGCCCAACCGCGCCGGTCCAAGCCACTCGTTCAAAACCCCGGCGACTCTGGGATCCTCCCGGGCCAGTTCCCAGGCGGCGCCGCCGCCCGCCAGCCAATTGGGATCCTGATCGCGAACCGAGGGGGCATGGCGAGACGGAACGCAACGCAAGGGACCGAGGTAGGAGAGCTGTCGCAGCGAGGCCAGAATCTGCTTAAACCGGCCCGAAAGGAGCCGGTTCAGGTCGTAGCGGAGGGCTTGCGCCTCAGCCCACCAGTCAGTATCCACGGATTCCAGTAGGTCCTCACGACGCAGGAACCCGACGGGGTCAGACTGCATCTCCTCCTCCCATCCAGTCCATTTCGACCACGGATTCGCTGCGGTGTCTTGCAGCGCAAGCCCTTCGAGGCGGTATGCCCCCTCCTTCAGGATCGTGGCGAACCGTTGCCTCAAAAGCGTTAGCTCGCTTCTTGCCGCCTCCGGATCGGACCTCGCCAGCGCTAGGCGGGACAGGAACGGATCGGCCTCGATCTTCTCTTGATGCGCCTTCTCCACCGAGTGCTTCTCCTTGGTCGAAAGCTCGTTCCCATCGAAATCCCGATGAAACTTGGGTTGCAGCATGCCCGCGATTGAGTGGGCCATGACGTCACGGGCAATGGCCTCCAGAAATGGATGAGCGAGATCGACCGTTGCTACTTGAAAGACGCCGGCTTCCTTGCGCTCCAACTCCATAAGCCTCTGGCCGTTGATTAGTACCTCCAGGCGCAGCAGCTTAGGCCCTGGAGCAAAAGCACCGCCAACAACCTTAGAAGGCGGGTTGATTAATATTTCCATTTTCAGGAGCTCTGGCCAACTCGTTCCGGCCACCCCTCCCGCACCGGCGGGCAGCCCTATGTCGCTGGCGGGCAGCCCTATATGAAAGGTCAGGCCAACGCGCTTGGCCGCTCGAAACGCCGCGCGCCAGGGGGCGCTGTCGTTTGGTCTGTCCCATGACGTTCCTTCCGGGGCAGGCTTCTCGACGTATAAAGACACTCTGCGGTTGACCTCATGCCGGTGGACGTACTGCCGGAACCCTCCGAGATCCACGCAGTCGCCGCCGAGGGCGGTTTGGTGCGCATCCAGCCTGCCGCTTTCGAGGCCATGCTGAGCCAGCAGCAGCGCATGAATGATGCTCGATTTGCCCGAGCTATTCGCACCGAAGATCAGCGTGAGCGGCTTGATTGGCACCCGCTGTGTTTCGCCGAACGCCTTGAAGTTGCCAATGCCCAATTCTGTAATCACGCTGCCAGTATTGTTCCACCGCGATTTTTCTTCTAGCCTAAACTTCATAAACCCCATAACTCTTTAGTCATGTTTGTGGAACTGCTTAGCCAAGGCGGGCTGTCCTTGGACCGCCTGCAGAGCTTTTGCCTCGTCGCCCAGGCCGGAGGCGTCACCAAAGCCGCCAAGGGCGACCCTGCAAAGCAAAGCCTCTTCAGCCGGCAGATCAAAGAGCTGGAGGAGTTTTTCGGCACGGAACTAATTCGCCGTAAGGGGCGCGGCATCGTCCTCACCGATGCGGGGGCTCGGCTGCATGTCATCGCCCGCGAGTGCTTTGCTTCCTTACTCGACTTCAAGAATGAGTGCAAAAACCAGCCCGTGGAAGTGGTCATCGGCGCCCGGGAGAGCGTTATCCAATGGCTCCTGATGCCGCGTCTGGACCGCATCCGCGAGCGCCTGCCGAACGTCCGGCTCAAATTCTTGAATTTGCCCACCGGGGAGGCAGTGAAGCGCCTCGCCGAGGGCTTGATCGATTTCGCCCTGGTCCGCACAGACGCGGTCACCCGCCCGCTCCAGGCCAAGGCCCTTGGCGTCATGGGCTACTCCCTGTTCCTCCCGGCGGGTCTGTGCGCTGCCCACGGTCGAAAGGACGGGCTCAAGATCCTCGACGGCCTGCCGCTGGCGACGCTCGAAGGGGAAGGCAGTTTCCGCAGCGCACTCTCCGGCGTCGCCAGGAAGCAATGCGTGCGGGTGAACGTCCAGGTTGAGTGCTCCTCCTTCCCCCTTGCAGCCCGCGCCGTGGCCGGTGGGAAGGTCGCAGCTATCCTTCCGAGCATCGCCGCCGCCGGCCTGGAGGTTGCGGGGGTCGAGCAAGTCGCTGTCCCGTTTTTGAAAGCCTTCGACCGTCAAATGTCCCTCGCAACCAGCCCCCGCCTAATTCGTATCCGCCCTGTCCTCGAGAAAGTCGTCGCCGTGCTTCATCAGGTTTGCAGCTTTTAGCGCCACCCACCGCATGTGCCAAGGGACGTGTTCATGTTGGGTTCCTTACCCGGGGCGCCGCTCCGCTTGCCGCTGGGCTCAGTCATCCTGACTCCGTGGAAAATGGGTGAGCCGCCCGGTGGGGCACCGGGCTTACAACGGCACGACCGCTCCTGTAAGCCCGGTGCCCTCACCGGGCGAGTCGGAGTTCGGGGAAACGGTTTCGATGAGGGCGGCTACCCGGGCGCAAAGACGGGCTGAATCGGAAGGCGAATAATCCGTGGTGAGTTTAAGGTAACGCAGCCGCAACTCCTTTTCGACCATCTGGCGCACCCGAAGCGATTCGACGTCGTATGTCAGACAGGCCTGCCAGACCAGCTCGATCACGCAATCGGGCCGGAACCGGGCAGCCAGCGAACGCAGCATCTCCAGCCGGCGGTCATTGCCCATCATCACCGAGCAGGGGAGGTGGTAGTACTTCCTGGCGATGGCCAGAATCGGGTCCGGCTCCTGCGCCTCCACGTCTTCGAGGATCGGTTTGAGCCCGGTGCAATTCTCCTGGCAAACCACGACGGCGCCGCAACTCTCGATGAGTTCGATTACCCGTTCTGCGCCGTGGACCAGGGGCACGCCGGTCAGCAAGACGCGGACCTTGCGCGCCGGGGGCGTGCCGGCCGCTGGCGCAGCCCCAGCCCGGCGCCCATCGCCGAACCACGCCAGGGCGGCGGCATATTGCTCGAGGTCGGCCTCGATGCCGGAGATGATGCTCTTGAACTCGAGCAACTGCCGCCCGGTCAGCGGGGGCGGCTCGGCGGCCATCAGGCCGGCCAACTCCCTGCGGCAGCGGCGCTCGCGATTCATGAGCTGGATGGCGGCGCGCAATTTGGCGTCGGTAACGCTCACTTTGAAGCGTTCCTCGAGGTGGGCCTTGAGTTTGCGGACTTCACCGACCCAGTGTTCGAGCGCGTCGGGGTCCTCGGCCTTCTGCGGCAACTCCAGGACATACATCGGCTTGTCGGCCGCCAGCAGCTCGAACATCTTCTTCTTGCCGTCGCACGTTGTCTCTGCCACGACGAGGTCGGCCCATTCCAAGAAGGGATTCGAGCCTTTGACGTGGTAGCCGAAGGTGGACTTGATGAGGGGGCAGAGATTGGCGGGCAGATACTGTTCGGCAGCGGGAATGGTCGCCGCCGAGCCGCCGCACAGGCAGACCGGCACCGCCCCGGCCGCCAGGATGACCTCGCGCGGGGTGAACTCGCACAGGATGCCGACAATCGGCCGGCCCTGCTTCTTGGCCGCCTCGGCAAAATCGTAGCAGTGGTCAATCATCCTGCCGAAATACTCGAGAGGCCCGCCCGGCCCGGTTCCGGACACAGAGGACCAGATATTTCCCGCTTTGTGCTCTTTGCGTTCGCTGCGGTTAAAAATGATGTCTTTCATTCGGATTTTAGGGCTGCAGGGTTCCGCCTCCCCCGCCCGCCCTGACTCCCGAGCAGCCCTGCCCTCTTGGCCAGCCGCGCCGCCAGGCGGTCCAGGGCAGGCGAGCGGTCCAGAGGGGCCAGATGCACGTCCAGCAGGCAGAAACTCTCTGTCCAGCGTTGGGCCTGCGCCAGCGCTGCCTCAAGCTCGGCTTCGGTCTCCACGATGAACCCGCGGCCGGCGCCCAGGACCTCGGGGAGGCGGCTGTAGTTCCAGGGCCACACGTCGTTGTAGGGACCGTCCTGCATCTGGCGCTCGGTGCCGTAACCGCGGTTGTTGAGCACGACGACTACCGGGTTCAAACCGTTGCGCGCCACCGTCGCCAGTTCCATGCCAGTCATCTGGAACGCTCCGTCGCCCACCAGCACTAACGGCCGCAGTTTCGGGTTGGCCAGTTGGACGCCAACGCTGGCCGGCACGGCAAATCCCATCGAAGTGTAATACGCCGGGCTGATGAACTCCGTCCGCTCCCGGATGAACAGGTCCGCCGCCCCGAACAAGGCGTCCCCCACGTCGGCCACGACCACCGTGTTGGCCGACAGGAAGCCGTTCAACCGCTCGAAAAGCCGCTTCACGCTCAGTTTGCCGCCCTGCGTCCTAAAGGGGCCAATCGGCGCCGGATGCGGCCTCTTGTGCGGTGCCCGCCGACTCAGGCCCAACCCCGCCAACCCGGTCAGGAAGTCCTTGAAAAGGACCTCTTCATAAGTGTGATAGCGAATCGAGAGCTTCTCGCTCGTCGCGTAGATCGAGCGGACCGGGTCGAGCCGGGCGGTATAGATGCCCAGATTGATATCCGTCATGAACGCCCCGAGCAGGATGACGCAATCGCTGGACTCGACGTAGCGGCGCACGTCCTCCCGCCCCATCGCCCCTTCATAAACCCCGAGATAAAGCGGATGCTGCTCGCCGATGACCGATTTGCCGAGCATGGTTGCCGCCACCGGAATCCCCGTCTTCTCCACCAGTTTGAGCACCCATTCCTGCAGGCCGAAGCGGTGAACCTCCACGTCGGCCAGGATGACCGGCTGCCGGGCGCCCTGGATCATCTCCCCGGCCTCAGCCAGCGCGGCGCCCAGGCTGTGGCGGTTGCTGCGCTCGTGGACCTCCAGCGTCCGGTGGTGCGGGATGCCCGGCACGTCCACCAGGTCCCGCGGCAGCTCGATATACACGGGCCGCTTGAAGCGCAACGCCGCGTGCAGCACCCGATCGATTTCCTGGAAGGCAGTCTGCGGCTCGCTCAGGACCGTGGCGGCCACGGTCAGCTGCTCGAAGACCTTCTTTTGCGTATCGAACTCCCGGACTTTGTGGTGGAGCAGCGGATTCTTCCGCCGCTCCTTCATGCCCGGCGCGCCGCTGATGACCACGACCGGAGATTTTTCGGCAAAGGCCTCTGCCGTGGTATTGGCCACCTTGAGGCCCCCCACGCAATAGGTGACGCACACCGCCCCCAGCCCGCGCACCCGGGCATAAGCATCCGCCGCAAACCCCGCCCCCTGCTCGTCGCACGTATTGATGATGCGCAGCCTGCTCTTCGAGAGCTGGTCGTAAAACCCCAGCACGTAATCGCCGGGAATGCCGAAAACATGCCGCACCCCGTGCGCATAAAGCTGCTGGATGAGATATTGGCCAATCGAGGGCGAGATTTTCATCTGGTCCAAGGAAACGACGACTTACTGCCGCGCCCGGCTGGACACCTGAAACTCCATGGGGTGCAATTCCCCACATCGCCAGTCCCAAGCCACCACCCGTCGAAAGTACCACATCCGGCCCCGCCTTCCAAGGTCAAATCCAGCGAGGCAATGCCTCAGACCGAGCAATGCCTCACGCAAAGGGCGCCAAGGCCGCAAAGGAACCGGAGGCCGGAAGTCGGAGGACGGAGGACGGATACCGGAAGCGATAGTCTTCTGCCCTCCGGCCTCTCTCCTCCGCCCTCTCTCTCGCCGATTCTCGGGAAACGCGAGACAGGGAGTTTCACGGAGCCCAGAATAACGCTTTTTGGGGGACAGCCGCAAGAATTTAAGCGGGACAACGCAGGGCTGCTCTAAACTCGGGTTGCGGGCGGGGGCAAAAGCGCGCAGCCCTGAAATCCGAGGTCCGAAATCACAACCTGGCGCAGCCAGAACCAACGCGGGAAGAGAGCAACCGCGGAATACGCTGAATACGCGGAAAAGGGTCCCTTATCGTCTTGGGTTTCCGCGTATTCCGCATGTTCCGCGGTTATCACTTCGGTTCCGGCTTTGCCGCGCTGCGTCACTGCGTTTTCATTGCCCCTCCGGACGCGCCTGCGGTTCTCTATCCACGCCCGAACGTCTTTTCCCCCACGCTCCCCACGCTTTGTGGACCGTGGACGCCCTGCTCTCCACGCTCGACACTCCCCGTTTTTGGTTGCGGCCTCGGCGCGGTGGGAAATAATGCAGGGGTGTCAAAATGGGTCAAACTGTTCATCGGGCTGCTGCTTTTGCCGGCCTGCGCGGGGGCGTGCGCCGCTTTGTGGCGGGTGCTGCGGGCCAGCGGCAATGCCGATAGGATCTGGGTGGCCGTCCTGGCCGGCGCCGCTTGCTGGGTCGTCATCTACCTGCTCTTGCCAAAACCGATGTGGGTTTATGTCTTGGGCCACGAGTTGACGCACGCCCTCTCGACCTGGCTGATGGGAGGAAAGGTCAAGAAATTCAAGGCCACGGGCAAGGGAGGGCACGTGGTGGTGACGAAAAACAATTTCGTGATCTCGCTGGCCCCCTATTTCTGCCCGCTCTACGCCATCCTGGTCGTGCTCCTTTTTGTCGCCGGCCATCTGATTTGGAACTGGCGGCCTTACGCCGTCTGGTTTCATCTCTTGCTGGGCTCCGCTTATGCTTTCCACGTGACCCTCACCGCGCATATCCTCAGACATCGCCAATCCGATCTGACCGAACACGGCTGCCTGTTCTCAGCGGTAATCATCTTTCTGGGAAACCTGGTGGTCCTGCTGGCGGGTGTTCCGGTGCTGACGACGCGCGTGGGTGTGCTGACCGCCTTCGGCTGGTGGCTCAGCAGCACCGGGGACGTGCTCCGGCGGTTGGGAGGGTTGTTTTGAGGGCCGGTTCGGAAAGGCGCCCGCCAAGGAATTGCCAGCCCGTTTCGGTGGGTAACATACGGCTGGCCCTGGCACACCCTCCGGGGTGCGCTTGCGTTGCACGGTTTTCCGGTGGTCGTTCGCCCCTGGTCCCGCGAACGACCACCGGCTACCGTCTGCCAACCCTCCGGGTTGGGCGGGGGCGGTGGATTCCGCTTGCATTCCCTGGGCAAGAGGTTCAAAAGGACAGGCGTTGCAAAAAGTCTGTGTGGTTGCCGGGGACTACTGCCCAATCCCGCTGAGGCTTGAGACCTGCCGCAGTGGGCATGGACATGCTGCTTCTCGACAGAATTGAGGCGTCTATGAAGAGAACAAAGGCAGTGTTCGGAATGCTCACCATCAGCTTGGCTCTTGTGGCCCAGGTCCAAGCCCAGTCCTTCCTCACCAACGGTCTGGTCGCGTATTACCCTTTCAACGGGAATGCCAACGATGCGAGTGGAAACGGCATCAACGGGACCGTGGAGGGTGCGACCTTGACGACGAACCGGTTTGGCAGCAGCAACTCGGCTTACCTGTTCGACGGGGTGTCCGCCTTCATTGACTACAGCAACCCTCCGGCCCTCGAATTCAGGCGCGCCTTGACGCTGACCGCCTGGATTGATCCCCAGGCCGGAGGGGGATTCACCCAGGTGATCGCGGACAAGGAGTATGAATATCAGATTGCTTTGCGAGGTGGCTCCTTGGCCTGCGGTCTTTCCTGCGGAGGGATTCCTGAGACCTGGAGCGAAACGACGGTTGGGCTCCCCAAAGGGGTCTGGACGCAGGTGGCGCTTGTCTATGACGGCACCAATGCCATTCTGTTCACCAACGCGGTATCAGTTGCCACCTTCGTCCTGGGCGGGCCGATCACCAACTCTTCGCCCGGTGACAGCATGGCGGATTTCACGATTGGCTCCAGCCAGCTCGCGGACCCCAGCCACAACTGTTTTAGTGGCGCGATTGATGACGTCCGTCTCTACAACCGTGCCCTCTCTGATGCTGAAGTCCAGCAGTTGCAGGCCTACGAGTCAGCGCCCCCTTGCATCCCGCACAGTGCGACAGCCACCGCAACCCTGGTAAACGGGTTTGCGGTTGGCGCAACGATTACCGATGGCGGTTGTGGCTACACCAATACCCCCGCCGTTTTCATTTCAGGCGGCGGCGGCACTGGCGCCTCAGCCACCGCGGTTGTCAGCAATGGCGTTGTAGTCAACCTCATCTTCACCGAGGCCGGCACTGGCTACACGAGTCCCCCGAGCATTTACATCTATTCTCCACTTGGTTTGCAAATCAGCATAGTCAAGGCCGTCAAACCTGCATTTTCCGGCCTGCTTATCGACGGCACGAATTATTACCAGTTGCAGGTTTCGAGCGATTTGAAGACCTGGACAAACTCGGGCGCGCCGTTCAAGGCAACCAAGCCGAGCCTGGTCTATCCTCAGGATTTTGACGTGGAGGATTGGAGCCAACTTTTCTTCCGTTTGGTTCCCTAGCCAACCGGGCGGGCGCGGATTCGCTGAATCGACTCGATGACGCGATACATCCTCACCCCTGCTTGCGCTCGGCCAGGTATTGCTCGAGGGGACGATAGTGGAGCGGCCTGCGGCGGGCGCGCTCCAGCCAGGCCGCGTCCTCGACATCCTCAGCGCGCTCCAGCAGTTCTTCGTAGTCCTTGATAGGGATGATGACGGAAACGGGTTTGCCCTTGCGCGTCACGATCTCGGGCTCGGCCGGACTTGTTTTCATGCAGCTAGTTTGAGGGGACTACTTGGGGAAGTCAACAGCGCCGTCGCCGCTTCGCTCTGCCGGCGCACTTCAAAAGACCGCCAGGCCAACTGCCTTGCCTTTTCAGCACGCGCTCCGGGTCTTGATTTTTGGGCCTTGGGCTTCATATTTGGGGTATGGACAAGGATCAGGTTGCCCATATTTGGATCTGCACATAACGAGAGGATTCGGGAAGTCGGCGTGACCCACCAGACCTCAGCCCAAGCCCGCTCGCCGCACGTTGACCGGCATAAACCACTGCCGCCCAAGCCACTGCAACAGGCCTTGCCGGCGTTGCCCTGCCTGCCCCCGCCATCCTCCCGCCTCTCCCTTCGTGCCCGCCGGCCGTCAGAATCCCTCCTGGACCTGTCCACGCATCAGGAGGAGGCCATTAAACCCACGACCGGGACCGCCACTCCATCGTCTCAAACCGCCACTGCCGCCGGTGCTCCATCCACCTGGGTCTCGACCTGGACTGCCGTCGGCGCCTTCATCTGCCTGGACCTCGACCTGGACTGCCGCCGCCTTCATCCACCTTCACCTCGACCTCTGGCTGGTCAAGGCCACCACCAAGCCCTCCGTGCCAATAATGCGGCCAGTCCAATTGGCTGAGCAGATTCTAATTGCCACAGTCTTCATTTTTGTTGCAACATACCGCGTTATGAGTTTCGATTGGCACATTCTAATCCCCTCGACAGTTGGCGGTTTGGTTACTGGCACTTTCGCCATCCTGGCAACCTGGTTTACCTACAAACACACCATCAGGTTGCACCAAAGACAGCAGCAGAAGAAGCTTAATGGCCTTCTGATGGCAATCAGATATGAGATTGACATTGCCATTGATATTTTACAGAGAAAAGCGGGACACCTGTTAGACAAGCTTGAAGAAGGCAAACCCTATCTCAATTACTTCTCGCTCAGTGGAGAATATTTCATTATTTATCCAAACAACACAGAGCTTATCGGCCAGATAGATGATAGGGAACTATGCAAGGCTATTATCGAAACCTACAACACTGCCAATTATGCGATAGAAGGATTACGCGTAAACAACTGGTATTTGGAAAGACTATCTGACTTTCGTAAGCTTCAAGGCCAGCATTCGAACGCCAACTACATAAGCACCAACATACAATCACTAGAAAAGCATTTGGTTGAATACGCACCTGCATTGAAGAAGGGGAACCAAGTCCTAAAAGAGCAGAAGCAAAACCTACTGTCTCGGATTGGCGATTATCTAAAGCGACACGGCTACGAGGAATAAATGGATGGCTATCAGTGAAGCACCAATCCCGTCTCCGTTTGCCACCATGAGCACATATTCCAACATTGTTGATACCAAGGAAGGCCAAGCGCGCATTAGCATCATGAGTAGATGCGGCAGTATCGCCCCATTCCAATTAAAACAATCAATAAACCCATTAGGCCATTGAGTTTTATCAAACGCATTAAGGCTGCTTTTCGGACGGCCGCAGCATCTACTCGCTCTTGTCCTGGCTGGGAGCGGGATTTAGCTATGATACGGTATCGTGAAGAGACTTTGCTTGCGGCTGGCGCAAAGGGATATTTGCCCGAAGGGACGGTTGAGTATGCGATGGAACTTATTGAACTAAACATTCAAGGAAAGGCGGTGGCTAAGACTCGCTATCAATGGGCACGCTTCCAGACTTCTCAATCTCCCTTTCCAAGTTACCCCTTTCGAAGTTATGACAGCGATAAAACCAAAGGCAAGAACCTACACGATGCGCTTCTCGATTTAGTATCACTGAATAAAGCCCATCCAGAACTGTCCCTCGATGAACTACATAATCTGATTTCCAACACATATTGGCATTCGTCAATTATGCCCGTAAAGCATCATATAGGTATCACGGCTGGTCAGTCTGATTGAACTCGTCCTCCTTCAAACGAGCTGCCATAAGCCAGGTGACAAGTTCCCCAAAAGGCTTGTGCGTAACCGAAGCCAGCATTGGGAGACTGTGCTCGACGATGTGGTGCCCAGCATTGTCCCCTTTTCCCTTGCTAAAATATACCTTGCCAGCGTTGTGGGACGACACAAGAAAGATACTGCCGACGTTTGGATGGACCAGGTCGCAAAAGAGGTTATATACAATGAGTATGGCTGGTGTTTCTGCGGCCCAGTGTTTGATGCAAGTCAGAACGCTTACCTGTTGGGCTGTAATGTAGTTAGTGATTTGCTCTTGCTTCTGTTGGCTCTTCTTGCCTTTGGCGTTTAATTCTTTTATGGCGTCCTCTTTCATCTGAGTGTAGCGGCCAAGCATAAATGATTCCCAGTCAAAGCGACCGCCCCGAAGATGCACATCATCAGTTTCGAGAAGCGTGCGCAAATCCTCTTGGTCGAGATGCTTCTTTTCAAAAAGCGGCTTGTATTTATGGACCACGTAATAGCGGAGATGCGCCACGGTTTCTATAAGGGCCCGTCCACAGAGGGCGTAAACTAGGTAGTCTTCATGGTCCAGGGCTGCAAGAATAGCCCTAGAAAGTTCCGCATACTTGCTCACATAAGCGCCCGCCAGGTTCCCTATATAACTGTTATGTAGGCGGCGAGGGTCCTGTAGGTTGGGCTGCCAATGCGTCTCGAGCCCATCGGCTGTTTGGCAGAGGAGTGATGTTCCTTTCCTGAATACCTCCAACACTTTTGTTGTTTGGGCCGAGTATTGCATGTGCCAAGTTTATGGCCTTGCCCTACGACCGGGCGACGAAGCTGCTTCAGCTCCGCCTTCCGCACGACCATTCTGTTGCTTGGACTTGGCCATAGCCGGAGATTATTCGATTCGGCCGCCAAGGTCAACAACTTGGATGAGCGCGGCCCCGATAACGCCGATGAGCAGCAAGAGGCTCGAAATGGCGTCGGCCTGCCGGTTAAGGCTGGGAAACTCAAGGATACCCGCCCCTTGCTCTGATTTTGCCCTTCCTCAAGCCCACGATGCCCCAGGTTGAGTTTGAGCCCAGCGCCGCCATGATGTGGAGGTGGTCGAGATGGTTCAAACGCTGAGGAGAGGCCAAGGAGGGGGCAATGCCGGGCGCCACAAAGCCGGGCGTTGCAGCGCGGTGACCGTTTACCGCAGAGTGGATGCAGCCAGGCAAAGTCCAATTGGCACAAACCGCCACAACTGCCATAAGTGCCTCAACTCCCACGACTGCCATAACTTCCTCTTGATTCCTCTAGGTGGCGTGGGCTAAATATAGAGCATGAACGCGTGATTTTGGCTTGTAGAGGCCGCGCCAACGGTTCACAGTGGCCGAATGAAAATCTGCCGGAAATGCCGAAAGCCCATGCCGCCCGGCCCCATTCTTCTTAGATGTCCCGAGCCGGGCTGCCTCGGGGAGTTCGCTGAGGACAGCGAGTTGACTCCCGCTCTGTCGGATGCGGATTTGGACCGCATTGTGCAACGATTTGTTAGGGCGCTCTCCCCGGATGATGCTGAACTGATTGCGTCGCATGTAGCCAAGTCCTTCAAACAACATGATTGGAAGACTATAGCTAACCAAGTGCTGAAATCTCTCAACATCATTCACGATACCGAACTTATCGCAAAGGCCATTTTATCAACCCGACGGGCTTGGGTCATTCTGATTTTAGCATTGGCGGCGGCATATTTCTTGTTATATGAAGTCGCTGGCCATCTCGCAAAGGAAAAGGCAATCACAATGTTCAATAATGAAGTTACAAACCAGATTAGACTGCAATTTCAGGAACCCCGCATAAGCAATATCGTTGTATCGGTTGCCAGTTCACTGGCCACAAACCTGATGATGAAACAAATCTCACCGGCGATTGCCAAGGTCGAGAATGACCTGACCAACAAAGCAGCGGCAATACAGACTCTAACAACCACATTGGATGCCGTCCAAAGGGCGGGTGAAACAAATGTTGCGAAGTTGAAGGATATAGCTGACTTTTCTCTGCTGGTGTTAAAGGCGCAAAACGATGATAGAAATGCATTTTGGCAGTTAGTCGTAATTAGCCGCTCTAGCCATCCGCAGAGGGAACTGGCTGGGCTCATCGCGCCGCAGTGCCTCAATCAGTGCGTTTTAAACAAGCAGATATTGGAAAGGACTGATTTAGGACTACTGTTTAAGGAGATCCCATTTGATCCGACAACCGCATCTCTTCACGATTATAGTAACGCCTTGGTAATGGCTCCACATCTGGCCTGTTATGGCTTGTTGAGGGAAATGTATCACGAAAACAGATTCCGTTTGGATGACCGGCTTGAGACCCTGGCATGGGTTATTCGCACCAGCACTAGTCTCCTGGCGTTGGAGGAAGCGTGTTCGCTTATGAATGAGCAGGCACACATAGGCAGAGACCTCATGGCTTTCAAAGAGTATCTAGACTGGCATGATAACTGGACGAAAACCAATAAGCTTGGAGAATAGAGCGGCAACTCGCATCACAGGAAGCGGCTGCTTTTCTTAATCTTCTGGCGCGCCTCACCCGCCCAATGTCAATAAGAGGACACCCATCATGAACCCGGACGGCTCATAGCTAAACAAAGGAGCTAACCTGTGATTCCCATAGCCTCTACACAGCCCCCGTAGCCCTCCAAAGAGAGCCACAGGAGCCAATGTGCAGCCAACGGATTGATTACAGACGCCGGCACTTCATCCACCGCCCGCACCGATCGCAGAACGAGACGGCTTACGGTTGAATATGTGGTGACGGAAAGAGCATGGTCCACCGAGCGATTATCCGCAGACTCGGAGTTGACACTTGCCGCTTTGGGGGTAAACTCTGGTAAGTGAACCAAGAATGTTTGAAGTGCAAAAGTGCCAATGTGATTACTGGCAAACTCATTGACCCGAGACCTGACAGCGTGTTCGGGCCGGTGTTCAAGCCAGATAGAAAGCTTCGATTCCTGGCCTGGACATTTAATAGAGGAACTCGGTGTGACGAGGGAGCTTATGCCTGTTTAGATTGCGGGCTCGTGTGGACCTCTCTATCGGCAGAAGATTTGAGGGACTTTATCACGAGATGTTGTAAGGAGCCAAAGCCGGACCCTAACGAACAACCACCCGCCTAGTGTCAATAAACAGCGGCTCTCTATCAACCCCACGAACTCATAGCTAAAGAGAAGAACTAGCCTCCGAATCCCGTAGCCTCTACACCGACCCCATAGCCCTCCATAGAGAGCCACAGGAGCCAATCTAGAGGCCAGGGATTGATTACAGATAGCGGCAACCCATCCACCCCCTTGAACTGATAGTTAAACGACAGGGCTAAGCGACTGCTCCCCCAAAACCTCCAACACCGCTACACCGCAGTCCCCCAACGACAAGAGGACCACGGAGCAGCAGATGTTAGAGGTTGAGGGGTTCAGTGGATGATTATAGGGTGCGGTGCTGCTCACGATAGGCTATCTTTTCACGAGCGGCATTGATGCTGTCCATCCATCTTGGCTTGCGCCGGACCTCGACCAAGATGTCAGCGCCCATAAAGTTGGCTATGCGTTGAGCCAGGCGCTCTTTATGATACATGATGGTCGAGGTGTTCAAGTGCCGTTTGCGGGCCAGACCTGCAAGTGGCTTACCCTGAGCCAAGCACTCGATTATGGCGACATCACGCGTTGATAGGCCAGAGAGGAACTCAGACCAATCCAGATGGCGGGCCGCCTTTGTGCAAGGGGATTCCTGACCATTGCTGCTAAGCACGTCATGCAACAACAAGGGTTCGCCCAGTTCGTCAGTGCCAGTTACATCATCAAGGCTGCTCAGCTTGGTTCGTCCATGTAGCCGCGTAGCCGAACCATAGACATCACAGCAGCTATTGCCTACACTGCGGCGACCAGACCGGCAGTGCTCAAGAGCGTAAAAGGCCGCATTGCTTGCCGTGATTCTCTTGCCCTTGAACTCGCGGGAAGTCTCGCCAGAAGCCATTCCCAGCGCCCGCAGGCATTGGTCCTTGACGCCATTGCTCTGGGTGGTATGCTGCGAGCCGGAATGAACACGAGACATGAGTCCTTTGTCAGGCAGGCGGGGGCGGCAATGAACCGGCTCTTGAGGACGGCTTGCACCTTGAGGCTGCTGTCGGTCCTGTTGCTGTGGGCGTTGCCTGGTGTGGTGGAAGCTCAATCTTATACAAACAATTATGGCATCTGGAATTACACGACCACAAACGACACAATCACCATCACGGGATATAGCGGTCCTGGCGGTGATGTGACCATCCCCAGCACAATAAATGGTGCGGGAGTCACAACTATCGGAGATTCGGCGTTTTACGACAATACTACTCTGACCAGCGTCACGATAGGCACCAACGTGACCAGCATCGGAGACTCTGCGTTCGAATTCTGCACCGGCCTGACAGCGATATTGGTGGATACAAACAATCCCGCCTACAGCAGTTTGGATGCGGTGTTGTTCGACAAGAACCGGACCACCCTCGTCGAATGTCCGGCCGGGATGGTTGGAAGCTACACGATTCCCAACACCGTCACCACTATTTGGGTTCGGGCGTTCTTTGGCTGCTCCGGCTTGACCAGCGTTACGATAGGCAACAGCGTCACCAGCATCGGGAGCCTTGGGTTTTATGACTGCACCCGCCTGACCAGCGTTTATTTCCTGGGTAACGCCCCCAGCTATTATTTTGCGTGCCCGTTTTGTGGGGCGTTCGGCGGCGATTTGAATCCGACCGGTTATTACTTGCCTGGAACCACGGGCTGGGGTCCGACCTTTGCTGCTCTGCCAACTGTTCTGTGGAATGCCCAAGTCGAGCCTGGCAGCTATGGCGTCAGGACCAATCAATTTGGATTCAACATCACGGGCAGCAGCAACCTAGTAATAGTCATAGAGGCTACCACCAATCTAGCCAACCCCAACTGGTATCCGCTGCAAACGAACACCCTCAACGGCAGCCCGCTTTATTTCACCGACCCCCAGTGGACCAACTATAGCAGCCGTTTCTATCGCGTCACGTGGCCATAAGGTGCGGCACTGGCAGGAGCCCGTATCCCCTTGATGTGGCATGCTTAATCGTGCCTTTGTTCTATGGCCACATCTGTATGCATCTATCCATTGCGGCTCATGCCATATTCATACAGCAGCGCATAGATGAACTGGTATAGGCTGGATATATAGAAATAGAAAAGCCCTCCAAGTGCCAATCCAAAGTTTTGGCTGCCTTGGTGCTGGGGTCTTCCTGGCCGTTGCTGGGGTCCGTTAATGATATTCAAATGTGTCCAATTGACATACTGCGCTCCCCTGGCCCGGGCTGCCCCCTTCACGTCGGTTCGGAACATACGGCCGGTCCTGGCACACCCTCCGGGGTGCGCTTGCGTTCGACGGTTTCCCGGTGGTCGTTCGCCCCTGGTCCCCCGAACGACCACCGGCTACCGTCTGCCAACCCTCCGGGTTGGGCGGGCCGGGAGGGGTTCAGAGCCCGCTGCGGGCGGCGGCGATTTCGAGAAAAACACAAGTGGCACGTGTGGGGAATGCTCGGCCCGCGGGCATCGTGCCTGGATAAGTCGTAAGTGCCGTCGAGGCCAGAAGGAACGTACTCGTGTCCTGTCCCGGAGGGACATGTGAGAATGGCCCAACGTTTCAACGTTGGGTCCAGCCGCGTCATGGGATAAGTCCCGAAGGGACGGCTGACGAGGCGGTGGGGAAGGGCGATTGCCGGGCTGATGTGCCGCACGCCGTTGGCGTTAACAATCTCCAGACTCCAAACTCCCCTGCGGGCTGCCAAAGGGTTGCGCTGGCCCCTGCCTTCAAGCACGCGCTCCGGGTCTTGATTTTTGGGGTTTGGGCTTCATATTTGGGGTATGGACAAGGATCAGGTTGCCCATATTTGGATCTGCGCATACCGAAAAGATTCGGGAAATCGGGGTGATTCAGCAGCCTCAACCCGCAGCCGGCCAGCCAGTTTGAGGCAACGATGGACTCGGCATGCTTAATGCTATCAATCCCCACTGCCGCTGCCTTCATTTACCTTGACCTCTGACCTCTCGCTGCTCAAGAGGACCGGTGCCGGGCGGAACAGACAGAAGGGGAAGCCCAGATGGAGCCAGCGGTGGTTGAAGCTGAGGGGATAGGGGCAACCGGTCTGTCAGTGAGGGTGTTGCTCCATTAGAGTCTGCCAAAAAGGCTTGTGCCGTTCACTAAAACCCCTATACTTCACAATCGACCTAATTACTTGGCTACAGTTCGTCCAGGAGCCAGAAAAATATGAACAAGAGGCCGATTAAGCGACTGAGGCATGCCTTAAAGAACTCTGAAGTGCTTCAACACCCTATAAAATACTTCCTCGCCCACAAACTAAGAGGGTTCTTGTCTGCGGGGCTCTTCATTTTGCTTCTTCCCTTGCCGTTTTTGCCGTTGTCCCCGCGGTCAATAATCGCCGAATGTCTGGCGTTGCTCCTCGCTCTATGCTTTGCTTTCGCATTTATTAAACCCAGCAAATCGAACCTCATTCCACGGAGGTTCTGGTTCCTCCTACTTGTCATGCTCGTCTTTGCATCGTTTTGCCCATACATCGTTGCTCCTAAACCGGCGTATATAGCCGTGCTACCGAGCCACAACCCTTTTAATTCAAAGCTGAGCCTGCTGCAAAGTGGCGGCAAAACCATCGGCAGCATTATGCTAGTCTCAGAAGATGATTATATCCGACAGATCCTGACTGCCCTTCTAAATCGGCTCTCCCCGGACAGCTTCCGCATTCTGCACAGGACCGAACACGGCAGTAACACTCATTATACCTTACCTATCTTTCATGGCTTTGTGTTCGACATAGGGGAGCCCTGGGAAATGCCAGCCAAAAGTAATGTCTACTTTCCGCTGGCATTAGCCACCCACAATATTAACCTATTTATGCAGAAGCCACTCAAGCCCACTACCGCCACTACTGAGCAGAAAGATAACTTCGTCTTTTCTGTTGAGATTGGCACTTCCATAGGGGCATTGATTAATTGTGCCTACACCCAATACCCCGACACGATTCCATGGGATGGTGTTCAAGTTAGCGGCGGGCAGGATATCTCGACTATACTTTACACAGCCCTGTTGGACCGCACGCTAGAGTTCGTCGCCTCCGGAGCAACAGAGCAAGCCCTAAATGGGTTGGACACCGCTACTACTCTTGTGCCCGCACAAAACCTGGAAGGCGCTCGCGTGGCCGCACTAAAGTATGCCGTTACCGGAGGCTGTCTTTCAGGGAATATCGGACAATTGCAGTCTTTGCCCTTATTGCACAACGCTTACGATCTACTACTGCAATGCGACAGAGACCCTCGCTTTGGGGCGAAAGACCCGCTCGTGAATTGGGTGCGTGAAGAATTACTCGATGGTTACGGAGCCTTGACTTGGTCGACCATGTTTCTCGATAGGGTCTCGACACTGAACTCTATTCCCCACATGAGTCACGATGAATCTGGGTATCATCTTCATACTGAGGCTCTGGAAGCCCGCCTTAAAGGAGCATCTTATGATGAAATGCTGAGATTCCTTCGATTAACAAAGTGTTCGTCCGCAGACCTATATGTGGTAAGACACTTCGTCCGTGGGGCATTTCTTAGAGACATTATGGCTTACTTTAGGTCGAATCCGTCAGGTGCGAAGGCCGCAGCTCGGCAAATGGCAGAGGACACGAAGGAGGTGTCCCCATTGCTGCACTTTCTAGATTTATCGTTAGGACGGAAACATCACCACCGACCAGATCCTTTTTCTGCAAGAATCGTCAGCCTAGTGAGTGTCCTTCAAGAGGAGGCTCCTGGGGTTGCGACTAACGCAAGTCCCGCAGAGGAGGCCAAATACTTCTCTGAGAGATTAGGGCACTATCCTGCCTTGGCAGAGCTCGCACAGTTCTTTGCAATTTACAACGACCAAATCAACTCGACGAACAAGGCGTTCCAAGGAGCACATTCACCGTGGTGGAAAGCTCAATACCTAATCTGGTTTTTTGGGTGGACTATGGGCGTGACCGAGAAGGTCAATCAACACAATTACCCTTGGGCAACAAAACATGAACATCCCTTTCGGGCACTTGATATTCAAAAGGAAATCGAAAGACACGAGTCCTCTTACTTTAGTCGAGACATGGATGGCAACGGGCGAACATTTGTACCGGGCCTTTTCTTCGTAGCGTGGTATGCTGACGCTTTCGGACTTCCGGAGGCTAAAAAGCTCAGGCAACGCTTTGAGGAAAGCCCCAAACTTCCTTTGCAGACATATGTCTCTCTATTATTTCCGCCCGGGAATACCTAGACAAGGAGGCGACGCACCGAAAGCCGTTATCGCCAGGAATCTGCTTAATAAGGTGATCCTTTGTGCTTTAGGTATTACGCTAACTTCCTCGGTATGTGGTCCTCCAGAATGTCCTTCACGGTCAGAGGAATAATGGTGCCGTGGTCCTGTTTGAAGAAGCGGTCTATTTCTTGTAGCGCGTCTTCTGTATAGTTCGACAATGTTAGATTACGAGGAGTTCTCGCGCTGTTTTTTCAAGCGGCTGCTGGTGGAGCGGGCGCGATTGACGAGGTGTTTAGCCACCAGCTTTCGGGCTTGTGCCAGACCTAAGCG
>Ga0187853_10001385_pt1 | contig 22320 bp, 19 predicted proteins | sample June2016WEW_6_10_2_FD_132417 | JGI IMG/M metagenome (GOLD analysis project Ga0187853, IMG submission 132417) | Peatland microbial communities from SPRUCE experiment site at the Marcell Experimental Forest, Minnesota, USA - June2016WEW_6_100 | ecosystem: Environmental > Terrestrial > Soil >... | reverse complement strand
GAACGGGCCGCACCCAAAGCACGTGGACCAACCGGAGCGTAATCCCGGAGGATCCCTGACGCAAAACGGGCTCTTCGCGAATGCTGTAAGGAAGTACAAGGACGGAGCGGCACAGCCAGAGAGAGTGAGGGTCTACGAAAAAATACGATCTGGCATTTGGGTTTACAACGGGTTGTTCGAGCTAGTTGACTACTGGACTGAGCAATCGGGAGGCCGCGAGGTTTTCAAGTTTAAGCTCCAGTTCGCGGGCACCGACGATCGCGACCGCCCGTCCGTCGCTCCGGTTGCGCTGGATGACGATCGGCTCATTCCAAGCTGGGTGAAGCTCGAGGTATGGAAGCGCGATCAGGGGCGTTGTGTGTATCCCTCCTGTGGTGCGACTTCCGGCCTTCACTTCGACCACATCATTCCTTACTCGAAGGGCGGCTCTTCGAAAGATCCTGCGAACATCCAGATATTGTGCGGGCGCCACAATCTCGCGAAGCACGACAACATCGAATAATTGGCGTCGGCCAACGCCATTCTTGCGCGTTCTCGATCTAATTAGGGCAGTGTTCGAGCATTGCGGTGGAGCACTCACCATGACGTTGAACGAATTCCGGCAATCACTCAGTGCGGCCAAACCGTCGACCGAACTCACACTGGCTCTCGTTGGCCTATGGTGGGATGCCAAAGGTGATTGGACTCGGGCCCACGAATCTGCTCAGCAAGACGAAGGCCCCCAGGGTTCGTGGGTGCACGCCTACCTGCATCGCAAGGAAGGCGATCAGGACAACGCGGCCTACTGGTATGGTCGAGCAGGTAAGCCGGTTTGCCGGGAACGACTCGATGCGGAATGGCTAAGCATCGTCAGAGATTTGCTGAGATAGCAGCGAGCTTGGCACACACTCGGCGCGCAACGTCCTTCGAAACTTCGGCGGAACAGCCGATTTCTGACAGACCGACAGTAAGCCGTAATCGATGGAACAGAACGCTGCCGTGACAGCGTAGCGGGATTAAGCTTTTCAACGACTTAACAGAACCGCGAGGACTGCCAACGTTCGCGGAAGTCGTATTAGACATCACTATTTGTGGGCTGGGTTGTGGGTTGGTAAACTCCCGCCAGTGAACCCCGAAGCAATAATCGACGAGGTTGTCCATGCAGTCGGAGGGAAGAGAGTCGATACTTTGCTGCCTCCTGATGATGGCGAACGCCCGAAGAATGCTGACTACGTATTCCCGGCTGAGAACGCTGTCGCCGAACTCAAAAGCCTGCAGCAGGAGGTCTTTACGCTGGCGTACCGCCAGAAGCTCGATCAGCTGTCACAAAGCTGGATGAAGCGAGGTCTGATTTACGCCTTCGGCCGTCCCGTTGTCAACATGCGAACACTGCCGCCAGTGTGCCAAAACGAGTGGCTGCGACTGCTGACGTTGCCACTGCAAACCAATGTCGTCGGGCTTGCGCACCGCCAAATCAAGAAAACGAAAGAAACCCTTGGCCTGCATGAAGCGAAGGGACTTTTACTGCTGGCCAATGAGGGCAATGTGGATTTTGAACCTCACAATCTTCTGCTTACAGTGGCTCACATCCTGAAGAAGAAACACCCTGACGCCTCGCCCCAATATTCGAGCATCCACGCGGTATCGATTTTCTCCCATAACTTACTGGTGTCTTCACCTGATGTGCCAGGCCGTGCTTTCTTCTGGCTGAATAGCCACCGCCCCTTCTGTGATGAAGCCACGAAGGCCCTGCAGAGCAAGCTAGAAACTGCATGGTACGAATCGATGTCCAAGCGGGTCGGCTATCCAATTCGTCGGGTTAGTGTGAATCAGGAAGAAATGGACGATTTGAAATTCTCGTGAGCAACATTGGTCAAAAACTGTCGCTGGTTGCAAACTGATTATGGGATTGACCGTAATGCCTTTAGATAACGGCGGCAACAACGGGAGCCCGCCCGTCTTAACGTATCCCAGCCCATCCTCGATGAGTACAGCGAAGCCCTTGCCCCGAGCTCAAAATACGGAAGGCAGCTGCTCCAGCTCATCGGTACCGGAGTAACCTTGTCGTACCTTTGCGCCGTCTTGAAGTAGCAGGCGGCCTGCTCTTAGTGGCCAAAGGCCAACCGATAGTTGCATTTCTCCACATCGGAGTTATACTCCACTTATTCCCCCGGACAACTCTTTTGCGCCACAGAGGTCTAGAAGTATGGCTGACGAGCTAAAGAATGTATTCATCAGTCACGTCCACGAGGATGACGCGGGGCTTACAAAACTGAAAGACCTGATTGCAAAGGGCGGACTTACGGTACGCGACTCCTCGATCAACAAAACCAAACCCAACGATGCCAAACATCCCGATTACATCAAGAACCAAATTCTGGCTCCGCAGATCCAATGGGCAAGCACGCTGCTCGTGTACATCACTCCCAAGACCAAAGAGAGCGAGTGGGTCAATTGGGAAATCGAATACGCGGCAAAGCAGGGAAAGAGAATCATCGGCGTGTACGCTCAGGGCGCCAACGACTGCGATGTTCCTGAGGCCCTGGAGAAATACGCGGACGATGTTCGGGGATGGCAGAGCGACGGCATCGTCGATGCGATACTAGGAAAGACGAACGAATGGCGTGAGCCCACCGGTGAGCTCCGCGATCCGCGTCCAATCGCCCGATACGGTTGCGGATAGTGCGACTACACTCGTACGTCGTGGCCCGAGACTACGGGTTTGCGCCCAACCCCTTCTTCGGAGTCTGCACGCTTGCGACGTGCAAGCCGAGAATCAGGAGCGTCGCCCAAATCGGCGACTGGGTCGTCGGAACCGGATCGAAAAAACGACGCCGCGAAAAGCACCTCGTTTATGTCATGCGAATCACCGGCGCAATGACATTCGAGGAGTATTGGAACGATCCGCAATTCCAAGTCAAGAAACCGAACCTGCGAGGCAGTAAGAAGCAAGCCTTCGGCGACAATATTTATTCGAGGAACGCAAGCGGCAGGAATTGGTGCCAGGCCGATTCGCACCACAGCCTTAAAGACGGCACTCCAAATCCATCCAACATCCGCGCTGATACGAGCGCCAATCGCATGTTGTTTAGTAACGATTTTACCTATTGGGGCGGGTCCGGTCCGCAGATTCTTGCCAGATTTCTCAACTACGGCTCGGATCATATAAGTCTTCTCGTGGGCCGCAACCATAAGAACAATTTCCCACCGGCATTCGTTGAACAGTTCGTGGCATGGATTCGATCCCGCGGCGAGAGCGGTTACTTGGGCGAGCCGTTGGATTGGTGCCGTACACCCTAAACAGCCGGCAGGAGGAGCCACTTGAGTTCGTCACATTCGTCAATCCTTCTTACGGATTACATGGGTTTGGTCGAACCTACCGATGTGCTTTCGGGGGATGACTTGCAGCCAATCCTGCTGGGTCTCTTCGGCGAGGTCGGAAGCATCATGGCTACCGCCAAGAAATTTCATCGGGAAAGAGAAGTGTACGCAGGCTACCAGGATGCCGTGGAAGAGGAATTCGGAGATGCGCTCTGGTACCTTACCGCACTGTGCCGCCGCCTTAAGGTCGGCCTCGATGAGATCATCGCGGAAGCAGCCCGCGGGGAAGGCTACACGGCTTCCATCGCCGCCAATGATCTGGTCGACAGCCCGATTTCGCATATTGCAACACCGCTGACCGTCCCGGAGCTCGACGCCGCCCTTCTTGAGCTGGGCAAGTCCGCCGCCGAACTGTTTGTAGTCCGGACATCTCCGGAGGCCGCCCGCCGCGTGCTCACCGCATTCGCGGCGTGCTATCTCAGGGCGCTTAAGCCTGTGGGGGTCTCTTTTGCGGAAGTTATTCGCAAGAATATCGCCAAGACGCGAGGTCGTTTTGTCGATCCCGACTATGCGGCTCTCCCGATCTTCGACGACGGTTTTCCCGAAGAGGAACGGCTGCCGATGCACTTTGAGATAACGATTGATGAGCGCGCCAGCGGACGCAGCTACCTGCGAATGAACGGAGTTTTCATCGGCGACCCGCTCACGGACAATATCCGCGATCCCGACGGCTATCGCTTTCACGACGTTTTTCATTTCGCGCATGCGGCCATCCTGCACTGGTCGCCGACCTTCAGGGCTCTCCTTAAGCAGAAACGCAAGAGCAACCCCAAGGTGGACGAAGCCCAGGACGGCGGCCGGGCCATCGTCGTCGAGGAAGGGCTCACGGCGTGGGTTTTCGGCCGTGCGAAGAACCTGAACTACTACGAGGGCCAGTCGCGCGTCTCCTTCGACCTGTTGAAAATCATCCAGCAATTCGTTACGGGTTATGAGGTTGAGGCTTGCCCGTTAAGTTTGTGGGAGGTTGCGATTCTTAGAGGCTATGATGTTTTCCGACAGCTAAAGGCCAACAGGGGAGGTATCGTCATAGGCGATCGTTCCAAACGCAGCATAGAATATCGACCGTTGAAGGGAGGGAAGGGATGAGGCCAGCAGAGTTCGTAAGCTGTCTCCAGCAATTGCGCTTTGAAAACGTGTTCAACCCGTACGCGGACCGCTGCGCTGTGCACGACGTTGAAGACGCACCGTTGCGCCGATCACAGGCTCTTTTGCGGCTCCTTCTGGTTGCTTCGGCGATAGAGATTGATGCGTTATGGATCGGTCGCGACTTAGGGCATCGCGGAGGGCGCCGGACTGGCCTGGCGTTAACAGACGACGTACACGTCCCAATTCATGCGGCACGGTGGAATGTATCTATCGAACGCGCGACGACCGGATCGTTCATGGCGGAGCGCACGGCGGCTGTTATCTGGAGCATGCTTGCATGCGTTCCGGCCGCAATTTTCCTTTGGAACGTCTTCCCGCTGCATCCCCACGAACCCGACGCACCATTCAGCAACAGATCACACAAACCGCACGAGCGCGCGGTGGGCGAAGCATTGTTAGCGGAATTGGTTGAGATGCTGCGCCCCCGCCGCCTTGTGGCCATCGGGAATGATGCAGCCAAGTCGACAGCTCGGTTCGCAGGAGTTGCAGAGCTTGCCCGGGTACGACACCCCAGCTATGGTGGCCAACGCGAATTCATGGGCCAGGTTCAATGCTTGTATGGCGTGCGATTAAGTACGCGGCAAATGAGCTTACTTGACGGCGACTAGCGGAGACGCAAATGGCGGCCAACATCTTTGTGAGTTACGATCACGATGATCAGAAGCAGGTTGGAGCATTCAAGCTGCTGAAGAACAACCCCAATCATCCCTTGGACTTTCAAGATCACTCACTGAAGGACCCGGTTCTCGGCCCCAGTGGTAAGCCACTCAAGTATCCGCCGTCCGATGCCCGATCGAAGCCTGTTCGCGACGCAATCAGGAAGAAATTTGACCGCGCCTCGAAACTGGTCGTTTTGATCGGTGACGACACGCACGCGAGCGACTGGGTGAACTGGGAAATTAACACTTTTTACACGATGAAAGAGGAGCTTTCCGGCGACAACACTTGGAAGCGCATTCGTGGGATGACGCTGAAAGGATCGGGCGACGCGATCATACCGGCAGCGCTCGGAGATCGCTCGACCAAGGTATTGGCTTGGGACCCCGAAGCGCTCGACAAGTGGCTGGATCAGGACCCGGATGCGTAATACTGTCGCGCCATTCCCGTAACACACTGCGGTTGGAGTCATGCCAAAAATATCGTTCAAACCGAGGCTGGTTCTTCGCGTCCTTTGGAATACCGAATTCTCAGCCGGTAAAGATCTCGCGCGCCATATTTACTCCCGATTATGCCGTGATGTAGAGCGGCCGGCTTCGCGCGGCATCGGGATACCGGTCTATTTTCATTCGGGGTCCACACCCGCCGAAGCGAAGGTGCCCGGCATCCCTGCCCTTGAAGGTGCTCAGAGTACCGTCGTTATCGCCCTGCTCGACACCAGTATCAGGGCTGACCAAGCATGGAGAGATTGTGTCAGGGCTGTTGAAAAAGAAGTCGCTCAGAAGGGCAAACATCACCTTTTTCTTCCCATTGCCTGCGAGGATAAAGTTCACTCGGTTGTCGATAAGACAAACTGCATCCGACTTTACAATTTCGATGCCCCAGAACGGCCCGCTCGTCTCATTTCGGCGCTTACCCACGAACTCGCGCGGCTGCTTCTCGGGAGACCCGGAGACGTTAAGACCCAGGACTTCGGCGTTCTGGAAAAAAGTTATGCACCTGTAAAGCTCTTCATCAGCCATTCAAAGCACGGCCGGGAAGGTACCGTCATCGCAACCGAGCTTCGCGACTACGGTCGCCAGCATCTTCCTGTGGCAACGTTCTACGATTCAAACGACATCGCGGCAGGTTCCGACTTTGAGAAGGAAATTCAAGCGAATGTCGCTGATAGTGCAATGGTGGTAGTCCAGACCGACACCTATTCCGATCGCGAGTGGTGCCGCAAGGAGGTCCTCTTTGCGAAGAAATATGGCTGTCCGGTGCTTGTCGTAAATGCGGTAACCGTGGGGGAGGAGAGATTCTTTCCATATCTTGGGAACACTCCGACGATTCGCTGGCCTTTCGACTCTACACGTCGCTGCGAAGTCGCTATGGATGCAGCGCTTCGTGAGGTATTAAGAAACGTCTACTTTCTGGAACATGTGAATACGTTGAAAGCCGCAGGTTTATTGCCCAACTCATGTGTTCAAATCGGCACGGCACCCGAGATGTTGACCTACAGAAATCTTCTTCGAGCGAAAAAGTGCGACCGCACCAAGCCCAGCGTCTTGCTATATCCAGATCCGCCGCTGGGGGACGAGGAAATCGAGGTTCTCGATGATCTCAATCCCTCTAATCTGATATTTACGACGCCGACGGCAGTCATCGCCCAGGACCCGGCCAAGAGCCCGACGCCTCTTAAGGGCAAACTCATCGGACTCTCAATCTCCGATGCCCCCGACCTTACGCAACGAGGTATGGGGCAGGTCCATCTTGAAGACGCCATGGTGGAATGTGCGCGCCATCTTCTCGTGCAAGGAGCATCGCTCGGGTACGGTGGCGACCTTCGCCCCGGCGGTTTCACCGAGATACTCTTCGAGCTTGTCCGCACGCATAATCGGGCGGGCACTAATGAACGTATTCATAATTTTCTTTCTTGGCCCATCCACCTACGCCTCGAACCTGGAGCGTGGCATGAATACCTTGATGAAATTCACGACTACAGGTTTCCGCCGCCGTCCGATTTGGGTGTTGATGAAAAAGTATTCATCGCGCCCGATGATCCGCAGGGCCGCTACGCTTGGGCGCGATCCCTGACTTTAATGCGAACTGAGATGAACCAGAAAACCAGCGCCCGCGTGCTGCTTGGAGGCCAAATTAGCGGATTCAAGGGAAAATATCCCGGACTCCTCGAAGAAGCTTTGCTGGCACTGCGTTCCGGCCAACCACTGTATTTAATTGGTGGCTTCGGAGGTTGCACACGCTTGATCATCGAGGCGCTGAAGGGTAGCGTCCCCGACGCTTTTACCGAGGCCTTTCAGACAAAGGACCCGGTCTATAAGGCAATTGCAGTGCGTTATCGCGCGGATGCTGCAGACAAGAAGACCAACGCGATTGACTACGGTGGAGAACTGCAGTTTCTCAAATCGAAGGGCGTAGCCGGGCTGGATAACGGCCTCTCGGTAGACGAGAATGAGTTTCTTTTCACGAGTGAAAATCTACCGGAGATTGTGTACTTACTACTTAGAGGCCTCACGCAGCGCCTGAAGTGAGCACACCTTTACCTGATCACTCACGACTTGATTGCCGAACGGAGCAATCGCAGCGATGGCAGGAATCAATAGAGCGCAATTTGAAAACCGCCACCTTGCTAAGGCATCGGCCTCCTTGGGCAGCCCATGCATTTTTCTATCGCATATTTCCGTGGACAAGCCTGCTGTTCAGGCAATCGCGACGTACATCACCTCACGCGGTGATATCGATATATACCTGGACGCTATGGACGACGACTTGCAGGAGGCCGCAAACTCCGGGAATGCTGCTGCGATCACGGAATTTATAGAGCGCGGGCTCTCGAATTCTACCCACATCATGTGCTTGGTATCCGCAAGTACAGTGAAGTCATGGTGGGTCCCTTATGAACTCGGCTTCGGGAAGAAATCAGGTAAGCCGCTCGCGACTCTAAAACTAAAAGATACCGTCATATTGCCCGCCTATCTTGAAATCAGCTATATCATCCGAGGCACTGACAGCCTGAACCAATATTTGACCAGGGTGCGGCGAGGGCTATCGAAAAGTGCTGCGGTTGACTCTCTAACAGAAAGCCTCATTCGCAATAGTGCTCCAAGTCACCCATTAGACAACTTCCTCGACTGGAACGAATAGCGAGCCCAAATCGCGAACTGCTCTTTTCCGCAATCCAGGCACGACTTGAGTGGCACATCCGCATCATCCAACGGAAATCTCATCAATTATTCCCGATGCGCCTTGGCACCATCCTCAGTACGTTCGCCGTGAACGTGCAGAGATGCCAACCCAGCCATTATTGTCGGGCGGCAGTTTGGTAGAACTGGTGATTGGTTGCGTTCTTCCGTGTCGCACGAATGCCGTCGAGAGCGGCGGCAATTTTTTGGTGAAACATCCTCCCGGCGCGAAGGCGGGCGCCCTTCGAAAATTGTTCCCAAGTTTTCTTCGAAAAAAGGTCGCGCAGCCGATAATCATCGTCGTCGGATTTTCTTTTCGCCCGTTGGAGGGCGGTGCGAACAATTTCCGCCGCCTCTCCATCGTCGGTGAGCAGGTCGCATTTAAGGAGGAAGAGCGCGGACACGTTTGGCAACCCTGCGGCTTTGCGCATCTTCACAAGACTGCGGTAGGTTTTCGTGTCAACTCTCGTTTTGACGGTTGGCATAATATAGGACCTCACATTATTACATAGACCCATATTATGCGACATTCGGTATAATAGGTCAATCCCGATTGCTCCTGGCCTTCTTCAGCAGGCCAAATCTCGTCTATGAAGCATACCTGTTCTGGTCCCTTTCGCGGGCATTTGCCACCTACTCAAATGCAATCCTCCGCTCCTGGGATCAAGCATACAATCGACGCATTGCAATCTGATGGCGAGCGGACTTGTCGCGGCTCTTAAGGAATGGTCGACTGATCGGCCGTCAGTACACCTGACCACAGCGGTCGGATCGCGAGGAATTCAACGCGGCCTACTCGATCTGGAGGCGCGTTTTTCGGGAAATCGATCGCTTCCGGCCATCAGTCAAAAACCGCAATCGCGTGAAAACGCCGTAGCCTTGGCAGAGCGGTCGCGTCAGCGTAACCGCGGCCGAGAATAGGCTCTGATTGAGACCTGATGGTAGACTGCGAGCAAAACGGAACCTGGTCAGGCTTATGCACCCAAAAAGCCCCTGCGTGAGAATGTTCTTTACCTCTCTCTGGTGTTTCGTCTCGCTGTGGCTTCCCAACCTTTCGAGCGGACAGGAGAAACCGACAAACACAACGAGCAGGCCCGCCGAGTTGGTAGCTGTGGATCCCGACATTCGTGGACTTCTCGATGACAGTACCGCTACTTGCGACGAGAAAAGTGCAAACGACAAATTCGAAAGACTCCAAAAAGCAGTGAGCCTTGCCGATAAGCGCGGGTTAATCGGAGATCGTGCTCTAGCTGAGGCCCTCATGGCTTCTACATACGTCGGTCGGGGAGAGCTCGAGTTGGGTTTCGCCACTGCTCGGAAGGCGATGCAGGATTCCATCGATGCTAAGAATGAGGTCCTGGAAGCAGAAATCCTAATATCTCTCGCTGCCGAAGCCCAGGTAAAGGGAAACTCGCTGCAAGCAACTGATATGGTAACCCACGCTCTCAAGATCTCCGCCAAAACCGGGAGCCTTTACGAGAAGGCCCATGCACTTGGCGAGCTGGGAAAGCTGCAGCTAACGCAGGGGAAGATCGACGACGCTGCCAAATCGCTCAACGAAGCTCTCAATATTGACAGGCTGAATGGGTATCAATTCGAAGCTACCCACTTAGTCTACCGGGGTTACTACCTAGGCATCACTGGCAAACTCGACGACGCTCTCGATTCGGTAAACCAGGCCAGAGCCAAGGCTCTTGCGGCGAACGACCCCTACGCCTTCCTCCTCGCTGGGAGAGCCTACGCGTATGGCTTAGTCCAGAAGGGAAAGCCCAGTGAAGCGATTCAGGAACTCACACTCCTGACAAACGGCAATTTGCTGGGATACATGCCAGATGCCAGCGAACACAGGTGCTTAGCGTTTGCCCTCCAATACCCTATTTTCCATCTCACGGCTCTCGAAAACTTAGCGACCATATTAGAAGTCGCCAAAGAAAAAGAGAAGGAACTAAACGTTTGGAAAGAAGTCTATGCCTACAGCCGCGACCATAACATCGTGGCGGGCGAAGCCGAGGCGGCGCAAACAATCGCCGAGCTCGACAGTCAATATAAGAACACCGAGGATTCGCTGAAGTATTACTCCATAGCTATCGACCTCGATCGTCGGTTCCAGAATGACACCAAACTGATTCAGGCTGAGGTGGCTCAAACTCGCTTGCTGGAACAAGCGGGCCGTAGCCAGGAGGCGCTGTCCTTAATCACCGATGTCAATGAATATGCGAAACGACACAACTTGCGGCTGCTAGAATTTGGGTCTTACCTCGAAGCCGGCCAAATTTACTATTCGAATAAAGACCTAGCCCATGCCCAAGCAGTACTTGAACGCGCGGAGGCAATGATTCGTCCAGGACCATACGATTCTGAGATCAACAATCAAGGGGTGATTGGGCTCTATGCCAGAATGGCGGATATTTACAAGACTCTGGGAAGTCCAACCCGCGAACTGATCGCGCTCGATAAGGAGTTCTTCACAGCCTTTCACATCAAAGATGAGAAAACTCAACAAGTCGCTGTCGACTATCTTGACGTCCGGTTGAAGGATCTTCACATCAGGGAGCTTGTCGAGCAAAAACAAAAGGACGGCTCCCTTTCGGAATCTCTGCTTCTGTCCTACGTTCTCTATCTTCGAGATGGTTCTCCAACCAAACCAACAGACGATCATTCCAACTGGCAGCGAATTCTCAGCCTTCCATTCGAGATTATCAATAAACCTGGTGGCGATAAGGCACTCGTCGACATTTTGGATCAAGTGGGCTCACTGCTAGGAATCGAGAAGCTGTCGCTTTTCGACGCTTTGTCGCGATACTACGTCGGAGCTGGTGATAACCCCGCAATGGCTGAAAAGTACGCCGTTCAGGCTGAAGCCGTCCTGAGCAGCGCCACGACCGACGTGTCAGCCCTCAAGGTTGAGAGCTCATGTGTACTAGCTGTCGCATATTCTCGTGAAGGCAAGGGCGATCAATCAACGAAGAAAGCCGCTGAGTGTCTGAGCCTCGCGAAGCAAACAAAGGATGCGCAGACGATCAGATACGCCCACGCCGCGATTGGGATGGCACAACTGTACGGTAGAACGGATCTCGATTCGGCCAAAGAGTCTTTGGAGGAGCTCTCTAAAGCTGCACCAGAACAAGCAGCTTTTCATGTTGAGCTAGCAACAGCGCTAGCCAGTGGGAAACTCTACGACCAGGTCCAATCTGAGCTCGACCTCGCCGTAAAAGCATTTGTATCACAAGGTCAGAAGAAAGCTGCCGCGGAGGCATATGCACTCGTTTCACGTGCGTTGACTTCCGACACATCAGAGCGTGCTAAAACCATCCAGCTCAAGTGTTTGATGTCTTCGGCGAGTATGTATCACGAAAGCCACGCCGACGCGGAGGAAGGCAGCGTTCTCGTGGCACTCGGGGACTACTATCTCAGGATTTCCCAAGCCAAACAAGGTATTGAGAGCTATACAAGAGCTTTCGATATAGCACAAAAGCTGAAGCGAGATGACATTGCAGCGCAGGCATTATTTGGTCTCGGAAACGGCACGCAAGCGGCGGGCAACCTTCTGCAGGCGAACGGGTACTATCAGAGCGCAGTGACGCTTTTTCATTCTACACAGAATCCCGCATCTGAAGCTTTCTGTCTCACTAATCTTGCTAAGAACTATGCGACACTTGGCGATGCGGATAAGGCTCTGTTGACATTCCAATTGGCGAAGAGCGCGGTCACAACTCTCCCTGAGGTCAACAAGTATTTCGTGGACTATGCGTTGGCCGATTTCTATCGGTCCCAAGGGCAGTTCGAGAATGCTCTACAAGTGTTCAAGGAGGCTGTTGACCTTACGACTGAAGCCGGCGACTTCGAACACGCCGCTTACTCACACCTCGCCATAGCTTCCTCTGACGAGCTCATCGGCAACTGGGAAGAAGCCATGAGCGAAATCGAGACCGCGCGAAGTCAATTTGAACAACTTAATGACAAACAGGGTGAAGCGTTCTCCTGGTCGGAACTCGTCGAAGTTTATAGTGAGCGCGAATCCCCGTTGAAGGATTTCGACAGAGCACAAGAATGCTATCGCAAAGCCAAAGAGCTCGACCCTGCGGCGATTTCCAGCGCTGCGTTGGGTGAAATATATCTACAAACCGGCAGGTACATGGATGCAGAAAATGCTGCCAATGAACTTATTCGTTCTTGTGAGAAAGACGGTGATACCACCTGTCGGGCACACGGCTTGCTGAGTCTTGCGGAGGCGAAATGGCACGCCGGTGATCTGAACGGCGCAAGGTCGGCATTTGATCAGGTTCCAGCCTTGGTCGCAAAAGCGCCAAACCTTTATTTGCGCGGCCGCATGTTGTATGGACAAGCACGATTACTAGTCAGGGAAAACAGGCTGGCTGAGGCCCTCGCTTCCTACAAGGATCTGACTACATTGATTGAACAGACAAAGGGGCGTCTAGACGCGAAGGATCAGAGGTCGCTCTCTGAAACGTACGGGTATATCTATGACGAGCTAGTATCCCTTCTGTACAACATGAGCAAGACAGATTCTACACGTCCAGCGCAGCTCGGTTTCGAGGCTTTCGAATATGCCGAAATCAATAAAGCCAGACAGTTCGGCGAGAGTTGGGGGCGTGTATTCGTTGGCCGGATGAAAGGTATGCTTCCGGCCGACCTGCGGGAAAATGAGCAGACGCTGTTTTCTCGACGCGATCATCTAGTAGCCCAATTGGACATCTCGTCCGGCTCGACAACGCATGTTGAATTACTCGACAGAAAGCATCTGGAAGCAGATCTCTCATCCACTCAGGATGAAATTCGTCATCTGCTAGGGCAGTTACGGCAAGTCGCACCTCAATACGCGGCCGTTGCATATCCGGAGCCAGTACAGATATCGCAGCTTCCCTTGCGCCAAGGAGAAACGCTTGTCGAATTCAAGATGACCGACGACGCAACCTTCGCGTGGATGATCCGTAATCAGAATGGCACAAATGTTCTGACGTCGTTTTATAAGATTTCTCGCCCGCGCACGTGGTTCGTCGAGCGTCTTTCAGTCTTTCGAAAAGCACTGAATTCTGGTCAGCCGGAACTCATCGATTGGAAGTTGTCCGAAGAACTGTTCGCGGAATTATTTCCGGCCTACAGTGCTAAGGTCCTGATGGAGTCGTCGGAGATTGTATTTATCCCAGATGATGCACTCTTCGTTCTACCGTTCGAAGTACTGTCGCCACATGCGGCTGCAGGAAGCTTTGTCTTCCTCACCAAGGCGACGACGTACTATCCGTCAGCGGTCGCTTTACGGCTATCGAGAACAGCTAGCCACGGGACAAGTTGGGAAAGGACTTTCTTGGGTATCGCCGACCCTGTCACGGATGCGACGGATGAGAGATTCGAAGTTGCAGCAGCTTTAGGGCCGGCCGCACAGGGATCTTCGGGCCAGCATGACGTCAAGGGCGGTAGAGACGACTCTCGCCCACCGGCGCTGGATAAACTGAAAGCCCGGGGATTCGCTCTCGAACGCCTTCCTGGAACTGCGGCGGAAATGGAGGCCATCACTTCCTTATTGCGAGCGCACAACCAAAGCGTAGATGTTCGAGAGGGCGTAAACGCCACAAAAAATGGGTTACTGGACACCGACCTCTCCAAGTTTAGATTCCTGCACTTTGCCACTCATGGTTTGTTGCCGATCGACACTGGTATCACGGAACCATCGCTCGTACTCTCATACGACGGGGTATCTCAGTCAGATATGTTTCTGTCGATGTCGGACATTCTCGGCCTTAAGCTGACCTCAGAGTCGGTAGTCCTCTCGGCTTGCAACACGGGGAGCGGACAAATTAGTCGAACAGAAGGTGTGATGAGTCTTGGTCGAGCTTTCCTGGCGGCTGGGTCTTCCAGCGTAACAGTCAGCCTCTGGCAAGTCTCGGACGAATCTACTGCTCTGCTAATGAAGCAGTATTATCAGAGCTTGCTAGGGGGCAAGAGGAAGAGCGTTGCACTGGCCGAGGCGCGGAATGCAGTGTTTACGAGCGGACAGAAAGACCCCTACTTCTGGGCTCCATTCATCGTGATTGGCGAATGAGTGATTTCAATTTCAGCGACCGGCACTCACCAGTTCAGGCGCAATTCCTCCTGATCTAGCGACGACAACCCTGCCATCAGGAAGTCTCATAGACCACAATCCAAATCCTCCAAACGCGTTGGGCTCGGAACCTGTTAGTGCTGCGCCATCCGGGGTTTCGGCAACAAGTGTGACTGGAACCCCTTTTGCATTTCGCAACTCATATGACACCAATTCAGCGTAGACTCTTTTCGTTACAAATAAACCGGCTTTGGTCCGGGCCGCGTAGACATCACCCTTTTCACCCTGCCCGCTGGGCCCGACTCCCCTGGACTTCAATGCCATCGAACGCGCGACAAACTTACTGATCACATCGATGGCCACTGCATAATTGAGATTTTGTCCTTCTTCACTCATCGCGACGAGCCCCAGCAGATTAGAGTTGTTGTCGAGCACCGGCCCTCCTGAGTTGCCCGGATTGACGGCAGTCTGCATCTGAAGCACGTTTGCCAGATGCTCGGAGCCGTCGGAGTATTTCCAGTCATAGTTGTCTCGGATCTGGCTAATCACTCCAGTGCTGTAGGACCAGAGTTTGCCGTGCGGGTGGCCAATGATGTGGATGTCTTCGGCAACCTGGATGTTTGAGACATCGCCGAATCTCACGGCCGGCAATCCTGCAGGTGGTTTGACTATCCTCAACAGTGCCAAATCTGTCTTCTCGTCTTGTGCGACCACTCTAAAGACATAAGCATCGTTATCTTGAGGTTCGGTTCCGATCTTCGGCTTCAGGAATATGACGCCGGTCTCGTATCCTGCAATCACGTGCCAGTTGGTCAACACATATCCAGACGGATCAATCACAACACCAGTTCCGATACCAACGTCTGTTAACTTCCCATCTTTGACACTTCCCGTTACTACCAACACCACACTCGGAGACACTTTTCTGAAGACGGACATTCCTGTCTCGCCTCTCGTCACAATAGGCTCGTGATATCCAGGCAGCATGCTGACTCCACGTGCATAAGCCTGACTTGCCATCATGATGTCTCTCAACTCAGCGTAGCCGAGAATGTTGTCGCTCTTGTCGACGTCGAGTTTGACGTAATCAAGCGACTTCAATGTATCAGGCAGACTGGCATCTTGATCTCCGAGACCTCGTTGCGCTTTTGATGCGGCGGTAGCAAGCATGAAAGCGGCAAACACAACGGCAGACACTAATTTGCGAATTCGCAGAGGCATAATCTCTTTGTGGTCTCCGGTCACATCGCGCGATAAGACGAATGCGTCAAGTCGTGATACACCCGAGGAATCGCAGTCCTCCGGAAGTGCTCGTAAAGCTCGAAGATGAGTAGTCCTAACAGAACCAGTGCGAATTGGACGAAATGATGTTTGTCGCCGTATGCGAACGCGCTGCAGAGTATGGCCATCAATGGTATAAGCACCAGGCTACAAGCCAAAGCCCATCGTAGTCGAAGAATGTGAAAGAGGAGGATCAGAACGAAAGCCTCAAATAGCTCGAGCAAGAACAAGACAGCGCGGCTAGGTGCCTTGTATCCTCCGCCGGACAGTTCGGTTTCGATGACGTTGGCCATCACCTCCAAGCCGGGGAGCTGACCAATTGGGGTGTCATGCCTGTCTTGGCCGAGATACGAGCCTCCGAGCAGGACAATCTTGCCCAGAATGGGACTTGCTGCAGGCCAATTCTTCGACAATTCTTCCAGCTTTGTCGCCGACAATCGCAAACGGTGCGACCCTTCGCGATTTCCCGAGTAGCGAATCAAAAGGTCATCCGACGATTCTTGCAGCTTGGCGAGGTCTGCCGGCTTGTCCTGTAGGTAGGCCTCTGTGATAGCCCATGGAAATGATGGAAGAATGCCATCCTGAGTCACAATCACTCGTCGATAGCGGCGTGTAACTTTGTCTTCGGCATCATCAATCAAAAGCGGTAGTCCCGTAGAATTCCTTGCCGGATCTATGTCTTTTCGTCCCCCTAGGATAGGTAGAGTCTCCAGCGACTCATGACCGGACACGTTCTCCGGTATTTTCCGTAGCTCTCTTTCCCAAACGATGCGCGGGGTCCAGTTCTCTAGCTTCAACTGCGTTGCGAATCGAGGCGACGAGGTATCGATGTCAACTCCGATAACGGACGGTTCGCCTTTAGAAATTTCCGCGATCAGTCTCTGAAGTCGTGCAGGGTCGAGGGGGCTCGTGCTTTCAAAGAGGTTGCGGTAGTCCTCATCGCCTATGTTGACGATTGCAACCGCGCTATCGATGGGTGGTCGATTCAAACGCATTTCCGCATCTGAGACGGTCGTTTCGAGCTTATGGAGCACACCAGAGTGGCCGAATATCCAAGTCAGGATTAACAGCAGTCCGACAACCGGCAAAGCCCGCAAAAGGCGTTTGCCGAAATTCAGTCGCTCGGGCGGGCGCCTTGCTGTTTGCTCTTTTCTGACAGCGGTGCTGTTCGTTTGATCGGTCACTGTGCGAGGCTGAGCCTGTTGCTAGCAAGATAGTCCAAGTATGCACGTTGATAGGATTTCTTCATATTCTCACTGACGCTGTCCCCCCATATCTCCATCTGTTTTGAAAAGCCATCAAACGACGCGACCGCTGAAGGATATGCGCGAGAGTCGCAGAGCAGCACCCAGGCAAAGCCAGAAGTACCCTTATTCCCGAAGCTCAAAAGATACAGGCCTGGCTGAATCCCCTTTAAGACAAGGGGAACGCTATTGCCTGGGTTCCAATTTACAGTTGTTGCACTGGATCTCCAATTACGTTCATTCCCGCCGGCCCCGACGAGGGAAGCTGCTTGCACTTCGTAAGATCCCTTGTCTAGCCCTTCCATGAAATAGCTGATCTCAACAGTGGAGCCCTCCAATTGCGCAACCCCGGCTGCTCTGCCGATGGGTTCCGCACCCCGAACTCGATGAACTGAATAACGATCCGGCTTGCCAGCAAAAAGCTCAAGCACTGCGCTAAGCGTTGTGCCAAACGTGGTTGTTTTGTCAGCTACTGCCGGCAATTGTTGGATTGGGTCGTAACAACCACCCAGTTGACGGCATTCCCTGCACGCTCCATTCTTGCAGCGCACGGTCTTGATCACTTCTCCCCTTAAATCTGCAACGACGATATTGTCGCCATCTCGGGGGGTAGGGTTCACTAGAAGTCCCATCGCGGGTAACGACTGGCCGAGAATCACCTCAGGAGTGTCACCACTCAGCGTCCAAGTCCCCTCCATTGCCAGGACGTATCCGATCTTCTGTTGGGCGGAGGCAGAATCCAAACCGGCAACTATTGTCGCAGTCAGTAGAGCCAAAGCGCGTTTCATAGGCTAAGTGCTTGTGGGATCTGTACACTGATCCTCAGTACGACGTTTATTAGTTCAGACTCTATCACTGGTTGCAAGATCTTTTTCAAGGCGACGTCAGCTTTTGCAGATATTCCGTGTGCTTCGCGGCGTGTTGGCGAGCACGCGGAAAAATCATGCATTTCAAAACTCGACGCCGAAGGAAGCGGCCTTGGCTCACTCGGTGCACACTCAAAGAGCCTGATTTTCGCAGTCTGCGAAGCCAATCGACTGATCGGCCATCAGTCTATCGGGATTTCCGAAATTGTCATCGAGATTTTCATTCGCAACGGATGATACCGGCGGCCTCCAGAAGCGTCAGCAATTCCTGTGTGCTGACTTTTCGCCATCCCCTATTCGGGAGAAGTCGGTGCTCGACCGGAGCGGCGAAGGCCCTCACCTCAAGGACGAAGTTGGACAACGCTGGATCGGCCAGGTCTTCATTGTCGTCAATAACAACCCACCCGATTTGGTCGTCCTCGACCGCGATCTGTCGTTTACCAACACAGGCTCCGTCAATCATCTCGTACTGAATCCTTATGTACGGCATCACGATGCCGTTGAGCCGGAATTGGTACTGCCGCTTGGCCTCGTTCATCCAGCCAGCCCTTTCTGCCCGCCGTGAGCCGGTTCTGGTTTGTGTGGGACCTTCGGTGCCGAAGCCTGATCGCAGAGGGCCTGTATCTGCGCCCGGTGTTTCACGACCAGTGCGGAGACTGAGAGGATCGCCTTCGACGCCTTCTTCAATTCACTCTCGATGGCGTCGAGGTCAGAGAGGCTACGCCGGACATCCGTGGCGAGAGCGACATTCTTGCTGAGGAAACCCGAACCCTCGATGTGCATTCGCTCGAACAGGGGCCGCAGCACCTCAAGATCGCGAGGGAGCCACTGCCGAGTAGTTCGCAGCACCCACACGCCCTCTCTCTGCGTCCATCTGAGTTCGCGGTCAAGCTGCCGAAGCTGACTTTCGTCTCGCGTGACCAGGATGGCGACTGGAGTTGACCGTTCCTTGGCGTCCCGGATGAGTTTGTCGAGGTCTGCTTCTGCGATGATCAACTTGTTCTTGTTGTCGATGAGCATGCGTGGCTCGAGCTGGGCACCGCCGGCATCGCGAAACGACAATAGGTAGTCGCCATTTTTCCCGAGCTTGTCGCTGATACACATTCCCGGCCACGTCCGAGCTTCCTCGGCGAAGTCCATCTCTTCCCGCTTCCCGATCCGGGCGGCTTTCGCCATCTCTGTCTCCAGTTGTTGATTACGCTCCCGCAGCTGGCTGATCTCCCGAAAGTAGTCTTCGACCCGACGAGTGAGATGCTCCTTCTGCGATTGCTCAAACCGGAGTTTGTCTTCGAGCCCCAGGCGGACACGCTGTGCCTCGGATTCAACGTGGAGCGAGATGTTCCGCTGATCGTCTTTATGTTTTTCGAGGAGCAAGCGGAAAGCTTCTTCGGCACTGAGTTGGGCAACGCGAGCGAAGTCCTTCACCCCGAGGCGATCCAGAATCTCGGTTCTCTTCAGCTTGCCTTCACCCGAACAAAGCGGGCACTCAATTTTTTCGTCCATCAAGGACGAATGCATGGCCGTGCGTTCTGATGGCAACGGTGGAACCTCCTGTTGTGGGGGAGGAGGCTAAGTGAGCAGGTCTGATCGACGCCAACCAACGGTTGGGCGTTCATGGTCTTGCACGAGGACTTTGCGGAAATGGTGAAATGCGTCGGCCAGAATTATCTCGCCGCCCTGCCATCCATCGGCAAATGCGGCGAGGAGGCAGCGGTCGGCTTCCCAATACTCGTTGAGAGTTCTACCAATCCCATTACCTCCGCCGAAACACTCGCGTGCATCGAGCCATCGCTCGATGGCTTGGTGCAAATCCTGCTCTTGTGTCGGCGTCATTCTCACTTTTTGTTGTCTACTTGAAGTATACGGATCGCGTCCGGCATTTGGCCAAAGGCACCATCAGTACCTACCCACACGTACTCAACCGAGTGGTTACTGACTTGTTCTGCCCTACGGCTGGCCAATTCTTGTCGCCAGTCGGTATACCTATAAGTAGATGAATGTCCGTGCGGACGAGGCTAACCTCAGGCAGTTGGCCAGCGATGTGCATCTTCTCACTTGGCCGATCCGCTGGATTGTCGGCCTCGTCAAGACCGCGATCTTCCTTGCGATCTTCATTCTTGCCGTCCCCACAATCTTCATTGGCCTAGTGATTCACTTCATCGTGACCGGGCACTCGTTGCTCGATGCCGATGCGGTGTTGGCCTTCAAGGTAATCTTCACGTTTGTTGCCCCGTTCGCCATGCCCATCGTGTACCGATTCGCTCAAGCAGCTTCCGGGCGACGTGCCGTTGTTCGCCAGATCTACGTGTTCAGCCTACACAAGATTTTCTTCATCACGTTGGGCCTCATGGCTGCGGGGGCGGTACTTGCGTTTCCATGGTGGGATGAAATGAGTTCCGAGCTGGGCCTGGGGCTTCTGGTGCTTTATCTCACGAGCCCACTCTTGCTCCTGTTCGTGAGGAGGAAACTCCCCGCTCGTCCGCTGCTGAAAAATAACGTTCTCCGTTTCCCCGGTCTGACGCGGGCTTCCCGAGCCCGACCGGTCTGGTAGTACCAGCCGGCGTTTTCGAGCTTCGAGCCAAAACGAGGTTGACTATAGTTTTGGGACTCCGGTTCCTGAAAGGGGCTGGGGGGGGCGAATTTTTCCGCAAATTTTGGGATTTCTGGGAGAGGTCCCACAAACAAGAAGAGGGGAAATTATACCCTCCAGCACTCGGATCCGAAGCGATTCAACCGATGCTTGCCCGGCGTGCATCCTGCCGGCGAAGCAGCGCTAAATGCGATTGTAACTAACGCAATCCAATAGGGTTAGTGGTGGCCATTCCCGTTTCCGGATCCGTATACTGTGAGTGGGTGCTGACTGATTCCCTCTCACTCCTCCTTCCCCGCAAGTCCTTGAATTGAAAGAGCGATTATCGGTGCCGGTGTGCCAGTGGTGTGCCAGATTTTTCAGGAGGGAGGCGCGTTTGGCCAGAAAAACCGGACAAATCGTCGGGCGCGGGCGGCACCGGTGGCTGGTGCGCGTCTTCCTCGGCCGCGACCACAAAACCCGAAAACGGCGCTACCACAGCCGGATTGTCCGCGGCCCCGTCCGCCATGCCCAGACCTACCTTAATAAGGTGTTGCGTGAGCATGATCTCGGCCGCCAGATAGAATGCGCCGATCTTACCCTGAACGAATATCTCGATCGATGGCTCGAGACCGCTGCGAAGCCGCGTCTGCGGGAGAAAAGCTACCACAGTTACGAAAGCCTGCTTCGCCGATACATTCGCCCATCGCTCGGCGCCCGAAATCTGGCGGCCATCTGCCCGCTCGATATCCAGGCGGTATACCAGAAACTGGTTGAGCGCGGTCTGTCGGCGCGAACCATCCGGTACACGCACTCCGTCCTCCGTTCCTCAATGCGGCAGGCGATTCGGTGGCGGCTCCTGGCCGAGGATCCGACCAACGGCGCTCAGCTGCCGCGCCAGCGAAGGTGCGAATTGCGGGTACTGACGGCGGAGAAATCACGGCTGTTCCTTGACGCTGCAATGAGAACTCACTTCGGCCCAGTCTTCGCGGCTGCGCTCACCACCGCCGCACGCCCCAGCGAATACCTTGCCTTGAAGTGGCACGACATCAACTGGGAACGAGGCACGGCGAGCATCGCGCGTACGCTTGAGAGAGGAAGCGGGGGCTGGCGTTTTGCGGAAACAAAGCGAGCCCGCAGCCGGCGCGTGATCAAGCTCCAAGATTGGGTGCTGGAACTCCTCGAGGATCTGCATGCGGCGAAGAGGCTGAAGCCCGCGGATAGTAGTTGGCTTGATGCGTCGGACTTAATTTTCACGACGCCGTCCGGTCGGCCGATCCATGCGGACAAACTCGCGAAGAAGTTCAAGTCAATTCTGCAACAGGCAGGCTTGCCGTTGATCCGGCTCTACGATCTTCGGCACACGGGGGCCACAATCGCACTTGCGGCTGGCGTTCCGCCCAAGGTGGTATCTGAGCAACTGGGGCATGCTTCCGCTGCGTTCACTCTGGACATTTATTCGCACGTGTTGCCGCACATGCAGGAGCAGGCGGCGTTGAAGGTGGAAGAGGTTCTCCTAGGGCGTGTTCTGTCGCGACAATCGAATGAAAGTGGTTTTTCAAGGCGGGGGCGCAGTTCAACTGCTTAGAACTCCTGCCTGTCACGCAGGGGGGCGCGGGTTCGAGTCCCGTCGCTCCCGCCAGCTTCCTCCTGAAGCAGCGTCTGTTATCAAGAGTGGCAGCACAGTCTCTTGTTAGCAAATGCGCTGGGGCGCACACTCGTGAGGACGCACAGCGGCGAGTATTGGTCGTTCAACAAACATCGTTTTGGCCAATTTGGCGAGTCCAGCGAGTCTCAGTCCGTCTCTCTGCATTGCTCAAATCATCCCCCACGGGGTATCCTCATCCACCCCCATGGAGGATCGATGCTTAGGTCTTTTGCTCGTACCTTAGCTTTGTCCGGGATCTTTCTTTTAGTCCCACTGTTCGTCCGGGCACAGGATTTATCTTTTTCT
>Ga0187853_10001362_pt1 | contig 22487 bp, 29 predicted proteins | sample June2016WEW_6_10_2_FD_132417 | JGI IMG/M metagenome (GOLD analysis project Ga0187853, IMG submission 132417) | Peatland microbial communities from SPRUCE experiment site at the Marcell Experimental Forest, Minnesota, USA - June2016WEW_6_100 | ecosystem: Environmental > Terrestrial > Soil >... | reverse complement strand
GGTCGGGCGGCCCGGGGGCGGAGGTCTCGAGCCAGAGGACGGTGCCGCCTCGCGTCTCGTAGAAGGCGTGGATGCAGCCGGTGGCGGTCCAGAAGACGTCGCCCGGCCGCAGCGTGTAGCGGTCGCCGTCGGCGACGACGTCGACCTCACCGTCGAGCATGTAGTACGACTCCTCGAAGGGATGGTCGTGCGGATGCGCGACGGCGCCGGGCTGGTAGCCGACCATGAACATCGTCTGCAGGTGCGCGTCCAGCCGCTTGTCGACGAGCATCTTCACGGTGATGCCGCTGTAGGCGAGCGCCGCGGTCGCCATGCTCGCCGAGACCGTCGGCGCGTCGACGGAGGCGCCGCGCTTGAGCCGGTCGACGTCCATGTCGGCCTCACCGAGCAGGAACAGGTTGCGGTTGCGCGGGTCGCGCACGTCGAGCGGCGCAGGTTCGCCGTCGGGCGCCGGCCCGAGGAAGAACGTGTCCCTCGGCTCGCCCTCGCCACGTGGGCGCGGTGAGGCCATCTCGATCCAGCGCGCCGCCCCGCCGGCCCGCCACGCATGCGGCACGCCGACCGGAACTGCGCCGCACGCCCCCGGCTTCAGCCGCACGCCGCGGCCGTCGAGGTAGAGGACAGGCTCACCCGAGAGCACGTAGAAGCTCGTCTCGAACGAGTGCAGATGCGTGTCCACGTGGCCGTCGGCCAGCTCGATCAGGGTCAGGCCCGTGTGCGTCGAGCCCGTGTGGTCGCCGATCAGCAGCGCGCGCGTGAGGCCGGCGCTACGACCCGGCAGCGCGGGGACGAGCGCGACGTCCTCTCGCCGGATGAGCGTGTAGTTCACGCGAGCAGCCATCCGCCGTCCACCTCGAAGTTGACGCCGTTCACCGCGCCGTTCTCCAGCAGGAAGATTGCGGCGTCGACGATCTCGTCCATCGTCGCGAGCCGCCCGAGCGGCGTGCGCGCCCGGACGCTCTCGAGCGCCGCCGCCGGCTTGTCGGCCCAGTAAGGGCTGTCGCCGACGATGCCTGGATGGATTGCGTTGACGCGGATCGGCGCCAGCTCCACCGCGAGCGTCCGCACGAGCCCGGAGACGCCGCCGTTCACGGTCGTCACCGTCGTCGAGCCGGGATAGGGGCGGCGGAGCGCGAGCCCGCCGAAGAGGAGGATCGACGCGTCCGCCGCCAGCCGCGACAGCAGCGCGTGGATCGTCTCCGTATAGCCGACGAGCTTCAGCGTCACGAGCCGGAGCGCCCGGTCGACGTCGTAGTCGCGGACGGAGTTCTCGTCGCGCTCGATCGCCGAGAGCACGAGCTTGTCGATCGCGCCGATCCGCTCGAGCGACGCGGCGATCCCCGCCGGAGCCGCGAGGTCGAGAGCGCAGCCCGTGACGCGACCCTCGATTCCGGCAGCGACCGACGTCGCGCGCTCGAGGTCGCGTCCGGCGATCACGACGTTGCGGCCGCGGGCGGCGTAGGTCTCCGCGAGCCTCAGACCGATGCCGGCGGTGCCGCCGACGATGAACACGGCTCCGTCCGCCACGCGTGCACGGTAAGCCCCAGTTGCAGCGTGAGTCAACTTTGCAGAGACAGACCCAGCAGGGGCGGCAGGACTCGAACCTGCAACCCCCGGTTTTGGAGCCCTGTAGCCGGCCGCCTAGATTCCGCGTAGCGGTGCGGCTTCGCGGGCAGCCGCGAGCGGGTGCGCGCCAGTCTGTGCGCCAGTGCGCTTGGCGAGGTACGCATCGAACACGTCCGCGGCCTCCTGCTCGTGCCCATCGAGAAGATGGCGATACCTGTCGACCATGAACGTGCTGGAGTGGCCGACGTAGTCGCCGATCCGTTCGAGCGAGAACCCGGCGTCGAACATCAGGCTCACGTAGCTGTGCCGGCACTCGTGGAGACCGATCGGTTCGAGCTCCGCCGTGAGCGGTTCGCGGCGGAGGAAGGCGCCGACTGCGGTGGCGGCCCATGCGGCGAGCGCTCGCTTGCGGACGTGGGTGGGTGTGAACGGTTCAGAGGCGGTGCGGCCGAACACGAGATCCGAGCCGCGGCGGCCGGTGCGCGCGAGGTGCTCGAGCAGCAGCCGTCGTAGCTCGGCGGTCATCGGTACCGCTCGCGCGCCCTTCCGCGACTTCGGGTCGATCTCCCCTTGGACGTCGTCCCAACCGTGGCGGACGTGGAGCACGCGCGCGTCGGTGTTGACGTCGTCGCAGCGGAGCGCCCGCAGTTCGCCGCGGCGGAGGCCCGCGTAGATAGCGGTCGCCCACAAGGGCCGGTCGGTTTCCGGGAGCGCGTCGAGCAGTTGCGCCGCTTCCGTGGCGGAGGCGACGCGTTCGCGGACGCCGGCTGCGGCGGGTAGCTCAAGGTTCGCGGTCGGGTTGACGGTGAGCGCGTCGGTGCGGATCGCGCGTCGGCAGACGACGCGGAGCGGCATGAGCGCGTTCTTAACCTTCGACCCTGATAGGCCGAGTCCGGCGAGCCGGTCGGCCAGATGTTGCACGTCGCGGCGGGCGAGGTTGGAGAGCCGAACATGACCGAGTTCCGGAAGCACGTACCGTTCGAGGTCGGCCTCGTAGCCGCGGATGACGGACGGCTTGTACGGGGTCCCGTCGGGTTTGAGGATCTCGCCGCTCTTCGCACCCGCGATCCATGCTTGCGCGGCCTGCGCGACCGTTTCACGCGTCGGCGCGGTCAGCGTGCCTTTGCGAAGCGCGGTGACCTGGTCGCTACGCCAGCCCTTCGCGGCGGTCGACGTGGCGAACGTGCGCCGGATCTTGCGGCCCGTGCGCGCGTCGTACACCCACGCCGCGAATGTCGGCGTGCACGGTTTAGCGCAGCCGCCGCCATGCCGTGACGGGCACGAGCGGCTGTGACGTTCGACGATGCCGGGTGTGCTGCGCCTCGCGGCCATCACGCACCTGCTTTCTGTTGGGCAGCGAGGACACCGCAGAGCAGCCGGAACTGGTCCCACATCGAGGTGAGCGTCGTCCGGCTCTGTTCGACCTGCTCGTTCACCCCGTCGACGAGCACGGCGAGCGCGCCGAGGTCGTCAAGCGTGACCGGGCGGAAGCCGTCCTGTTCAACGACGAGCGCAGGCGAACCGATCTTCGTCGCAGCGTGTTCGAGCGCGTCGTAGGCGTCGCAGAAGAGGCTGATGACTGCGAACGCGTCGGTCTCGGTCGGGAGGCCGGGGACGGTGTTCATCGCGTTCTCCTTCCAGTAGCTGGAAACATGTCAGTGCCCATGATACCTTTACGGGGTGACGAATGCAACATCGACACGGACACCTTTCCGGCCGCTCGACAGCGTAGGCTTCGCAGCGATGGCACCCGAGCAGCTCGCGAGCGTGAAAGAGGTCGCCGAGATTTGCGGCGTGGGCAGGCGGACAGCCGCCCGCTACGTCGACCGCGACGACTTCCCGGACCCGATGGGAACGCTCGGAGTAGGCCGCGTGTGGCGGCGCCGCGACGTCGAACGCTGGGCAGCCAGGATGCTCCCGCTTCCGACGGGACGACCACCGAAAACCGACTAGCCGCGGCCTCGCCAGTCATGCGGCCGGGGCAGCGTCGATCCCGCGCACGGTGACAAGCTCGAGCGCGACCCGATGCGCGCAACGTCCACGCGCCGGGCAGGAGCAATGCCAGCCGGTCGCCGCCGTCCAGCCGAGCGCATAGACGGTTCCGCCGCCTCGACACGAAGCACTAACCCGGTCACGGTCGATGCGCTCGATCGTCAGCCGGCCTTCGGCGAGGTAGCGGCGTCCCTTCGCCTCGACGCCCTCGCGGCCGGTCACCGCGCGAGTCCTTCGGCGTTCGCCTCCGCCCACCGCTCGAGCTCGCGAACCGGGATCAGCACGAGTCGGCCGCGACGCACGACGCGCAACTCAGGCTTTACATGGTCGTCGAAGAAGTCGCGGCTGACGCCGAGCGCGGCGGCGGCCTCAGCCGGCATCAGCGTGATCCGCAGCGGCGCCGTCACCGCCATTCCAGCCCTTCCGGCTCCGGCTCGGTAGCGAAAAGAGCCCTGAGATACCCCTCGTCTTCCGCCTCCGGCTCCTTTCCCCCGTTTTTATCCGTCACACCCGTCACATCGCCGTAACCATGCGGGTTTGCGGCCATTTCCGTATCCGTCACATCGCCGTTTTGTGACGGATAGAAAATCGGCTCAATCCCTTTGTCCATGCCGGTTGTGACGGTGTGACGGATAGAACCGTCAGGGGAGGGGAGGTAGCGGCTAAACGGCCCCTCGAACTGCTCGAGGTGAAAGCCCTTCGCGGTCTCGTCACCATCGAGCCGGATCGTTCTCGAGCGCACCCCGTAGCGTCGGAGGATCGTCGCAAGCGAACGCGCGGCGATCGACCCGCGACCGTGCCAGTCGCCCCACGGCGCCTCCTCATCTTCGGAAAGGGCGGCGATCAGGTCAGCCGTGGCGAGCCGGTCGCAGCCACGCTCGGCGAAGATGCGGCGCACGTCGGCAAGCAGGCGGACGCCGAGCGAGTCGTCCTCGCGCGCCTCCCCGGTCGAGAGTGCGACCGCCGCGTGACGCGCCCGCTTCGGCCAGTCGACACCCGCGGCGTCGGCAATCGCGAGCAGCGGCTCCCACACGTCCTGAGCGCGGTCGTCGAGCTCCTCGGGAAGCGACGGCCGGGCGGCTCTCAGGGCGTCAATGTTGGCTTCCGCCCACCAGACGACGCGGGCGCGCAGCTGCTCCGCCTCGTCGGCGACGTCGCGGCGGCGGAAACGGCCTACCGACTCGCCGCGCGTCTTGCGTTCGAGCCTGATGCAGATGGCCCGATCCTCGATCGTGTCGGGCAGCCGGCCGATCCCGGCGAACACCTTGGCGCAGAACACGGAGAAGGACTCCAGGGTCGTCATGTTGCCGCCGCCCATGCGCCGGACGACCGCGCCGCGCCGGTAGCCCGCGTTCAGGAGACCACGCAGATCCTCCCTCTCGCGCGCCTTCGGGTTGAAAACCGCGTCAATCTCATCAAGCAGCAGCGTCGGGCTCAGCTGCTCGACGGCGCGGAAAAGGGCCGCGTCACTGATGTTCGCGGTCGGAAGCGGCGTCGCGGCGACCAGTTCGAGCACTTCGAGCAGCCGCGTCTTGCCGGAGCGTTTCTCCGCGGACGTGACGGCGAGATACGGGGTCGTGTCAGCAGCATCGAGCGCATGCGTATGGAGCACCCAGAGCGCGACGGCCTCGGCCTGCGGTTCGCTCAACACGACGAAGCGGCGCACGAACGCTGCGACGTTGTCGAGCAGCGTCGCGATCGGCGCCTCAGGACTGCACTGTGGCTCAGACTCGAGCGCCGTCACGCCGCGGCCTTTGTGTCGGCGAGGTCCTGACGTGCCCGCAGCCATGTTGCGAGCGAGTAGAGGCGACGCCGCCTTCGCCACTCGAGCACGACGTCGAATGCCTCGCGCAAGCCAGCGCACCAGGGGCCGCCGGCCGAGCAGACACGGCAGCGTTCCCGGTGGTCGGCGACGCCGTCGACCAGTTCGAGAATCAAGACGTCGAGCTCAGCCTGATCGGCGGCCGACCACCATGCGGGCGCGCTCACGCCGCCCTCTGCTCCGTGGCGAACTCGCGTGCACGGCGGAGCAGTTCGAACCAGTCGGGATGTTCGCGCAGCCAGTCCGCTAGACGCATCGCCTCGCTCTCGCTCGTGGCATCGGAGTAGACGACAGGCGCCCGCTCAAGCTCGAACCGGACGACAACGGCCGGCACGCTCATACGAGCCTCTCCAGCATCTCCGCCGCGCTCGGCAGCGCGAGGATCAGCGGTCGGCCGATCGAGGGACAGTGGGCGACGTGCTCGAACCGCTCGCCGTCGACCACCTCGGAGGCGACCGGATGATGGACAACCCGGCCGAGACACCCCGAACAATCCCGGCACTGGTAGCCGAGACCGTCGAGCCCCTCAGCGAGCACGATCAGCGGCGCAACATACGGCGCTGGCCTACGCGAGCCGGGCTGCTTGCTAACTTGGGCCTGGGCGTAGGCGGGCCACTCTCCGGGGTGGCTCGTCTCGTTCACGGGCTCTTACCGTTGCCCTGGATGAGCCGTTCGACGTCCTCGACGCGGAAGCGCAGGTCTCCGCCGGGCACGAGACGCACCGGATAGAGCACGCCGAGCTGGGCGAGCCGATGGACGCGCTGCCGCGTTACGCCGAGCATCTCGGCGACCTCACGACTCTTTAGCAGCCGACGCCGCGACGAGAATGGACGAGTGGTGACCATAGGTGCTCAGTCTGGTCGCGGCCTCGCCATCAACTCGGAGAACCGTGACACCCCATTCGCCAAGCCAATCCGCGAGGCCGCGGACAACCTCGACAAGCTCCTCGCCTCGCAACGCGCGATGGAGATCATCAGGCGAACGGGCCTAGACACCGCGCGCGGCCCCTATCGCCTTCCCCAACCCTTTCCCAGCAAAGAGAGTTGCCGACTCGCCGCCGTCCTCGTCGTGCAATCGCTCAAGCCGCTACAGCAGGCGTTTGGAAACAGGGGCAGACGCACGCTCTGGGACGGTTCCGTACTACAAGCGCCGACCGAAACCGGCGACGGTGCAGGTGCCGGGATCGGGCTGCCCCTACTCGGCACCTGCTCCCCGGACACCCTCTACGCCATCCTCGCCATGCTCGAAGCCAGAACGCTCCCCCGCTTCGACCAGATCCACGACAACCTCGCGGTCCGCCTCACGCACTACCTCCGCGTCGAGGACGACCTTTGGAAGCTCGCCGCCGACCGCGGCGGCCCATCGCGGCAAATCCCCTACGCCTACCGCTATGCAGCCACCGAATGGCTCTGGAACCCCGACGTCCACCGCTACAAAGACGCCAGCGCCATCTGCCTCCGCTGCGGCCTCATCTTCAGACCACGTCGCCCCCCGAAGGCGGGAGCGCCCCGCTGTCCGAACTGCGCGCAGGAAAGACCCGAAGCGAGACGCTGGCCGGACCACGCGATCGCACCCGCCGGCCGCGGAACATGGTGGCTCCGCTGCCTCGCCCAAGACACCGACTGCCTCGGAGCCTTCATCGGTTTCGCGCAACGGAAGCGATGCGCCAAATGCAGAAGCTCGAGCACAACACCGAGCAAGCGGCATCCGCTAGAGGCTTGATGTGAAACTCCGGCCACTTCGGCTAATGCGCCAGAAGACCGCTGACGCGCGTTGCACGCGAACTATCAGCGTCATACGCTCACTGAATGCACCACCGGCTCGCTGCCGTCGCACTTACTACAGCGCTGGTCGTTAGCTTCCTAGCGTCCGAAGCGCGGGCGATCCCTCCGCCCGCTGCCGGGTTCACCGTTCCGGAACTCCTCTGGCTCGACAAGTCCGGTGCCCTTCTCTCAAGGCTTTCCGCGTCCAATAACGTGGTCGCGATCGTTTGGCGAGCCTCCAGCAAACGCCAGCAGCTACTCAGCGGGGACCCAAGAGTCGCTGCGGTAGTCCGACCTGCGCTCCTGACCCTTGCGACAGTGCGGTCAGTCGCTCGCCGCTGTTGGCACGCTCCCGTCTAAGCGGACCGTGCTTCAGAAGCTAAACAGCGAGCTCGTGCAAGCGTGCAAGGACTACGCGAAGGGCGCTTCTGCGGCGCTCACCGGCCTGAATGAAATCGACCACGGGAAGACCGCTTCGACATTCAAGCTAGGCGAGGCAAACCTACTTTGGGGGCTTCTGTGGATTGATCGCGGTGGAAAGCTCGACGGAGCGGCGATCCTGTTGGGTCGCACATTGCTGCCGAAGCCCTGAAGTCGGACGCGCAGTCAGACGGCGCGACGGCCTAACTCGCCCCCTGAGCGGGCCGCGAGTAGCGTCCGGTCCATCGACGAAAACCAGCCGTTTGAGCGCGAGCCGTCCGACGAGAGGCGCTCCCGGCGCCGCGAGTTTCACATCAAGCCTTTAGTCGACCGTCCGCGCTAGACCCTTTCCAAAATCCAAAAAATACGCGTCGGCACTACTCGACTCTTTTCGGCTGTCGCGAGCGATCCCTCCCCCCGGTGGTCGACGACGAAACGACGCGACCGCGCGAACGAATCGAGCCGGTTCGCGCGAGCCGGCGACGAATGATCGCGGTCGCGCTGCGCGTGGAGGGTGCCGTCCTGTCTCGCGCGCGTCGGGGACCCCGGCAGCTGCGCGTCGGCCGCGCCTGATGCACCGCGCGTCTGAGGGGAAGGCCGCGGCGCCCATCGTCGTAGATGCCGAGTCCACAACGGAAGGGCTCTTGAAGTTACGCGGCGAGGGTGCGACGCTCTGGACAGACGGCAACAGGTCGAGGAGGGAGGCGTCCTCTGAGAAGGAAGCTCGCGCTACTCGCGATCCTCGCGGCAGGCATCTCGGCGCCCGTCGCTGTTCCCACCGCTAATGCGGCACCGGCGCATATCCGGAATGACGCCCAGGTACGCCAGACCGTGCGATCAGCGTTCGCGGAAATTGCGGCGGAATACACGGCCGCGAACTCGTGCCACGGTTGTCCGGATGGCACGAGTGTGATTCAGAGCGCAACGCTGCGATGGATGAAGGCTTTGAACCACACCTTCGGATCAACCGCACGAGTAGAAGCGGCACGGTTAAACGCATTCGAGGCGCTGCGACACTACGGCCTCTTTGCGTATGACTGGGGGCAGGCCTACAACCTCGGTGCCGGCAGCGACGAGTTCCATCTAGCGCTTTCGGAGCAGCGGATCGCACGGGGCTACGCGCGCAAGGCCGCCATCGTGCTCGGTCTCAGTCGGTATCCCTGACCGCACTCGAACCAAGGGAGGCAGATGGTGCGGCGTTCACTGCGTCATCCTGCGACGGCAATTTCTCTCGTCGCGCTATTCATCTCCGCGACCGGCGGCGCATTCGCAGCGGGTCACGCGCTGATTCCGGGTTCGCAGATCAAGCCTCACTCGCTCCCCTTATCAGCTCTGACTCCCGGAGCAATCGCGGCTCTGCGCGGCCAGCGCGGCCCGACCGGCCCGCAAGGACCAGCGGGAACCAACGGGACATTTGATCCGAGCAAGGTCGTGCGCGCGATCGGCGATCCGGTCTCGGTCGCGCCCGGCCAGGTGATGGCAGCGACCGTCGCTTGCCCTCCCGGCGCTGTCGCGGTGGGTGGTGGTGGCAGCGGGGGCGTCGCAAGGCTTACGTCCCTACCGCTCGTCGCGCCAGGATCCTCCACACCCGGAGGCTGGGCTGTGATCGCTGACAACGACTCGACTGTCACGGTGCAGGCGCAAGCGACTGTCGTGTGCGCTTCGCCTTAGAGGCGGCCATTGGCCGCGCGCAGCGGGATAGCGCACTGTTCCCCGGCGACTGGCGCGCGACTGGCGCGCGGTCCCGCAACCCCGGTCTGTGTGCGGGCTCGCAGCCGAGCACCGGCTACCCGAACCTGTGCCGCGGCGACGTGAAAGGCTCGGCATGGCGTGACCGCAGCCAGGCGACTCGTCCCTAACGGCCGTCTTGCTTGGGCGCGGTTGAGCGCGTAGCGTCCGCGTCGCCGAGGCGTGTGTCAGCGCGCAGGCGTTCGGATCGCCCGCCCCGGCCCTCCTACACCTCGCGCTCCTGCAGGACCTCAAGGATCTCGCGGAGTAGCCGGTTCGTCGTCTCGAGCTGCGCGACGATCTCCGAAGAGTCGATGTACCCGGTATTCGAATCAATGCTGCGGAGCAGCCTGACGATCTCCTCGTCTCGATCCGCCATCGCACATGCCTCCCTTTGTCGAAGGTTGCTCCCGGATCCTAGAAGACGGTACCGGGCCCCCGGGTACCGGCAAGCGCCGCACGTCACCCGGCGACGCGTCACACGACACGTCGCAACGCGGCCATTGCGCCGGCTCGGTCGCGGGCGTAACGTGGAAAGCGTGAGTGATGATGGCACTCATCCTGTTGACGCTGTACGTTGCGCACGGCCTCCGGGCCGGCGCCATCATCGCCGCGTCCGGGGGCCGTCGCACTGAAAGGACGCCACCGTGGCTGACAAGCCCACTCGCGGCCCGCGGACTCCTGACGAGCGTGCAACAGACGCCGCTCGGACCGCCGCGACCTCGTTCGAGAAACTCCCCGCAGGGCCGTTCGCTGACGACTACTTGAAGCCGATCGCGACGCTGCTCCGGTGGGCAACCACGAGCCACGCCGACTCGGGGCTACGGCTCCGTGATCTACGCGACCTGGAGGAGCTCGAGCAGGCAGTCCTCGACGCGGTTCAGCGGTTTGAGCGCGACTGCGAATACATGTCCGTGCGGCAGGCGGTCGACGTCGGACGCGTGATCGAGAACCTCAGACGTGGCCTGCGCCGGTCGAAGGAGCAGATGGCGGCTGCACTCGACGAGGATGACGGAAGGAAGGCGTGATATGGCTGACGAGACATGGACATGCGCGCGGTGCGGACGAACCAGTCGCGAGGGCGAAGCCCTGGCGTGGTGGGACCTCATCGACGACGGCTCGGACGATCCCGAGGAGATGCCCGTCGTCTGCCCCGACTGCCTCTACACCCCTGAGAAGAAGGACCAGATCGCCGAGGCGATACGGCACACGAGCCTCGCAGACGCCGTCGCTGAGATAGGCACGTCGTTCGACGTCTCGGTGGAGGAAACGGAGGAGCCGTAGCCGTGCGTACGACGGCCGCTGAGAGGCTCGGAAAGACCGGGGCGGCTGCGATCCTGACCGTGGCCGCCCTGCCCAGAGAGGAGAAGTGATGGCCGCGGCTATGACGTGGTTCGGGACGTTCAGGGTCGTGCTGTTCAGTGGACTCGCGATCGGCTCATTCGTACTGGCCTACAAGGCTCTCCGCGAGGACGGCGTCGGCGTTGCCGCGATCATCTGCGTCGTCTTCGGTTTCGGCTTCCTCGTGATGCTGCGCGCGTTCGCGCTCTAGCGTCCGGCCGTCTTAGTCTCGGACGCAGCCCGCGTGTTCGCGACGGCCCGGTTCTCCGGTCGCGGTGTCGCTGACCCGAATCCGAACCGGAGCGCCGACCAGAATGGTGATGCTGGATACATCGCCTTCGACTGGTTCGGGCTTCGCGCTTTCAGGAACGCATCGACGAGCGCGGTCTCCGGCGTCGACGAGATGAGCGACTGCAGCGCGGTCTTGAGGACGCCCGAACCCGGATACTGGCTCGTCGGGGATTGGCCGTACTGGTTGAGATTGGCGGCGGCGCCGATCAGCGCGGAATAGACCGGGTTCAGGTAGTTCAGGAGCTGCTCGGCCTGCGTCGGCCGGTTCAGATGGATCAGCGACTCGGCGACCTGGGCCGGGGTAGCGATCGGTGACAATGTGCCGAAGTTCGCGACGAGCGGCAGCCCTGGCGATCCGCCCCAGGGAAGCGCGAAGTTGCCGCGCCCATACGACGGCTGCGGCCCGAGCGCGGCGAGTGCGGAGGCGGTCCCCTGGCTTCCGATCGCGCCGAGCGCGGCTGCTTTGAGCGGATGCTCCAGGATCGTGTTGCCGGCGAACACCGTGGCGCCGCGAACCCACGGGTAAAACCAGATCGCGCGGGCGATGTAACGCTGCTCGAACGGGCTCAGCCGGTCGTAGCTGATCGCCTCGCGCGCTGCTCGCTTGATAACACCGTCGATCTTCGCGAACTCGGTCGACGTGAGCCGCGACGGATCTTGCGCGTCGTGGAGCATCTGCGAGAACTTCTCCGGCGTGTCGAAGCCGGCTTTGCGCGCCTCGTAGGCGAGGCTGTTGAACCGGAACTCGCTGTCGATCTTGCGGCTGTAGAACGATGCGCCGGCGCGAGCGACGCGTCCGATCAGATTCACGCCCTCAGTCGGCATCGCCCGGATGCCGCCGCGGCCGACTGACGCGATCGCGAGATCCCTGTCCTCGACGGGCAGGGCACCGTAGAGCAACACGCTCTTTCCGATCGAGACCGGGTCGGCTGACCCCTGGACGATGTTGGTAGCCGCGTCCGTGAATCCGCGGGTCGCGACGTGGCCGATCTTGAAGTAGACGGTCGTGGCCGTCACCGCCGAGTTTACGGAGTCGATGAGCTTCCCGAACGCTCCCGGAGGCGCGGGAAGCGGGTTGGTGAGGCTGCGCGGGATCATCTTCCGGTCGACCCACATGTACCCCTTGGGCGCTTCGGTGCCGATGCCCATTCGGTCCTGCGCGGCCTTTCCTAGTTCGCCGTTCAGCTTGTCGAGGTGCGGAAACATCTGCTGGCGCCAGGTGTCGAACACGGCCGCGTGGCCGGCGACAGCATCCGGGTCAAGCGTCGAGCGCAGATCGCCGGTTAGAAGCCGAACCGAATCGGGAACCTTCGCGCTCTTGAACAGTTGCGTCGATACGAGGGCGTCGCGGCCGGTCTTGCGGGTCGCCGATCCGAGGCTCGCGACCTTGCGGCGCAGCGCGTCGTTGCTGAGGAAGTTGTAGGCGCGGCGCATCTGCCGGGCGACGAGGCCGGTCGTGCCCGGCGGTGTGCGGCCGAGCAGCTGGTTTTCTCCGGTGAAGGTCTTGGTCGGCGAGATGAGCCCGCGCGCCTTCCCGATGACGCCGCCCGGAGCACGGCCGCCGCCGAGAGACTCCTTCTCGGCGGTGTAGGCCGGGACATAGCCGCGGCCGGGGCGCGCCGCTTCGCCGCCGACAATCCCGGTCGGGCCTTCCCGTTTCGCTGCGGCAGCAGCGAGCCGGTCGACCTTCGCCTGCGCCGCCTCGAGCCGCGTGCCGAACTGGACGATCCTGTTTCGGTACGGGTTCGACGCGGCCGGTATGACCGGCTGCTCGCCGCCGCGCGGGAGCACGACCGTCCCCGTTCCTTCGAGTGACGCCTCGCCCCGCGCCGTCAACTGCTGCCGCAGCATGTCCCGTTCGGCGAGCATCGCGGCGACCTCGTCGGCGGCCGGGTTCCCCTTGCTCGCGGCGACGACCTGCCGGAGTTTCGCGTCGGCGAGCTCAGCCTCCTCCTGCTTGACGGTAAGTCGCTTAATCCCGGATTTCCCAGACGCAAAGTTGCGGGCCATCTGTTCGCCCTTCGCAGCGGTCCCCTTCAGTTGGGGACCGTACGGCGACGTCTCCGGGACGATGTTCCGAATCAGTTCGGCGTGCTGCTTGTCGAGCTCGGCGAGTCGAGCGGCTGCCTGCTCAGTCGTCATCGGTCCGCGCAGATCCTTTGTCGCCGTCCCGGCACGGGTAGTCGTCGACCAGTTCGCCTCCTGGTCGAGCGCATGCTGGTGCAACGCCGCGAGCCGGTCGCGTTCTGCGGTTGCCGCGTCGAGAGCCGGCGAGCGGCCGACCTTCCCCGGTGTCGGCGCAACGTAGCGACCGCCGGCCTCGATCCGTGCCGGCGCGTTGATTCGAGCCTGGAGCGCCTCCGGAGTCATCTGTCCGGTATTCGCAAGGGTCACGTCACGGGCGGCCTGTCCCGCTGCGAGTCTCGCGTCGACTGCAGCCAGCTGCGGATGCTTCGCAGCGTCGATTACGACGCGGCCGTTCTCGTCCAGCTTCGTCAGCCCCTGATCTCGGACCTTGCTGAGAATCCCGATCTGGTGAAGATGGTCCGCGGGATCGCCGACCCCGTTCAGGATCTGATTCTGATGGAACGCGAGCGCCTCCTCGGGTGTCCGCTGTTCTGACGTGAGCCGCAACGCGGCCTGTTGCACCGTTCTTGCCGGCGACAACTTGTTTCCGATCTGCCGGCCGGGGAGCTTGTTCGCCTCAGCCGCGAGACGTGTCGCGGGAGTCTCGGTCATAGCGCGCTGATAGCGGCCGGTCTCCTCGAGCGAACCTCTGACGCGACCCATCCCGTATCGGGCTATCCGGCTCTCCGGGCTCGTGTTGATCGCGTGTTGGACGATCGCGTCATGGATGGATTGGATCGCCTGCGGGAGAGCAGCATGGGAAGGCTGCAGCGGCACCTGGCCCTCGTTCACGTCGATCAGCCGCGGCTGGATCTCCGGTTTTGTGACAAGTGCTCTGGTGATGTCGCCGATGCCTGCTCCTGCTCCTGCCACGTCGGAGGCGGCGCCGAGCCGAGCGAGGCTGCCGGCGCCGAGGCTGCCGAGCGCGAGCGCGTTCAGGAGCGTCTGGTCGGGGTGGGCGAGCGGATGCTGTACGGATTCCTTTACGCTCGCGATCGTCGGCGCCACAAGCGTCGGCCAGAGTTCGCCCCCGTGCTCGTTCGTGGGCCGGAGCGGATGCGCGAGCGACGACCAGGACGGCCCGATCTGCCGCCCCGGATGCTCGATCGAGACGAGCAAGTCGTGGCCGAACGCCGGCGCGATCTTCGTCACGAGTTGGCCGGGGAAGTTGTAGGCGTCGCTCGCAAGGCCGGTGACGGTCTTGGGGACGACGTGGCTGACAGCGCCGGCCGCAGCGGTTACCGGGTTGTGGAGGATCTGATGGAAGAAGTCGCCGCCGCCCGAGGCAGGTTTCGCGGGAGCGGTGTACGAGGCAGAGAACGGATTACCGGAACTGCCCGCAGTAGATGCCTTCGTCGGCGTAAACGGGTTCCCACTCGTTGTGGATGTGGCCGCAGGCTTGGTGAAACTCGGCGAAAACGGGTTAGGCGACCCGGCCACGCCTGGTCTACTTCCTTCTGCCAAGCAGACCTGCGAGCGGCGACGGGAACAGCGCAGCGTTTAGCGCCTGCTGCTTCAGCGTCGCGGGCGGACCTGACGGCGTGATTCCGTGCTGCGTCATCAGGTCGACCGTCTGTGACGCGGGCGCACCCACTTTGTACGTCAGGTTGAGTTGCGGGACAGAAATCGAATCCGGTATGCCTTCCTCACGGGCCGCCTGTAGAGCGGCCGAGTAGCTGAACCCGGCAGTCAGAGCATTCGAGGCTCCAGTGATTGCCTGCCCGCGATATTTCGCAGTCTGAGCGCGTGTCAACGGCTTCGGCGGTGTCGGAGCTTTTACGACTCGGCCTTTCGCATTGACCGTGTAGCCAGGCAGGAGTTGCTTCTGCCCGTTCGGCCCGAGGATCGCCTGCCCGTTCGAGTCGACGATATAGCCGCGCTTCCCAGACAGCGACGCGTTCGGTCTCCCGATTGCAGCCGCAGCTTTGGTGGTAGCGGTAGCCCGGGCAGCTTGGGATGCAGTGATCCTCTGCTGTCCGAGCGCGTACGTCTGCGCGGCCCTCGTCGCGGCCGTGTTCGCGTTCTGTTTGAGGATCGGGATCTTGGCCGCGGCCGTCGTCGCCGCAGCCGTCCGCGACCCGACCAGACTCGCCGCGAGCGCCGACTGCAAGGAAGCGTTCTGCTGTGCCGTCAACTGCGACTGGATCGACGCGAGATACTGTTGCGCCAGTGCGGGCTGTTTCGAGAGCGCGTCGAGGATCTGCGGGGTCAGGTTCGCCGCCGCAGTCTGACCGGCCGCGACCGCACCCTCGGCCTGCTGCTGCCCGTAGCCGAGCATCGACGCCGGTAGCCCACGCTGCGCCGCCGCCTGCGCCTGCCCGCCGGTGACAAGAGCGGACGCAGGGATCGCGCCCCCAAGTCCGTAGAGGACGTTCGCCAACGCGGCAGGCTGCGACGTCTGCCCCGTCGCCGTCTTCAACGACCCCGATGGAGCTCCAAGTCCGGCGAGGTTCGCCTGAACCTGCGCCGCCGCACTCTGCGCATCCGCACCCGTCTGACCCGAGTAGCCCTGCGCCAAGCCGGCGAGAACCTGGGCGGCGTTGTTGTACGACGCTCCGGTCATGTCGCCGAGTCCCTGCAGATAGTTCGCCGCTGCCTGAGACGCCTGCGTGATCTGACCGGCACGCTGCTGCGCCTGCGTGTCGAGAAGAGTCTGCTGCTGTTTGATTCCGGTGACGGTCGCCTGCGTGTCCGCGGCAGCCGCCGCTCGAGCTTGCGCAAGGATCTGGTTCAACGTCAGCGGGACTGCAGGAGTCGCAGCCGTGGCCGGTTTCGGTGCGGCGACCTTCTTGACGCCAGCCGCGGCGATCTGCCTGGCACCTATCGGGTTGACGAGCGGCTGACCCGCCATGTGATTCCTGAGCGCGAGCGCCCTGCCATGCGCCTGACCGGCCAGGAACGCCGCCGATGGGTTACCGCTAGGAGGGTTCGTGAGTGCCATCTCTCCTACACCGCCGCGACCGCAGGCTGTCGACGACGCTCGAGCGCCGCCTGCCTCATCACTCGCGCCTGCTCGTAGCCGCTGAGCTTCTCCGCCCGGGTTCTACGCGGCTTCGGACGAGCTCCGGCACGCGCGTCGACCGGCTTCCGCGTCGCCATCTCATAGATCCGCGGCTCGAGCTGCGCCGCTAACCGTTCAGCCGCGCTCCGCGCCGCCTCCCGACCGTCCCGGCGGATCTCCTCCAACGTCGCGCTCGACAAGACGACCTCCGCGAGCACGTCGTCGTCGCCGCGAAACAGGCTCGCGACCGGCACGCCAAGCGCAGCGGCGATTGAAGCTCCCCGAATGAGACGGGGCTGCTTGCTCCCTGACTCCCAGGCTCGCCATGAAGTGACATGGACGCCCGCCATCTTCGCGGCGGCCTCTTGGGTGATGCCTCGGGCGAGTCTGATGCTTCGGAGGTGTGTGGGGAAAGCGTCGGCGGTCATGCGAAGCTGATCCTTTCGTCGGTTGGTCGGCGATTGGATTGCCGCTTCGCTTGGTGGGTCGCGCCGTTGCGTTTGCCGCTCGTGGCGGGTCGCTGGCGGATTGCCGCCGTGCGTTTCGGGTCCTGTCTGGAATGGTGCCACGAGGGTCGGCTATCCCTGTGGGCGTGTTTGGGGTTGCTCGCGGCGCTGCGCGCCGTAACGATTCGTGGCAAGGTCCAAGCCGTGAGCACTTCCGAGCCGCAGCGCGTCGTCTTCCGTTTCGGCGGGGACACGCACGAGTTGAGCCTCGGCGCGGGCCGCGTCGTGCTCGACTGGCTGCGTCTCGATCGGACGCTCGTGGCGCGGCGGCTTGTCGGGCGGCTGATCCCGATCGTCGACGGGCCGTTCGGCGGCGAGCTCGTCCTGGACGGGGACGAGTTCGGAGCGCTTAGGGACATTTTCCGTGATGCCGACTGCGGCGAGGATCCTGAGTTGCTTCGCCTTCAGCACAGCCTTGCGTTGCCCGGCCTAGCCGACCATGACGTGCTCGACGACGAGACGTTGCGCCGGTTCGCGCGCGACTGCTACCGCAGCATGGTCGCCACGTCCCGTCCCGGATACTGGCCGAGCGACGGGCAAAGGCTGCTTGCCGTGCTGACGGCTGCGGGGTTCGAGGTCGACCGTGCTTCGCTCGAGACGCGGGCGCAAGCAGCCGGCGGCCACGTCGACAACGATCCTCCGCCGACGCCGGGCGGCGGCCTGCGTGCGGGGAAGCGCGTCGAGCGCGTCGGCGATCAGCCTTCCCGTGGCTTCGTCGTGTGGCTTCCCGACGACGTGTAACGGCGCAGGCCCATTCCGCCCAGCGCGCAAAGCAGCCGCCGACTACTCACGCGCGCCAGTTGCGCGCCAGTTGTCGCCCTTGCGGGGCGGATTCGAACCGACGAGAGCCGATGGCGCGGCAGCGTCCCGGAGACAGGGAAACCCGCTCCGGGAGCGGGTTTCCGTCTGTTTGACCCAGCAGGGGCGGCAGGACTCGAACCTGCAACCCCCGGTTTTGGAGACCGGTGCTCTGCCAGTTGAGCTACGCCCCTGGGTCGGTGCCGATTGTATCGGCGTCTTCGAGGCGGCCCGGGAGCGGGGTCCGCGGCCATCTAGGCTGCGCGCGTGCAGCGGCGCGCGCTCGGCCTGCTCTTTGCATTCCTCGCCGCGGTCCTCGCGGCGACCGCGCTGTGGGCCGCGGTCGGCGCCGGGCACGACGTCCGCCGCTGGATCGTCGCGCTCGCCGCACTCGCGCTGGCCGCCTGGCTCGCCTCCCTCGCCCTGAGCGCTTTTCGGCGCCACCGCTGAGGAAAAGCTCCACTCACGCCGTATTCTTCCTCCGTGGCCCGCGCGGACGACATGCAGACGCTGTGGCTGCAATATCGGAGGACGGGAGATCCGGGCATCCGCGACCGGCTGATCCTCACGTACGCGCCGCTCGTGAAATACGTGGCCGGCCGCCTCGGCAGCGGCCTGCCCGCCCACGTCGACGAGGGCGACCTCGTCTCCTACGGCCTGCTCGGCCTGATCGGCGCGATCGAGCGTTACGAACCGGACCGCGACGTGAAGTTCGAGACCTACGCGATCGCCCGGATCAAGGGCGCCATCATCGACGAGTTGCGCGCGATGGACTGGGTGCCGCGCTCGGTGCGCTCCCGCGCCCGCGACATCGAGCGTGCGATCGGCGAGCTCGAGGCAAAGCTCGGCCGTGCGCCCACCGACGAGGAGATCGCGAAGAAGCTCGGGGTCAGCGAGGACGAGCTCGAGGAGAGCCTGAGTGAGATCTCCCGCTCCTCGATCGCCGCCCTCGACGAGCTCTGGACCGTGTCCGGCTCCGGCGGCGACCAGATCGCGCTGATCGACACGATCGAGGACACCGACGCGCCCGACCCGCAGAGCACGCTCTCCCAGACCGAGATGCGCGAGGCGATCGCCGACGCGATCGCCCGCCTCCCCGAGCGCGAGAAGCTCGTGGTCACGCTCTACTACTACGAGGAGCTGACCCTGCGCGAGATCGGCGAGGTGCTCGGCGTCACCGAGTCCCGCGTTTCGCAGCTGCACACGAAGGCGATCCTCCGCCTCAAGGCCCGTCTGGCCGGCTCGACGGCCCGCGCTTCGCTCGAATCCTGATAACTGTTCCCCGCGACCAGGTCGCAGGTCACGTCTCCGGCGCCTTCCCATGCGACCTGGTCGCGGCGGGACCGGGCTCCGGCGGCGATACGATTGCCGCCGAGTTCAACGAGGAGGACAGAGCCTGATGTCAGCGACCGAGCCCGGGAAGATCCGCAACATCGCCGTCGTCGGACACCGCGGGGTCGGCAAGACCTCGCTCGTGGAGGCCATGCTCTTCCAGGCCGGGAAGACGAACCGGCTCGGCACGATCGAGCAGGGGACGACGGCCTCCGACTGGGACGACGACGAGCACCGGCGTCAGATGTCGCTGAGCGGCACGCTCACGCACCTCGAGTGGCAGGGCCGGAAGATCAACCTCTTCGACTGCCCCGGCGACGCCGGCTTCCAGGCCGACTCCTACGCCGCCCTCCGCGTAGTCGAGGGCGCCCTCGTCGTCCTGAGCGGCGTGATGGGCGTCGAGGTGAACTCCTCCCGCGTCTGGGCGCGCGCCGAGGAGTACGAGCTGTCGCGCGTCGTCTTCGTGAACATGCTCGACCGCGAGCGCGCCGACTTCTTCCGGGTGCTCGAGGCGGCCCGCTCGCAGCTCTCGGACCGCTGCGTCGCGATCCAGATCCCGATCGGCGCCGAGCACGAGCTGACCGGCGTCGTCGACCTGCTGCACATGTGCGCGTACCTGGATTCGTCGGGTGGCAAGGAGGGGGGACCGCAGCCGATCCCGGAGCCGATGGCCGCGCAGGTGCAGGAGTACCGGGAGAAGCTGCTCGATGCCGTCGTCGAGACGAACGAGGACCTGATGGCGCGCTACCTCGAGGGTGAGGAGCTGCCTCTGGCCGACGTCGCCGCTGCGCTGAAGGACGCGGTCACGCGCGACGAGCTCTACCCGGTCGCGTGCGGCGTCGCGACGAAGAACCTCGGCACGACGGCGCTGCTCGACCTGCTCGTCGAGGGCGTCCCCTCGCCGGCGCGGAAGGGGACGACGATCGAATTCGGGGACGCGAAGCAGGCGGTGTTCGTGTTCAAGACGATCGCCGACCCGTTCGCCGGCCGGATCAGCTGCTTCCGCGTCCTTGCCGGCCCCGTCACCGGCGACACGACGCTCCTCGACCCGCGCACGCATGCGAAGGAGCGGCTCGGCCAGATCCTGCTGCTGCAGGGGAAGGACAACGTGACGGCCGACGCGCTCGGCGTCGGCGACATCGGTGCGGTCGCGAAGCTGAAGGACGTCGTCACCGGCGACGTGCTCGTCGACCACGAGGTGCCGGTCGAGCCGCCGCACATCGACTTCCCCGAGCCGGTGATGAGCTTCGCCGTCTCGCCGAAGGCGAAGGGCGACGAGGAGAAGATGGCGACCGGGCTGCGCCGCCTCTCGGAGGAGGACCCGACGCTGCGCATGCGGCGCGACCCGCAGACGGGCGAGCAGCTGCTCTCCGGCCTCTCGCAGATGCAGGTCGAGGTCGCGGTCGACCGGCTGCGCAGCCGGTTCCACGTCGACGTCGAGCTGCACCCGCCGCGCGTCCCGTACAAGGAGACGATCCGCAAGGAGTCGCGCGCGAGGCACCGCTACAAGAAGCAGACCGGCGGCCGCGGGCAGTTCGGCGACTGCGAGATCGTGCTCGAGCCGCTGCCGGCGGAGAACGGGGAGCTCGGCTACGAGTTCGTCGACAAGATCGTCGGCGGGGTCATTTCGCAGAGCTACCGGCCGGCCGTCGACAAGGGCGTGCGGGAGGCGATGGAGCACGGCGAGCTCGCCGGCGCCCCGATCCGGGGCGTGCGCGTGCTGCTCGTCGACGGGATGGAGCACTCGGTCGACTCGTCGGAGATGGCGTTCAAGATCGCCGGTTCGATGGCCTTCAAGGAGGCCTACCAGAAGGCTGACCCCGTGTTGCTCGAGCCGATCATGCGGCTCGAGGTGACCGTCCCCGACGACGCGGTGGGCGCGGTCAACGGCGACCTCAACTCGCGCCGCGGCCGTCTCCACGGAATGGAGCCTGCAGGCGGGATGACGACGATCAGGGCCGAGGTGCCGATGGCCGAGATCCTCACCTACTCGCAGGCGCTGACGTCGATGACCGGCGGACGCGGCGACTACGGGATGAGCTTCCTCCGCTACGAGGAAGTGCCGCAGCACGTCGCGCAGAAGATCATCGAGCAGACGAAGAAGGAGCGGGAAGAGGCGAAGGCGTAGAGGCCGTCGCCCCTTCCGAAGCGCTCTACTGCTGCGGCTGGGGCTCGCCCCGGTTGCGCAGGTGGTCGATCACGTCCGAGACGTCGGCGAGCTGCTGCTCGAGATCGCGCCGGTACGACTCGAGGCGCTCCAGCAGTTCCTGCCGGTTCGGGAACGGGCCGCGGAAGTGGATCCGGCCCGGCCCGTGTTGGCCGTAGTGATGGCGGTGGTGCACTGTCACCTCCTCTCCTCGTAGCGTTCGAGAAACAAGGCGGTGCGCTCCTGCGAGCGGCGCAGCGCGTCCGCCCACTGGTCGAGCAGCTGCGCGCCGGCGGCGGTGAGCGCGTAGCCGCGCTTCGCGGGCCCCGGCGAGGCGGCGTCCCACTCGGACGAGACAAGGCCCTCGTCCTCGAGCGCGCGCAACAGCCGGTAGAGGTTGCCCATCTCGACGCGCTGCTCGCCGGTGAGCTCCGGCAGCCGTTCGAGCAGGTCGTAGCCGTGCGCCGGCCGCTCGCGCAGGAGTAGCAGCAGGGCGGGCTCGGTGAAGCGCTCGACGCGCGCGAAGACGAGCCAGCGGCCGCCGTGGTGGCGGCGCGCACGCGGGCCGTGATGGTGCCTCAGCCGAGCTCCCGCCGGGCTAAGTGTAAAATACACATGTAAGAGACAATAGCAAGGCCGGTCGGCGCTCGGCAAGCGTGCCGCCCGCAGGGGGCTATAGTCGAGCCGTGCGCGTGACGAGGGTTGCAGCGATGCCGGTTTGCGCGATTTGCGAGCGCACCCTGCTCATGGGCGAGCGGGCGGTCCGCTTCGCGCCGGAGGAGGGCGCGGAGCTCGTCGACGTGTGCCCGCTCTGCCAGGAGATCGCGCTCGAGCACGGCTGGATCAAGGAAGGTACGCCGACGACGCCGACGATCCCCGGCGTGCGCCGCCGTCGCCGCCGCGGCCTCGGGGAGTTCCTCGGCCTGCGCCGGGCCGGTGGGGACGACACGCTGGCGCCGGCGGAGCCGATCCTGCGCCGCCTCTCCGTCGAGGAGGTCTCGCTGCTCGAGGCGGCCGACCTCTTCAACGCGAGCACGTACCGCCGCACCGTCGGCGGCATCGCGAAGAGCCTCGGCGAGGCAAAGGCGAGCATCGTCCCGCTGTCCGGCGTCTCGGGCGAGCTTGCCGTCACCGTCGCCTGGGATCTCTCCTGGTACCAGTACCGTGTGACGCCGGACTCGGCACAGCCGGTGCGACTCGAGCGCCGAGGGCACGAGCTGGACGAGCTCGAGGCCGTGTTCAAGGCGTGGAACGCGCACATCGACGACGACGGCCGCCTCGTCCCCGAGATCGCGCGCCTCTAGCAACGCCGGCGGGCGTGCAGCAGGAACTCGACGGCGCCGTGTGCGCCGCGCACAGGCGAGCGCAAGTCGGCCACGACCTGCCAGCCCGAGCGCTCGATCCCCAGCCGGGCGAGTTCCACCGCGCGCGCGAGCAGCTCGGGACTCGCCGGCGGCTCGCCGAGCCGCAGCTCGAACGCCGGTTTGACGAGCGCGACGAGCTCGGCCTCGCGGGCGAGCGCCAGCCGGGCGAGCTGCGGCGCCGCGTCGGCAAGCGGGAGGTACGAGAGGTCGAGCGTCACGAGCTCGACCTCCTCGGGGACGCGGGTCGTGTCCAGCTCGCCGAGGTTGACGCCTTCGAGATTGACGACGCG
>Ga0187853_10001346_pt1 | contig 22688 bp, 23 predicted proteins | sample June2016WEW_6_10_2_FD_132417 | JGI IMG/M metagenome (GOLD analysis project Ga0187853, IMG submission 132417) | Peatland microbial communities from SPRUCE experiment site at the Marcell Experimental Forest, Minnesota, USA - June2016WEW_6_100 | ecosystem: Environmental > Terrestrial > Soil >... | reverse complement strand
GTTGTGCTTCTGCAACACCCTGGTGATGGCCGCCGTCAACGTCGTCTTGCCGTGATCGATGTGACCGATCGTCCCTACGTTCACGTGCGGCTTGCTGCGATCAAACTTTTCCTTCGCCATAAAGCCTCAAGTTCCTTTCCTCGCTGCTGCTGCCAGTTGCTCCTCGGGGCGCCCGCCATTGCGGGCTCCAGCCCCAAAACCTTGAATGCAGCTACTAGCTTCTAGCTGCCAGCCTCTAGCTCCGTCCCCGCTCCAGCCCGCCGCTTCGGCATGATCTCGCACCGCAAAAGCTGGGAGCTAGTGGCTAGAAGCTAGTAGCTCGTCTTTCTCAGTAGTACGCGTACACCTTCAAATACCTCTGCCTCAGCTCCACCGGCACCTTCTCCACCAGCCGCAAATACCGCTCGCGCGTCAGCGCCTGGTCTGAGACAGGCAGCGCCTTGTAGAGCCCGATCGCGTCCTTACCCAGCAACCCGCGTTCGAGAATCCCCTCGTAATCGCGGATGCGCCGCTTGGCCTTGCTCACCCGGTTCAGGAAGACTTCCACGTCGCGCGCATCGAACGCTGCATCGATGAGCGCATGAAGCCTCTGATATCCCGGCTCATCCTTGACCGCGATCGCTGCCTGCTCAAACATCCTTTACGACCTCAAAAACAGCCTCTAGCTCCTAGCCACTAGCTCCTAGCCTCATCTGCTCGCGCTCGCCGCATCGGCCCGTTCCGCCACCGCCCGAGCTAGAAGCTAAAAGCTAGCAGCTAGTAGCTGCTTTCTGGAGCGGGAGACGGGACTCGAACCCGCGACCAACAGCTTGGAAGGCTGTGACTCTACCACTGAGTTACTCCCGCCCGTAAAACCAGCCTTTAGCTTCTAGCCACTAGCTTCTAGCCCGACCGTTCCGCTTCAAGCCTCGGCGGCTCGTCCGCCGCCGCCAAGCTAAAAGCTAGAGGCTAGTAGCTAGAAGCTGACTTCTGGAGCTGATGACCAGGATTGAACTGGTGACCTCTCCCTTACCAAGGGAGTGCTCTACCAACTGAGCTACATCAGCCCGCAAACTCTGAGCCTTTAGCCCTTAGCCTTTAGCTATTAGCTCCATCTCGCCAGTGCGAGCCACATTGGCCCCATCCAGCACGTCCAAGCTAAGAGCTAACAGCTAAAAGCTAAGAGCCGTTCTTCTCCCCCGCCCTGCGAATCTTCTCCGCATGACGGGCCAAAACCGTTCTCAACGCCAGCCCCCCAATCACAATCAGCGGAACCAGCCTTAACTCCACCGGCTTGCCAAACACGAGTACCGAACCGTCGCCCATCGTCAGCCAGGCCAGAGCCGCCAAAACCGCGAATATTGCCAGAGCTGCCCAAAACTTCCGATCCAAATCCGTGTCGGCGCTCTTCACTGTCCACTGTTCCCTATCTTCTCGGTCCCTATTCCCTAGTCCCTAGTCCCTAGTCCCTACGTCCCTAGTCCCTGGCTTTCTGGTGCACAGGGGAGGATTCGAACCTCCGTAGCTCGCAAGGAGCGGCAGATTTACAGTCTGCTGCCATTAACCGCTCGGCCACCTGTGCCCAAATCACAAACATCAGCAACCCTGAGTGCCCTCCTCGCCGCCTGTCTTTTTTTGCGGCCAGTGTGGGAAACTCAAAATATCCACGCAACCAAAATGCCCGTTCAGCCCGCTTCCGTGCACGCCGCAACCTCCGGAGTGCCTCCGGACCTTGCGATCCTGCGCCTGAAGTGGAATCACTGTTGAGTCGAGGCCCGGCGTCCGCCACTCGCACCCGCCGGTAAACTCTGCCGCTTCCGTCTTCCATTCCGGCTTCCGTTTTGTGGAGCTGGCGAAGGGATTTGAACCCCCGACCCTCTGATTACAAATCAGATGCTCTACCAGCTGAGCTACGCCAGCTCTTTAACCACCCGGAAACCCTCCCGGAGGCCGACTTGTGCGCGGACACACTCCAGCTTTCCGCGTACACGGCACAGGAGTCAAGGTTAGCACACCGCCGCACCCCGAGCAAACGGTGAAGAAGCCCAAAACTGCCGCTTCGAACCGATCCGCCGCCGCCACCACCAGGCCCGCTCGTGCTGCTCAAAATCCGCGACTGCCCGACCGCATCGCGTTCTCTCGAGCGCTGGTTCCCTCTCTCCTGATCTCCCGCAAAGATTTTGTTTTCCTCTCCGATTTGCCTTGACAGAGGCGCCGCGAGGATTCGACGCTTCCTTCAGGCCCCCATCTTCACCTTCTGAGGTCGTCCAATGAACCTTAAGAAATCCGCCTGTCTGCTGGCGGTGCTGCTGGCTTTCGCTGCTGCGCTGGCCGTGTTACCCGCCAATGCCCAAACCGCTCCCACGCGCAAACCTCGTGTCGCCGTACTCGATTTCGACTACGCCACGGTGCAAAGCTACTCTTCGGCCATGTTCGGCACGGATGTCGACGTAGGCAAGGGCATCACCGATCTGCTCATTACCAACCTGGTCAAGGACGGCACCTTCTCCGTCTACGAGCGCCAGGCCCTCGACAAGCTAATGGCCGAGCAGAACTTCTCCAATTCCAATCGCGCCGATCCCGCCACCGCCGCGCGCCTGGGCAAGCTGGCCGGCGTTGATGCCATCATCATCGGCGCCATCACCGAATTCGGCAACGAGACCAAGAACCAGAACGTGGGCGGCGGAGGCGGCGGCTGGCACGGCTTCGGCGTGGGCGGCATCGGCCACTCCAACTCCAAGGCCAACGTGGCCATCAATCTCCGCGTGGTTAACGTCGACACCGGCGAAATCCTGGCCGTGGCCGAGGGCGCGGGCCAGTCCAGCCGCTCTTCCACCTCGCTCCTGGGCGGCGGCGGCAACTGGCACGGCTTTGGCAGCGGAAACGTGGACTTCGGCTCCAGCAACTTCCAGAACACCATCATCGGCGAGGCCACCAAGGCCGCCGTCGATCAGCTCTCCGCCAACCTGATCGCCGATGCCTCCAGGGTCACCGTGCGCACCATCAAAGTCGATGGTCTTGTCGCCGCGGTCGATGGCGGCCAGATCATCCTCAACGTGGGCGCCAAAGCCGGCGTCAAGGTAGGCGATCAGCTTCAAGTCCTCCGCGTCACCAGGGAAATCAAGGACCCCTCGACCGGTGCAGTCATTCGCCGCCTCACCTCCACCATCGGAGTGATCCGCGCCACCGACGTGGACGATGCCTCCGCGGTCTGCGTCCCTGTCTCCGGCTCTGGTTTCCAGGAAGGCGATCGCGTCTCCTCCGAGACCCAGTAGCCCCCTCCCCGCTCCGCTCCGCCCGCCGCGCTCACCCTGCCCGCAGTGATAGGCTCATTCCTGACGATTCCTCATCGCCCAAGAGAATGAGCCGACGCACCCGCAGAACGCTCCTCATCGTCGCCGCGGTCCCGCTGTGACGGCGATTACGTCGCGAAACCCATAAAGAGGAGTAGCATTCTGCCCGATTCTTCCTGAAAGGGCAAATTCGCCATGAAACGCATTGTACCGATTTTTCTTCCGCTCGCACTTCTCCTCGCGGCCGCGCCGCTGTCCGCCAAAGAGAGCCAGCCGCCGCAATACAAAACCATTGTCGTCAAGCACTTCATCAACTCCAACGGAACCAGCCAATCGCAGGATTTCATCAATTATTTCTGCGACTCCCTTGTCGTCCAACTGGAGAAGATCAAGATCGCCGGCCAGGTTGTCGACGAGGGGGTTACGGTGCCCGCCGCGGATGCCGCCGCCTCGATCGTGATCGAAGGCAAGTTCACTGAATTCGGCAAAGGCGGCTTGTTCGCGCCCGGCAGCCTCGGAGTGGAGATTGACATCTATCGCGTGAGCGATCGCGCCCTGGTGAAGACAACCACGGCCAAGGTCCCATTTAAGTCTTCTCCCGCCAACAAGGACAAAAACGTAGCCGAGTTCACGGGCGGTCAGACCGCGTACCTCGTCAGGCAGGCCCTCAAGGGCGTCAACTTGTCGAGCATTCCTCCCGCGCCGCCGGGGGCCAATCCCGCATCACCCGGTTCCACGACGCCTTCAACGTCAGCGCAATCCAGCCCCGAGGCCACGGCATCCGTTCAGTTCTCGTCCGACCCCACCGGAGCCGAAATCGCCATCGACGGCGACTATGCGGGAAGCACGCCCAGCCTGATCAAGATGAAGCCCGGAACCCACTCCGTCAAGATCGCGAAGAACGGCTACCAGCCCTGGGTGCGCTCCATCGAGATCGCGGGCGGCGAATCGCGCAACCTTGCCGCGGAGCTCGAACCGGTAAAGCCATGACCGCGCACTGACACGTCCCCCATCCGGCAGTGTTAGGCTCATTCCTGACGGTTTTGTCTAGCCTTCAAGAATGAACCGACGCACGCGCAGAACGCTCCTGATTGTCGCCGCGATCCTGGCTTTGCTGGGCGTGACCGTTTTTTTGCGCTCCAAGGCCCCGCCTGAGGCCGCGCGCCTGCTGCCTGAGTCCGATGGCATCGTCTACATCAACCTCAAGGCCATCCGCACCATCTTCCACAAGGAGATCAAGCCGCCCAACCGCGTCCCCGAGTACCAGCAGTTCATCGATGCCATCGGCATCGATCCCGAACGCGACCTCGACCAGGTGGCCATCGGCCTGCATCGCATGAACGATCCCAATGGCCCCAACGGCCCCGTCGCCTACTCCATGGTCCTGGTCGGCAAAATCACCGGCAAGCGCCTCAACGCGTGGCTCGACGCTCACGCTGCCTCGCGCGAGACCTACGTCGGCCACACCATCTACAGCATCCCCTCCGAGGGCCGCACCGTTCGCGTCGCGCAAATCGGCTACGACATGGTGGCCGTCTCCAACGCCCCCACCACCGAGCAGATCCACTCCATCCTCGACCGCCACCGCGCCGCCGCTCTCCCCTTTTCCGGCTCCTCACTTCTCCAGCGCCACTACCACGACGTGCCTCTGCTCTCATTCGCCTGGGGCGTAGGCCAAATCGGCCTTCCCTTCTCCGAGAGCGGCTCCATCCACGTCTTCGGCCTCGCGTTGCCCCTCCAATCCGACTCCACTATCATCGCCAGCGTCTCGCCGGCGCTGCCCGTCCCCGGCGCGCTCGCCGCGCTGCGCTTCCGCGTCGAAGACATCGCCCCCAGCGTAGACAAGGCCGCCGGCGAAGCCGCCGGCCTCGCCACGCTCGTCACTCTCGCCAGCGGCCTCGCCCAGCCCCTCGCCAATACCACTGCAAACAATGCCTTCAAGGAACTTCTCAAGACCGCCGAAGTAAGCCAGCACGGCGAGCGCGTCGTCGTCACCGCCACGCTGCCCGCCAGCGCGCTCACGCACTTATGATGCGAACCAGCATGTTGCCTTGAAAGCGCGCCGCGCTACCGGCCCACGGCGGCCTCGATCGTCGAAAGCTTCTGCTGGATCTCTTTCACGCTGGCTGAGAAGAAGTGCCGTTCAACAGTCACCCTCCCTCCGGCCTGCAACTCGATCCGCAACTCGGTCGACACGGGAATCAGGTTGATTCGGTGCGTGAAGTGAACCAATTGCTTGATCTCGTTCCAGCGAAGGTTGTACTCGACCAGCCGGTAACGCCCGAACCACCCCTGTTGGGGCAGGCTGATCGCGATCCCATCCGGCCCAGCCTTGAAGTAGCAGTTCCGAGCCAGGGCGCTCACGATGCGCCCCAGTCCACCGCTAACAAAGCAGAAGCCGGTAAACGCCAGCGCCGCACCCACCAGATACATCCACCACACCGGCATATCGCCCGGCTGGGTCGGCTTCATATCTCCGCCCCACGTGGCCCAGATGGCAAGTGCTCCCATGAGCCCGATCAGCAATCCGAAAATCGTTCGCATCGCGGCCAGCAGCACAATCCGCGCCGGCGCATAGCTGGTCACAATTTGCATTCCCGTTGCGTCAAAGTTCTCCAAGCGCAGACCCTCCGGTGGGATGGCTGCACACAGCCTATCCACAAAGTGACCCGCCCGGCAAGTTACGACGGTGAAACGAGGCGCGCCAGCGCGGTAGTATATGGGTTGACCGCGGCGCTCGCGCACGCGGGAAGACCGATGCCCGCCCGGAAAAAATCCGCCAAGCTCCTGCATTGCCCCACCTGCGGCATGATTGTCCGCCACGAGGACGCGGACTTCCCCTTCTGCAGCGACCGCTGCCGCAAGATCGACCTGGGGAAATGGGCGATGGGCGCCTACAAGATCAGCTCGCCGGTCATCGATCCCGAAGTTCTTGAAGACCTCGGCGGCTTGGGCACAAATCGCGGCGGAGGCTCGCATGAATGACATTTCCGCCCCGCCGGTCCAAGACCAGCCTTCAAAAAAGAGCGGATGGGCCTTCGCCATCGCCACCTTCTTCGGCGCGGGTTACTTGAAGCCCGCCCCGGGCACTTGGGCCTCGGCCGCGGCTGTTCTGCTCTGGGCCGGCGCAGCCTGGAGTTTGCGGCTTTCGCCGCATGGTCTCCTGCTGGCTTTGACCATTGGCATCGCCCTTGCGCTGGTCTTCGGCATTCCCGCGGCCACCATCGCCGAGCGCGAAAGCGGGCGCCACGATCCCGGCTTCGTGGTTATCGACGAGGTCGCCGGACAATGGATCGCGCTGCTCGCGAGCCCAGCCGATTGGCGCCACGGCCTGATCGCGCTCGTGCTCTTTCGCCTGTTCGATATCGTCAAGCCGTTTCCCGTGCGGCGGCTGGAGAGGCTGCCCGCCGGCTGGGGCATCGTCTTCGACGATGTGGCCGCCGGCCTGTATGCTTTGCTTGTAGCGTCTATTTTGCGCATCTGGGTTTGATGGAACCGATATGGGTCGCACTTCCCCTCAATCCGCTGCTGGAACCACCCAGTTGCCCCGCGTCGACGACGTCGTTCCCTCGGCGGCTTTGCCCCACGGCGAAGTGGAACTGACAGGAGTGTTTCTCGGCCCCAACGGCTTTGGCCTGCCATCCGTTTCAGTCGACGGCCATCCAGCCCGTGTACTGATGAGCCGGCCCACGCGCGTGGTTTTTCGCGTGCCGGAGCAGGCTTCTACCGGCCTGATTGAGGTCCGTACCCCGGTTGGGCCGGCCAACGCCGCGGGGTTGCGCGTGGCCCGCCAACTGAATGATGGACTGCACCCCGTCACCAGCCCCGCCGTCAGCCGTTCCGGGATGGTTTACGCGACGATCTCAGGCCCGCGCGGCAAGCAGACCACTGTTTCGGTGGTGCGCGTGAGCCCCGATGGCCGGGCCACTCCGTTCGTCACGGGGATCCTGAATGCGACCGGGCTGGCCTTCTCGCCCGACGGCGGCCTGTTTGTCACCTCGCGCGCTGAAGGCAACGTGTACCGCGTGGACGCGACCGGTGACTTCACCGTCTACGCCGAAGGCATGGGGGTGGCGACGGGCGCGGCTTTCGATGCCGAGGGTAACCTGTATGTCGGCGACCGCAGCGGCACCATTTTCAAGATCAATACGGAGCGGAAGATCTTTGTCCATGCGACGCTTGAGCCGAGCGTAGCGGCCTATCACTTGGCAGTAAACGCCGCCGGTACGCTTTTCGTCACTGCGCCGTCTCTCTCCTCGAACGAAGCCATTTGGGCAATCGAGTCAAACGGCGACACCCGCGTGTGGTATCGCGGTCTTGGGCGTCCGCAGGGCCTCGCCATCTCCCGTGAAGGCGATGTCTATCTGGCTGCATGCCTGCATGGGCGGCATGGGTTGGTGCGTGTGACACCCAAAGGCGAGGCGTCACTCGTCCTGGCCGGATCGAACCTGGTGGGCGTTGCGTTTTCTCCTCTTGGCACAACGATTCTCGCCACCGACGACGCCGTTTATGATGTGAACTTGGGAGTGGAAGGACTGAGCCTGTTGTAGCTTCCTGCAGCCAGCTTTCAGCCTCCAGCTTGTGTGGCGGAAATGCAAGCGTTTCCGCCATTCCCCGAACCGATGCGGAAAAGCCGGAGCGCGCTCGCAAAAAACTGGCGTTGAGAGGATCGAGCGAGAAGCCAGGAGCTGATAGCTTTTTATGAAAGCCGAAATCATTGCCGTCGGTTCTGAAATGCTTACACCGTACCGGCAGGACACCAACTCCCTTTACCTCACAGAAAAGCTCAATGGAATCGGCGTCGCCGTCGCTTTCAAGACCGTGGTAGGCGACCGGCGCAAGGATTTGGTCAACGCCATTCAGACGGCTCTTGGCCGCATCGACATTCTCATCCTGATGGGCGGCCTGGGCCCCACGAAAGACGATCTGACCCGCGAAGCCGCCGCCGAGGCTCTTTCGCTGACCCTCTGCCGCGACGCTACGCAGGTTGCTGCGCTTCATGCCCGCGCCGCTACGTGGCGCATTTCCATGCCGCAGAACAATCTGAAGCAGGCAGACGTATTGCAAGGAGCAACTCTGCTGCCCAATCCCAATGGCAGCGCTCCGGGCCAGTGGCTCGATACGACCTTCGGCGGTTATCGCAAGCTCGTGATGCTTCTGCCCGGACCACCCCACGAGTGCCGGCCGTTGTTTGACTCCGAATGCCTGCCGCGGCTGCGCGAAATTGTTCCTCCGCGGTTCATCGCGGTGCGCACGCTGAAAGCGGCTATGATTCCCGAGTCGCAAGCCGACAAGCTGCTGGCTCCGATCTACACCACGTACGCCGACGTCGAAACGACGCTTCTGGCGCATACCGGCGATTTGCAGATCACGCTCGCGTGCTCTAAAGCGCATGCCGCGGCCGCTACGGAGCGCGTCGATGAGCTGGCCGAACGCTTCGAAGAGACCCTCGAAGACTGGCTTTACTCTTCGCAGGGGGATTCGCTGGAGCAGATCGTGCTCTACTATCTCGGGCTGCGCCAGGCCACGCTTGCCGTTGCCGAAAGCTGCACCGGCGGCTTGATCGCCCAACGCATCACCAGTGTTCCCGGCGCCTCGCGCTCGTTTCTCGGCGGCGTGGTTGTTTACTCCGACGAACTGAAGACCTCGTTGGCCGGCGTGCCGGTGGAGTTGATCGCGCAACACGGCGCCGTCTCCGTCGAGGTGGCAAAGGCTTTGGCGCAGGGTATTCGCGCTCGCACCGGAGCAACGTTGGGTTTGGGAGTTACAGGCATCGCGGGCCCTACAGGCGCCACCGAATCCAAACCCCTGGGCCTTGTCCACATCGCCGTGTGTGATGCACAGGGCGCCGACGCTATCGACCGTACCTTCCGCGGCGACCGTAACATCGTTCGTGAATGGGCCGCACAGCAAGCCCTCGACCTCGTACGCCGCCGCCTGATGTAGCAAGGGGATGGTCGCCTTTGGGCTGCCATCTGAGCATCACCGGGAAGCCTCCGACGGCAAACTACACAACTCTCCCACCCGTTCAGGACTCGTGCGCGCCCGGCAAACCAGAGACCGCTACTTGCTGGCCCCGATCGGTTTGTAGCCTGATGTGCCCGCTTTCCTCAACGCCGACAAACCCTGCGCGATCGTGAGCAGCGGAGTCGTTTTCACGGTCTTGCATGAGCCGCCCGCGGCGGCGGCCAGCGACAGAGCGGCGGCGCTTACGTTGTTCGGCATTTCGATGATCATCACCAGATCGTAGTCGCCAAACGCCAGCCAGGACCCGATCGTCTTGCCGCCCAGCTTCTCAATCACCTTGCCCACAACTCCGCTGCGATCGTGCGGTTTCGCAATCAAAGCGCTCCACGCTTCAGAGGTGTACGACACCTGCACCAGATAACTTGCCATGGGGAATCACCTTTCAGGGAAAGTTTCCTTCTTTGGGGGATCGAAGGCTGACAAAGTATACATCCGCCCTTGCCGCTTTGGCGCATCCACCGTTCCGTCGCGCTCCCTGCCCAGAGCCTTGGCCGCGCTGCCCGAGATGCTGCGCTGGCTGCTGTCCAGCTAAAATCGTCTGAGTGGCCAACAAAACCAGCCGGAGATTCACTTTCGTACAGCGTCTGGCGCTGGCGGTGATTCCGCGCGTAGTGTGGGCGTTGCTCTGGCTAGTCGGCCGCACTTGGCGCTTCGAGGTCATCGCCGAGGAAGGCGTCACGCCCATCCTCTTGGGCGAGAGGTCCCCAGCGAAGATCTTCTGTTTCTGGCATCAGTGCGTCCTGCCGTGCACGGTATATTTCCGTTACTCGCACGCCGTGATCCTCGTCAGCCGGAGCTTCGACGGTGAATTGATTACGCGCATTTTGAAGAGGTTTGGCTACGATGCCGTGCGCGGCTCCAGCTCCCGTGGCGCGCGCGAAGGGTTGTTGGGCCTGAAGCACGTGATCGAAAGCGGCCGCACGGCCATCTTTACCGCAGACGGCCCGCTCGGCCCGATCTTCCGCACCAAGATGGGCCCCATCATGCTCGCTACAATGACAGGCGCGCCCATCGGAGCCTTCCACCTCCAGCCCGAGCACGCCTGGACGATGCGTTCCTGGGATCATTTCCTGGTGCCCAAGCCGTTCACGCGCATCGTGGTGAGCTGGGCGCAGTGGACCTGCGTTCCGGCGGATCTCGCCGAAGACCAATTCGAGCCGAAACGCGAGGAGTTGAACGCGGCCATCGAACGCGCACGCATCCGGGCGCTCAAGCATCTGGGGAAGGCCGTCGAATGAGCGCGCAACACACGGATTTGCGCGTCGAAGATTTCGACTACGATCTGCCCGAGGAGTTGATCGCGCAGCAGCCTCCCGCGGAGCGCGGCGCAAGCCGCCTGTTGGCAATGGACCGTGCAACCGGCGCTTTGGTGGACGGCTCCTTCGCCAACTTACGAACCTATCTGCGGCCCGGCGACCTGTTGGTCCTGAACGATAGCCGCGTGATTCCAGCGCGCCTGTATGCCCGTCGTACTTTGCTCCGCGACCATGAGAAGCCAACCGGCCGCATTGAGGTGATGCTCACCGAGCCGGCGGACGAAAACCATTGGCGCGCGCTCGTGCGGCCAGGGCGCAAGATCGCCATCGGCGAGCGGCTGGTCTTTCCGGCGGCGAACGGCGAAATCCTCCTCGAAGCCGGGGTTCTGGAGCGCGGAAAGTACGGCGAGCGGCTGCTTGAATTCGCTCCAGTGGACGATTTCTTTACTGTACTGGAGCGCATTGGCCACACGCCGCTGCCGCCGTACATCCACCGTGACGACGCGGATGCGGATCGCGAGCGCTACCAGACGGTGTTCGCGCGCGAGCGCGGTTCGGTGGCCGCGCCCACGGCCGGGCTGCACTTTACGCCGCAGATGCTGGATGCGCTGGCCGGCAACGGAGTGGAGATCGCGCGCGTTACGCTGCACGTGGGGCTGGGCACATTCGCGCCGCTGCGCGTCGAGCGCGTGGACGAGGTGCGCCTGCATCGCGAGCGTTACACGATCGGCGAAGAGGCTGCCGGCACGGTGAATCGCGCAGCTGCGGAGGGCCGCCGCATAGTAGCCGTCGGCACCACGGTGGTGCGCACGCTGGAAGCCGCCGCGCTTGAGGCTGGCGGCGTGGGCCGGATCAAACCTCATTCCGGCACGACGGAAATCTTCATCTCGCCCGGCTTCACATTCCGCCTCGTCGGCGCGGTGCTCACCAACTTTCATCTCCCCCAGTCGAGCCTCCTGATGCTCGTGAGCGCCTTCGCCGGCCGCGAGCGCATTCTGGCCGCCTACGGGCGCGCAATTCAGGAAAGATACAGGTTCTACAGCTACGGTGACTGCATGTTCATCGCGTAACGCCTCGACGGGTTCCGATTCATGCTAGACTGTTTTGCAAAATCGCCCTGATCGGACGGTGCGACATGAGAACGCATGGACTCTTGGTCTTAGGCGCGCTATTTATCGCTGCGCCCTGCATCGCGCAAACTGCCAATGTTACTTTTTATTCCCCCACCATGACGCGCAAAGAAGCGATGAAGGTTCTTGTCGAGCCTGTGGGTACAGAGCCGTTCTCCGGCTGGATTTATGATACGGACAAGAAGCTCGCAAACCTCTGGATTGGTCAGTTTGTGACGTTTAGTTTCGATCCTGGAAAACATACATTTTCGCCAAGCAAGCAACCCGCCCAGTCCCCCAAAAGCGCTTTGGAGTTAGATCTTCTGACGGGCGGAACATATTGTGTGCGCGTGACTATGAAATACGAAAGTACAGTGGTATCTCCCGTGCAATTTTCCCAAGCCAGATTCACACAGATTCCCTGTGCGCAAGCCAAGCAGGAGGCGGAACGCCTGAAGCCTTTAGCCAAGAAGCGCGTTGACAAAGTCGCCTTGGAAAACTGGGATCCTTCCCAAAAGTTTCCGGGGCAATAGGCGCGCGTTCTACGCACGCGCTCCTGCTAGACTCTCTACGTGACCGGCCAAGCCAAGCCGCCCGTCTTCCTTCTCGACGCGATGTCGTTCATCTTTCGCGCCTATCACGCCATGCAGCGCAGCCGGCCTATGTCTACGCGGTCAGGATTGCCGACGGCGGCGACCTACGTCTTCGTGAACATGATCAAGAAGCTGCGCCAGGATTTTGCGCCAAAGTATTTCGCGGCGGTCTTTGACGTGAGCGGCGAAGTATTCCGCGACGAGCGCGCCCGCGCCATTGGGACGCTACGCCGATGGAACGGCAAGACGCAGAGCTTCGAAGACGTGAGCTACGAGGGATACAAGGCCAAGCGCGAAGCCATGCCTGAGGATCTGCGGCGCCAGATTCCCTACATTCGCCGCGCGCTCGAAGCGCTGCGCATTCCCATTCTGCAGGCCGAGGGTTTTGAGGCTGACGACGTGATCGGCACCCTGGCGCGCGAAGCGGCCGAACAGGAGCACGAGGTTCTCATCGTCTCCGGCGACAAGGACATGATGCAGTTGGTGACGCCGCGGGTGAAGATTCTGAATCCGCAAAAGGATAACCTGATCCTCGATCCGGTCAAGGTTACGGAGACGCTGGGCGTCCCGCCGGAAAAAGTGATCGACGTGATGGCGCTGCGCGGCGATTCCGTAGACAACATTCCCGGAGCGCCGGGCATCGGCGACAAAGGCAGCGTAGATCTGATCAGGGAATTCGGCACGGTGGAGGCCGTGCTGGACCGCGCGGCCGAGGTCAAGCGCAAAGCGTATCGCGAATCGCTCGAGCAGAACCGGGACGCGGTTTTGCTGTCAAAGGAGCTGGTCACGATCGATTGCCATGTGCCGCTGGAGCTGGACCTGGGCGCAATGGAGACACAGCCGCCGGACCTCGAGGCTTGCCGCGCGTTGTTCACCGAGCTCGAATTCACCTCCATGCTGCGCGATCTGGCTCCTGCGGAGGGCGGGGCTGCGGTTGAGCTGATCGAAGAGCCTACCGCCGGGCAAGCCGCCGCGTTTTACGGCGCGGCGCGTGAGCATGGATTTGCCTTTGCGCTCGATGCTGCGGCGCCCGCCGAGCCGGAATCTGACGACGAGCAGCCCGCGGCGCCTTCGCTCCTCGATGTCGTCGAGGCTGCCGAAAAGAAAACTCATTTCCATATCGGAATCTGCGCCCAACCCGCTCGCGCGCTGCGTCTGCCGCTCACGCCCGAGCTGCGTGCACTTCTCGAAAACGCTGCCATCCCCAAACGTGTACACGATTGGAAGCTCGCCCTCCACATCCTCGGCGATATGGGCGTCGAACTGCGCGGCTCTGTTGACGACACCATGCTTCTCTCGTACGCGCTGAACCCCACGCACGCAACGCAATCGCTGGCCGATGTGGCCGCGCGCAACGGACAAGCGCCGCCATCGACGCTGCCTGCGTCGGCTGCGGCGGTTCATGCGCTCGTTCCTGCCCTGCGCCAAGAGGCTGACAAAGCCGGCGTCTCACGCGTCTATGCCGAGATCGACCTGCCTCTGGCGCCGGTGCTGTACCGGATGGAAAAAGCAGGCGTGCGCATTGACACGGGCGTGCTCGACGGGCTGTCAAAGCGTTTCAGCGCGGAGATTGGTCGCGTAGGAGAGCGGATCTTCGAACTGGCCGGCGAACGGTTCAATATCAACTCGCCAAAACAGCTTGCAGTGGTGCTTTTCACGAAATTGGGGTTGCCCGCTCCGCCAAGCCGCGGGAAGACCAAGGCCATTTCCACTGCGCAGGACGTGCTGGAGTTCCTGGCCGGGAAGCACGAGGTGCCTCGGCTTGTCCTCGAGTACAGGCATCTCGCCAAGCTGAAATCGAATTATGTGGATGCTTTGCCGCTGCTGGCCGATGCGCAGTCGCGCGTGCACACCACGTTTCAAGCGGCCGCCACGGCGACGGGCCGGCTGTCGTCGGTCAATCCGAATCTGCAGAACATTCCCGTACGGACGGAGCTGGGCCGCGAGATTCGAGCGGCATTCACGGCCACGCCGGGCACGCAACTGCTTTCGGCGGATTACTCACAGATCGAACTGCGGCTCCTGGCGCACTTCAGCGGCGACCCGCTCCTGAGTCGCGCCTACGCGGAGGGCATCGACATTCATACCCTGACGGCCAGTGAGGTCTTCGGTGTCCCTGTCGAGGCGATGGACAAGGAGACCCGCAATCGGGCCAAGGCGGTGAACTTCGGCATCGTGTACGGAATCTCGGCATTCGGGCTGGCTGCGCAGTTGGGGATTTCACAGGCTGAAGCCAAGGCCTACATCGACCGCTATTTTGCGCGCTACCAGGGCGTCAGAGCCTTTATTGAACGAACCCTCGCCCAGACGCGCCGCGAGGGCTGCGTGCGCACGATGTTCGGACGCCTACGGCCGATTCCTGACATTGAGAGCCGCAACCCGAACCAGCGCGGATTTGCCGAGCGCACGGCCATCAACACGCCGCTGCAGGGGACCGCGGCGGACCTGATCAAGCTGGCCATGATCTCTCTCGACCGCAAACTGACCGAGCGCAAGCTGAAGACGCGCATGGTTCTTCAGGTTCACGACGAGCTGTTGTTCGAGGTGCCGCTCGAAGAGACTGCGGAAGCTGCTGCGCTTGTGCAGGCGGAAATGGAAAACGTGGTGAAGTTGAATGTGCCGCTGGTCGCCGATCTGGCGTTTGGGCCCAACTGGAGCAATTTGAAGTGAAAGCGTCACCGGGATTCCCTGCCTGGCGCATCTGCGGAAGAAACGCCGAAATCGGACGAAAGACACTCCGGCGGTGAACAGGGGGCCGGGCTTCCGCCGCCTCAAAAAAGGCCTTGCATACTTATGCACAATCGTTGTATATTTATACAAATGCGGATTCCGCTTCCAGGTCTCCGCCTTTGATTTGCCTGCAAAGGAACCGCTGCCGGAAATGAACGTGCAACGCCTGAATGTAATCCGCCAAGTGCTGGCCAGCACGCCCGTCGCCAGCCAGGACGAGTTGCGGCGCAAGCTGCGCCGCCGCGGAATCCATGTGACCCAGGCCACGCTCTCGCGCGACATTCATGAACTGCGGCTTTTCAAAGGTCCGCGCGGATACTCGCTCGCCAACGGCACGGCGGGCGCGGCCGGGGAAGACGATCAACCGCCCTCCCTGAACGAGATGATCGATAGCTTCGGCTTGCGGGTGCGCCGGGCAATGAATCAAGTGGTCGTAGGCACGGTGATAGGTGGGGCGCAGCCGGTGGCTGCGGCTCTGGACCGCGAGAGCTGGTCGGAGGTGATCGGCACCATTGCCGGCGACGATACGGTTCTTGTAGTCTGCCAGGATGCGCGCCTCGCTGGCGACGTCGAAGCCCGGTTAAGAAAGATGCTCGAATCATGACGAAGATTGCGCAAACTGCGGTTGTGGGAGTAACGGGGTACGCTGGCGCTGAGTTGGCGCGGTTGCTGCTTCACCATCCCCGCCTCAAAGGCAAGCCGCCCGTTTTTGCCGGGCGCGTGGACAGCAAGGATCTGGCGCGCGGCGGGGTTCCGCTATCGGAAATTCATCCGCAACTGGCGGACAACGGCGAAGCCGCGCACTTAAAGCTCGAGCCGTTCTCATGGGATCTGCTGGCCGGGCGCGGCGTCGACGTGCTTTTCCTCGCCACCCCGCACGAGCAGTCCCGCCAGTGGGTTCCGGAAGCGCTCGAACGCGGGTTGCGCGTGATCGATTTGAGCGGAGCGTGGCGGCTGAACGAGACGGCCAATCGCGCTGTATATGCATTTGAGGACGAAGGGACCGAAGTGGCCGCGGCCACGCAGGCGCAAGCCGTCTACGGCATGCCCGAGCTGTATCGCAGGCAGATCGGCGGCGCGCGGCTGATCGCCAACCCCGGTTGCTACGCGACATCCATCATTTTGCCGCTGAAGCCGCTGGTCGCGGCGGGACTTGTCGATCTCGATCGCGGCATTGTTGCCGACGCCAAGAGCGGCGTGAGCGGCGCGGGCAAGGCTCCGACGGCGAAGACGCATTTTATGTCCGCAGCGGACAATCTTTCGGCCTACGGCATCTTCGCGCACCGGCACACCGGCGAACTGCTGGAGCAGATTGGCGTTTCCGCGAGCCAGATCGTATTCACACCGCATTTGCTGCCGATTCCGCGGGGCATCTTGTCGACGATCTACGTCCATTTCAAGAAGGCGCAGACGCGCGAGAGCGTGGCGCAGGTGTATCGCGAATTCTTTTCCGGCTGCCCCATGGTTCGGCTCTACGATAAAACACTGCCGCAGATTCAGTACTCGGTGCGGACAAACTACGCCGACATCGGTTTTCAGCTTGACGCGAGCGGCAAGCGCGCAGTCATCGTCAGTTGCCTCGATAATCTGCTGAAGGGCGCAGCAGGTCAGGCGGTGCAGAACCTGAATGTCATGTTGGGCTGGCCCGAATCGGAAGGTCTCGCATGAAATTTGCGGCGGAGGGCCTGGAATGAAGTACGTGGTCAAACTCGGTGGCGCGGGCCTCGAAACTCCATCGCTGCTGGAAGGCTGCATGAGGGCCATTGCTGAACTGGTGCGCGACGGGAACCAGGTTGCAGTGGTCCATGGCGGCGGCGTGCAGTTGACCAAAACGCTCAAGGCGCTCGGCAAGCAAAGCGAATTCATCGACGGCCTGCGCGTCACCGACGCCGAAACCCGCGACACCGCGCTGATGGTCTTTGCCGGCCGCGTCAACAAAAGTCTCGTTGCCGCTCTGGGCGCGCTGGGCCAACCGGCGGTCGGCCTTTCTGGCGGTGACGGATTGCTCTTCCGCGCGCGCAAGAAGCGCACCGTGCCCGATCTCGGCTACGTGGGCGAGATTGCTGCAAGCGACCCACGCTGGATTGAAGCCATCTGGCAATTGAACGGCGTGCCGGTGCTCTGCTCCATGGCCCTCGGTTTTGATGGCGAGTATTACAACATCAACGCCGACGAAATGGCCTCGGCCTGCGCCATCGCCTGCCGCGCCGATGCGCTGGTCTTCCTTACCGATGTCCCCGGCGTCAAAGGAGCCGGCGGCGAGGTTCTGCGTTGGCTCTCCATCGATCAGATTGCGGAAATGGCCAAAAGCTCAGTCGTCTCCGGAGGCATGCTGCCGAAGTTGGCGGCTTGCCGCGAAGCTCTTTTGAACGGCGTCAAGCGCGTACGAATTCTGCCCGCTGAAGCTGCGGGTTCCTTACCCGATTTGTGCAGCTCTCGCGTAGCCCAGGGCACCGAAGTGATGGTGGCCTAAGGAGAGAAAATGTCGAAACTTGCTGAAATTCAAGCCGCCGAGCAGCGGCTACTCATCCACACCTACGACCGGTTCCCTGCTCTCTTTGTCGCCGGCGAAGACGTATATCTGATCGACGACGACGGCAACCGCTATCTCGACCTGCTGAGCGGCATCGGCATCAACGCGCTCGGCTACAGCTCGAAGACGATCCAGAATGCCATCGCCGAGCAAAGCTGCAAGCTGATCAACGCGTCGAATTATTTCTTCAACGAAAAGATGGCTCCGCTGGCCGAGCGGCTGGTACGGCTTACGGGCATGGATCGTGCATATTTCGGCAACTCAGGCACCGAGGCCGTGGAGGCCGCGTTGAAGCTGGCGCGCGCGCACGCCGGTCTCTTGCGTGAGGAGGGCCGCGCCATCGGCACGAAATTTCTCGCGCTCGAACAGAGCTTCCACGGCCGTACCTTCGGCGCCATCTCGGCCACCTACAAGGAAAAATACCGTCTTCCCTTCGGTCCAGTTGTGCCCGGATTCGAATTCGTGAACTTCAACGACATCGAAGATCTGCGCGCTAAATTCTCCAGCGATGTCTGCGCCATTCTTCTTGAAGCGGTGCAGGGCGAAGGCGGCGTGCGCCCGCTTACCCCCGAGTTCTTCGCCGAGGCGCGCAAACTGGCCGATTCGACCGGCGCGCTGCTGATCGTCGACGAGATTCAGGCAGGCTGCGGCCGCACCGGCAAGTGGTGCGCCTATCAGCACTACGGCGTGAAGCCCGACATCACCACGCTCGCCAAGCCCTTGGCGGGCGGCATTCCCATGAGCGCCACGCTCTGCACCAACGAAGTGGCGCGCGCCTTCCACGCAGGCATGCACGGCACCACCTTCGGCGGCAGTCCGCTAGCCTGCGCCGCGGCGATCGCCTTCATCGATTACGTGGAAAAAGAAAACCTGATGGCGCATGTGACCGAAACCGGTGAGTATTTCCAGCAGCAGTTGCGCGCCCTGGCCCAAAAGCACACCTGCATCACGAACGTGCGCGGCAAGGGCCTGATGCTGGCCATCGAACTCGATTCGGCCGATCTGGGCAAGTGTGCCGTCACGGAGTTGCTCAAGAAGCACATCGTCATCAACTGAACTTCGGACACTGTGCTGCGCTTCTTGCCGCCGTTCATCTTCCAGCATGAGCACGTCGATCGGACTGTGGCCGCGCTCGACGAATTCTTTACCGAAAACACCGACGCGGCAGTCGCGGCCGGCAAGAAAGGAGAAGCAGCCCATGGCTAGCAAAGTTCTCACCGAGCGGCCCGTGCCCGCTATACCCATTCAACAAGACCCCGATGTTCTTGCCGCGGCTGCGCGAATGGCCGGCGAGGATCTGTGCTCCATCGCCGATCTCTCCAGCGCCGAAGTACGTGCCATCATGAAACTCGGTCACGACGTCAAGCGTAGTCCGCGCGACTACCGGCATGCCCTGGACGCCAAGCAAATGGTGCTCATGTTCGAGAAGGCGAGCCTGCGTACGCGCCTGGCATTCGAGGCGGGCATCAATACCATGGGCGGCAACGCCATCTTTGTCGATCAGACCAGTTCGCCGCTGGGCGAACGCGAGACGATTGCCGACGTGGCGCGGAACCTGGAGCGCTGGGTGGATGTCATCGTGCTGCGCACCTACGCGCACGACACCATCACCGAGATGGCCGCCAACTCGCGCGTGCCTGTGATCAACGCTCTCTCGGACTTCGAGCACCCCTGCCAGGCGCTGGCGGATTTTATGACCATCGAGGAGCATTTCGGCATGGCCGCGGGGCTTAACTTTACGTTTGTCGGCGACGGCAACAATGTGTGTCACTCGCTGATGCTGACCGGCGCACAACTGGGCGCCAACGTGACCGTGGCCACGCCGCGCGGCTATTCGCCGGATATCGAGATCGTGACCAAAGCGCGGGAAATCGCCGAGGCCAACCGCTGCGAGATCCGTCTGCTGCAGGATCCTCAGGCGGCGGTGGAAGGCGCCAACGCCGTTTACACGGATGTATGCGTGAGCATGGGCTTGGAGCACGAATTGACCAAACGGCAGCCGATCTTCCGGCCGTTCCAGGTGAACGAGGCGCTGATGGCGAGGGCTTCCAGCCGCGCGGTCTTCATGCACTGCCTGCCGGCGCGGCGCGGCGAAGAGGTGACCGACGCGGTGATCGACAGCCCGCAATCGATTGTTTTCGACCAGGCCGAAAACCGCCTGCACGCGCAGAAGGCATTGCTGCTTCTACTTCTAGGCGGATTGGCCAACACCGCCAGCTTTCGACAGACAGTGAACAGTGGGCGATGAAGAGCAAGGATTGAGTAGTTGACCTAAAGGAGCGCGATGAGAACCGATCGAATTTCACTAAGCAAAGACGATTTCCTTGAGCTTATCAAGGTCGCTGCAAAGGCCAATTTGCGGTTGTTAGTCTTTAGCACCAATTCTGAGCAAGAGGTCTTTGCTTCAGGTGGACACAAGGGCAAGACCAAAAAGAAAGTTCTTCTACAGGGGAAATCTGCGCTCTTAGATCGCGTAGCTGAGAACTACAGGGACCGCGTGAAGAAACTCGGAGGAAAGTTCAAGATTACCTTCCGGGGCGTCTGGGCTATGGGTACGAAGCGCTACTTCATAGAGTGGGATAAGACAAAGGACCTACATGAGTACGAACGTTCTGCGGCTCAAAACACCGAGCCCAAGACTCCGATTGAGGTTCTGGCACTCGTGGCAAGGCCAAGTTTGTGATTTCTTGATAGGGAGACTTATTCATGGCAAAGAAGGTCGCTCTTGCATATTCCGAAGCTCTCGGCACTGCGATGATCATTGCCGGGCTCATTGCCTCTGACTGGAAATCTGAAAACGAACAGTTGAAGTTTTCTGAGGTTTCGTAAGCATGACCGTAATTCTCGAATCCCTGCCCGTCGGCCAGAAAGTCGGCATCGCCTTCTCCGGCGGGCTCGACACCTCCGCCGCCCTGCACTGGATGAAGCAGAAGGGCGCCATCCCTTACGCCTATACAGCCAACCTCGGCCAGCCCGACGAATCCGACTACGACGCCATCCCGCGCGCGGCCCTCGAATATGGCGCCGAAAAGGCTCGCCTCATCGACTGCCGCAGCGCGCTCGTTCGCGAAGGGTTCGCCGCGCTACAAGCCGGAGCCTTTCACATCACCACTGCCGGCGTCCCCTACTTCAACACCACCCCCATTGGTCGCGCAGTCACGGGCACCATGCTGGTGGCGGCCATGAAGGAGGACGATGTCCACATCTGGGGCGACGGCTCCACGTTCAAAGGCAATGACATCGAGCGCTTCTACCGTTACGGCCTGCTCGTCAATCCCAGCCTCCAGGTCTACAAGCCCTGGCTTGACGCCGCTTTCATCGACGAATTAGGCGGCCGCGCTGAGATGTCTGCCTTCATGCAGCGTTCCGGCTTCGCTTACAAAATGCCGGCTGAGAAAGCCTACTCCACCGACTCCAACATCCTTGGCGCAACCCATGAAGCCAAGGATCTCGAGCATCTTTCTTCGTCCGTCAAGATCGTCGTCCCCATCATGGGCAGGGCATTCTGGCGCGACGATGTCGAGATCCAGCGCGAAGAGGTCGCCATTCGCTTCGAAGACGGCTTTCCAGTCGCCCTCAACGGCCGGCAATTCGACTCGCCCGTCGCCCTTCTCCTCGAAGCCAACCGCATCGGTGGCCGCCACGGGCTGGGCATGTCCGATCAGATTGAGAATAGAATCATCGAGGCCAAGAGCCGCGGCATCTACGAGGCTCCGGGCCTCGCCCTGCTCTTTATCGCTTACGAACGCCTCATCACCGGCATCCACAACGAGGACACCATCGAGCAGTACCGCGACCATGGCCGCAAGCTCGGCCGCCTGCTCTATCAGGGCCGTTGGTTCGACTCCCAGGCGATCATGCTCCGCGAATCCGCCCAGCGCTGGGTCGCCAAACCCGTCACCGGAGAGGTCACACTCGAGTTGCGCCGCGGCAACGACTACTCCATCCTCAACACCGAGTCGCCCAATCTCACCTTCCATCCCGAGCGCCTCAGTATGGAGAAGACTGAATCCGCCTTCTCGCCGCGCGACCGCATCGGGCAACTCACCATGCGCAACCTCGACATTACCGATACCAGGGAGAAGCTCCTCACCTACGCCAAAACCGGCCTCCTCACGCTCAGCAAAGGCAGCGAAATGCCCCAGCTCTTGAGCGGCAAGGAGAAGGACTAGCATGAGGTACGCTTAAAGCAATGTCCAACGAACAACAATCCGGGAAGATGTGGTCCGGCCGCTTCCGCGAGCCGCTCGACGCGGAGTTCGAGGCATGGCAGCGCTCGATTGTTTTCGATTGGCGGCTTCTCGACGAAGAGATTGCCGCCAGCAAGGCACACGCGTCTGCGCTATGTGCGGCGGGAATCTTGTCCGAGAGTGAAGGAGCGGAGCTCCGCGCGGCGCTGGACGCGATTGTTGCGGAGTTCAGATCGAACGCGGGCAATGAGTCGGTGCGCAATCATGCCTCGGCAGAGGACATTCACCACTTCGTTGAGCTCAAACTCGTGGAGCACATCGGAGAGCTCGGCCTGAAGCTGCACACCGGCCGCAGCCGCAACGAACAGATCTCGACGGATCTGCGCCTGTATGTGCGTGCTGAAATCGAACTCGTGGTCAACGGTCTTGCAGCCTGGGCAAGCGCACTGATCGAACAGGGACGCGCGGCCGCCGACTCGGTGATGCCGAGCTACACACATTTGCAGCGGGCCGAGCCTGTTTTTGCCGCGCACTGGCTCCTTGCCTATGTCGAAATGGCTCTTCGCGACGCCGATCGGTTGCACGACTGCGCCGCTCGCCTCAACTTCTGCCCGCTGGGATCGGGCGCTGTCGCGGGAGCAACGCTTGCGCTCGACCGCACCATCGCCGCGCGCGAACTCGGATTTGCTGCGCCCACCGCCAACTCCATCGACGCGACCAGCGACCGCGACTTCATCCTCGAGTATCTCAACGCGCTCACGTTTGTCGGCCTGCATCTGAGCCGTTTTGCCGAGGAGATTACGCTGTTTGCCACCGCGGAGTATGGATTCGTGACGCTTCCCGAGGCATTTTCGACAGGATCGAGCGCCATGCCGCAGAAGAAGAATCCCGATCTGACCGAGCTGATTCGCGCCAAGGTGGGGCGGATTCACGGCGCGGCGCAGGCGGTGGCGATGCAACTCAAAGGGCTGCCGTTGG
>Ga0187853_10001344_pt1 | contig 22697 bp, 15 predicted proteins | sample June2016WEW_6_10_2_FD_132417 | JGI IMG/M metagenome (GOLD analysis project Ga0187853, IMG submission 132417) | Peatland microbial communities from SPRUCE experiment site at the Marcell Experimental Forest, Minnesota, USA - June2016WEW_6_100 | ecosystem: Environmental > Terrestrial > Soil >... | reverse complement strand
GTTCAGGTGGCCCACGTTGATATCCACCAGCAAAGACCGCGGGAACCAGCGCCCGGCCACCTGCACCAGCGCTTTATCTGCAAGCAATGCCGAGGTCAATTTATGTTCCAATTCCAGACCGTGGGATTTGAGTATGTTAACCGGATTAAGCATCTGATCATCGGCGGAAATTTCCACCGGAAGATTCAGCTTGTGGTCTGCCAATCCTGTCGCGAACAGGCGGCATTGCCCACCATCGAAAGAAACCTCAATGACTTCGAACCCGCCCAGGGTGGGATTCACGCTGGGTCGGAGACTGGTTACTTTTCCATTTATCCAGTTCAAAGCCGGAAAAACCAGTTTTTCTCCCACCGGATACCGTTCTCCCGGCATGTAGATCCTGCCATTCGATTTCTGTTGTTTGACCAGCTCAGCGCGTTCCGCGCGGATGCGCTCCTCAACCAGGAGGGGGACCAGTTCCGCCTCATTTAGAGGAATCTCGTTCTCAAAAAGATGGGTGCTAAGGAATTCGAGGTCTTTCCTGCCGAGGGATAAGGTCTGCCAGTAGTCCGGAGACAAAGAAAAAGAAGCGCCAGCCATAGCCTGCCTTGAATTAAGATTTACCCGTATGGGTGCATTGCCGGAAGAAAATATCCGCAGAGCGCAATTATACCCCACCTTGACAGGCCCTCTCGCTTGACTTACCATGCACACTGGTCTTATAAATGCCGGTGATAAATTTGTCCCGCGACCTCCAACTAGATGGGCAGGCGGCGCAGCAAGGGGCAGGTTCTCCTGGCGCAATTAACTTCTTTACAGTTCATTTTTTATTTTTCTCAAAAGGTGCCGGATGCGTATTGGCATGATCACGGAGGTGGATAAATCACATGTCTATTGAATTGCCACCTACTTCTCCCTCCCAGGAGCCAGCTGAACTACGTATCCGCAACCTGCTGGAAAAGCTGCGCACATGACCACACAAAAACAAGCCATGGGCCAATGGGGCGAAGAAACCGCCGCCGCTTACCTAGAAGATCATGGCTATACGATCCTTGGGCGCAATTTCCACACGGCCCACGGCGAGATCGATATCGTTGCCAGCAAGGCTTCCCTGCTCATTTTTGTCGAGGTGAAAACACGCAGTTCCCACGCCTTTGCCTACCCGGAGGATTCTGTCACCCGGCGCAAGCAGGCCCATTTGCTTTCAGCCGCCGCAGATTACCTGCAGGCGCATCCCGAAAGCGGGGAAAGCTGGCAATTCGATATGATCGCCATCGAGCGCAAAGCCGGCCGAAGCCCAGAGATTGTCCATTTTGAAAATGTCATCTCCTGAGTCCTCCCCCACCTCACCCCCAGTTCCTCTCCTAAAAGGTGAGGGGAGCAAACCTTCCCTTATTGTCATTGTCGGGCCAACCGCGGTTGGCAAGACCGGGATTTCCATCCAACTGGCCGAACGGTTGGGTGGCGAGATCGTCTCGGCGGACTCGCGCTTGTTCTACCGTGGCATGGACATCGGGACCGCCAAGCCCACCCTGCAGGAACGCCGGGGCGTCCCACACCATTTGATCGACGTGTCCGATCCCGCCACCATCTGGAGCCTGGCGCTTTTCCAGCAGGCCGCCGCGACTGCCATAGCCTCCATCCACGCCCGCGGGCAACTGCCCTTCCTGGTGGGGGGGACGGGGCAATATATCCATGCCGTCACCTATGCTTGGACCCCGCCGGTTACCAGCCCGGATGCACACCTGCGGGCGGAATTAGAGGCACAGGCGGCCGAAAATGGCTATCTGGCTCTCCATGCTGAACTGCAGTTGCTCGACCCGGCTGCCGCTGACAAAATCGATCCGCGCAACCTGCGCCGCACCATCCGGGCGCTGGAAGTGATCCGCCTGACCGGGAAGAAATTCTCCGAGCAGGGCGGAAAGACGGAGAGCCCTTACCGCCTGCTGACCATCGGACTGACCCGTCCGCGCCCGGAATTGTATGCGCGCCTGGACGCCCGCATCGAGTCCATGTTTGCCGCCGGCCTGCTGGACGAAGTGCAGCGCCTACTCGCTTCGGGCTGTTCCCCCGACCTGCCAACCATGTCTGCCATCGGTTACCGGGAATGCATTCAAGTGCTGCATGGTTCCATGACCGTGGAGCAGGCCAAGGTCGAGATGCGCCGCCTGACGCGCATCTTCGTGCGCCGGCAGGCCAACTGGTTCAAACTGGAAGACCCGTTCATCCAGTGGTTCGAGGTAGGTAAAACAAAGTTGGAAGATATGGAGGCAGTCATTCACGCATTTTTGAAAGCCGCTGTATAAGTTTATGCTATACTCCAAAATAATAGATCGGTTCTCCTTGCCAAGCACATTGGGCACAAATGGCACGAATATTCGAATTGCATGAATGTAAAAAAAGAAATATTCAAGGCATTCGGCAAATTCGGGGAGTTCGTGTTAAAAAAACGGTAATGGGGGCAGAGCTGCCTGCGCTTCGGGTGGTTGGACTTCATCGGCGATCCGCAGGGTTCCAGCGCCTTTCTCCAGACGGTGAAAGCCTGGACAAAAGAGACCAGCATAAGCTCCGGAGGGTCTTAATTAAGCAAATTGGATAAAACTTGAAAGAGGTTAAGATGTTTGGCTACACTCGCACCACTCGGACCTGCCCGGTAAATCAAATCCATCCCAACCTGGCCCAGGCCATCCGGGAATTTTTTCAGACGCACCAGGTGGGTGATGCGGACTCGGACACGGTTCAATGTTGCGAAACCATTTCTACGCGACCAACCCCCGGCAGGCTGGTCGGCCTGTTGGACGGGAATCCCGACACGAACATCCATCTCGCCATCGTTCTTAGCGCGGATTGGCTTGTCTGGGCACGCAATGGCGATCAAACCGGTACCGTTGTGACCGGGGCCAAACTCCAGGTGCTGAAAGTCAAAGTTTATGTAAGAAGAAATTCCAAAAACATGGAATTGGAAATATCCGGATTCATGGCCGGCACCAAGGATTATGCACGCGGGAGCCTGGAGCTGGGGCCAGATGTGGCCGCTCAGAAATTCTGTGAAGCAGTCGTTGCTGCGATCCTCAAAGCCAAACCGCCTGCTAAAACAAAATTCTTTGGGTTGATTAACGAGTAAATATCCATTCTTAACGTAAATGGGCGAATGAGGAAATAACCTTGGAAATAATTGCGGAATTCTTTACTTCGCTCCATTCGCATTGAGAAGCACCGGCCGGGATTGAAGAGGTTGATGAAGAATGCGCAATAAGGTTCCTGATGGCGGCATGATCGGGAAGAGGGTATTTTGAGCAGCGCAGCCAGATCGGTGGCAGTCATCGGCGGCGGGCCGGCCGGGCTGATGGCTGCCGAAGTGTTGATCCAGGCCGGTGTGCGGGTCGACCTGTACGAAGCCAAACCATCCATGGGGCGCAAGTTCCTGGTAGCCGGCAAGGGTGGATTGAACCTGACCCATTCCGAACCGCTCGATCAGTTCCTCACCCGTTACGGCGCACGCCGCCCGCAGCTGGAACCCCTGCTGAAAGATTTCGGCCCCGGGCAGGTGCGCCAATGGGCGGAAGGGCTTGGCATCCAGACCTTCACCGGCAGTTCTGCGCGTGTCTTTCCGGTTGGCATGAAGACCGCCCCGCTCCTGCGTGCCTGGCTGGAACGCCTGCGCGCAACCGGGGTGACTTTTCACCTGCGCCATGAATGGCTTGGCTGGATTGGAGATGGCTCTCTGCGCTTCGCAACCCCCGCCGGGGAGTTCTCCGTGCAGCCGGATGCAGTCATCCTGGCGCTGGGCGGTGGCAGCTGGCCGCGGACCGGTTCCACCGGTGCGTGGGTGGCGTTGCTGAGCGAACGAGGGATTCCGGTTATGCCTCTAAAACCTGCCAACTGCGGCTTCGACGTGGCCTGGACGGAGCATTTTCGCGCCCGCTTCGCCGGTCATCCTTTAAAATCCGTGGGTCTATCCTTCAATGACTCATACGGGCATGCTTTTCACCAGCAGGGCGAATTCGTCGTCACCGAAACCGGCCTGGAGGGCAATCTCATTTACGCCTGTTCGGCGCTCCTGCGGGACGAGCTCGCAGCCGGCGGGCAGGCGGTCATCCGTCTGGACCTGGCCCCCGGTTGGACGTATGAACGTCTGGTGGAACGGCTCTCCCGGCCACGCGGTTCGAAGTCGATAGCCAGCCATCTCGAAAGATCCGTTGGCCTCAAAGGCGTTAAGGCCGGCATGTTGTGGGAGTTCGTGTCTAAGGCTGATTTTGCCGATCCGGTAAAATTGTCCCATGCCATCAAAGAACTGCCCATCCCGCTCATCGCCGCCCGCCCGCTCGAGGAAGCCATCAGCAGTGCCGGTGGCGTGGACTTTGCCGCCCTGGATGCGCACCTGATGCAGCGCGCGCCGCCGGGCGTCTTCTGCGGCGGCGCGATGCTGGACTGGGAATCCCCCACCGGCGGCTACCTTCTGACCGCCTGCTTCGCCACCGGCCGGGCGGCGGGAATGGGGGCGCTGGAGTGGATCAAATCTATTGGAAATAATAAAAGGATTGCGTTTTGAGCGCATACGGCTACATCGAACACACTCAAAATGCGAACTCCTCATAAATTTTCGGTATGGGGTCCATAGTAGAGCCGCTCAACAACAAGATTTATTTGACCATGTTTCAGTCTTGACTGGCTTGCTCCACAATCTGGTCAAGTTTTTTCACGACCGCCTCTGCCAGAGGTTCCGGCTTATGCTGCGCAAGGATTTCCACGGCTTTTTCCCGTGCCCGTTGGCGCATCGTCTTGCCGCCGTCCTTCTTCCACCCGTCATAATTGCGCCTTTCAAACAAGCTGGGATACCAATCCTGGCGAAAGTTTTTGAGGGTGTGCTTGTTGCCGAGGAAATCCCCATCCGGGCCGACTTGATTAATGACGTCCAAAGCCAGAGTTTCCTCATTGACTTCCACTTCCTTCATGAAGGCTTTGGTGTAGGAGATAATTTCATCGCAGATGACGATCTGCTCGATTGAATTTGTCATGCCGCTGTCCAAGTAGCCTACATCATGAGCCATCTGGGCGCCTGCCAGGCTTTCCAGCAGGATGGAAAGCGCGGCTTCCGCGGCGGCTTGCTCATCGGGGAGTTTGGAGTCGCTGCAACCCGTCAGGCCAAAGATGGGCAGGTTGTAGCGATGAGCCATTTCCACCAGCATGACACGGTTGGTCGGATCCGAATAGCAGTCAATGGTGGTTCGCATGTCCAGCATGTCGTTCACTCCGCCTGTGATGATGATCGGAGTGCCCTCGCGTTTAATTTGGGAGATTACCACGCCTGCCAATTCGCCGGCATTTGCCAGGGCAATCGCGCCCGCAGCCGTTACGGGGCCGGTGGCGCCGCGCAATACCACCGGAGTATAAGTGGTTGGCAATCCTTTTCCCGCCATAAATAGTAATTTTTGCAAAGCCTCTTCGTTATGGCGCAAGGCACTGCTGACGTTGATGTAGCAAGCGCAAATCGGCTTGCGTTCTAGCGCCTGCGCCCCGCCGAGCACCGCTTCCGCCATTTTGATCGCGTCCACGCAACCGCCGAATCCCAGCGTGACAAACAGGATTGGTTTGATGGAATGCATCAGCATTGCCCGCATTTGGTGACGGTCGTACGTTTGCCGTTCCAGATCGTTGGCAATGCAAAACGACATGAGGAAATCAATGTTTGGCAAGGCGTCGCAGACCGTGGTCGCATCGACGATGTCCTGCAATAGGCCGGGTCGGCGCTCCCCGTTGCGCAGATCGATCACATTCGGACAGTCCGAACCGGTGCCGTAAAAGACATTGTTCCCTTCCAGAACAAGTGCTTCCTCACCGTGACGGTTAAATAGTTTCGTGCTTTTAGGCGCAGTGGTCAGGGCCCATTCCACCAGTTTGGCAGGGATATGTACGCGATCACCACCTTCCACAGTCGCTCCCTTTGATTTTAATAGTTGCACTGCGTTGGGCTCGAGCAATCGCAGCCCGGTCCTTTCCAGGATCTCCAGGCTGGCCGCGTGAATGCGTTCCAGTTTCTCGTTGGATAATTTGCGGAAGCTTAATCCCTTTGTCGGTAAATAATTGCTAGGCATGGTCTTTAATCTCCATATAGATGTTTGTGACGATCAGCAAACTTGTTTGGCCGCCAGGCTTTATCTGTCGATTATTATCCCCTAAATGCTTGTATGGCAGCCAGGATCCTCTCCGGCGTCGCAGGAATGGAGCGTAACCTGCCTCCAAGCGCTCGGGAGACCGCATTAATGATTGCCGGTGTGGCTGGCAGCATCGCCGCTTCCCCCAGCCCTTTTACTCCATACGGTCCGTACCGGCTGGGAACCTCTACAAATATCACATTGATCTCCGGCATAGCATCTGCCATCGGCACCAAATATTGGCTCAAGCCGGTGGTTTGTCCCGGCAGATATTCCTCATGCAACGCCGCGCCCAATCCCATCACGACCGCTCCCTGTATTTGCCCGGCAGCATCCACTGGGTTAACCACTCGGCCGAGGTCGTGTACGGCGGTCATTCGCAAAACCTGGGCGGTGCCGGTTTCCATATCTACAACTACATCAGCCAGGTGCGCTCCGGTGATAAAAAGCGGTAAATATTCAGGTCGATCGGTCTTGGGCAGCGCATCCGATATGTCGAAAAAACCTGCCACCCGGCGCGACTTGCCCATGCGGTCGAATTCCCGGGCCACGTCCACCAACGTTATGGCCTCATCGTCATTATCCTGGACGACCACCCGGCCAGGCTGTAATTTCAAGGCATTGGCGGATATATCCAGGAGTTCCGCTGCCACGCCAAATACCGATTGTAGAAGAACACCCACGGCTTTCTGAACCGCACCTCCGACAAAGAAGGTCGCACGCGAAGCACCCTGGATATCGCTATCAGGAACCTTGGCAGTGTCGGCATTAACCACCTCCACGCAATCCCGATCGATACCCATTGTGTCCGCCGCAATTTGACTCATGACCGTATTCGTTCCCTGGCCATAATCCGGAGCCGAACAATACACCACAAAATGCCCATCATTGGCCAGTTCAGCCTGTGCTTCAATTCTTAGACTGCCTGCCTTTCCGAAACGATACCACATCCCTGCCAATCCAACGCCGCGGCGCAGGTAACCGCTTGCGTGGGTCGTGTTATAAGCCTGTGCCTCCTGAAAATACAGACGGTAATTCGGCTCGATTGTTTTCAATACCTGGGAATAGCCCAGGTTATCTGCCAGGGGGTAACCCAGAAATGTATCATCGCTTGGTCCAAGACAATTTCGCAAGCGGAACTCAATTGGATCATCTCCCAACTCTTCAATTAATTCATCCAACGCGCATTCCAAAGCAAAAGTGGATTGCGCAGTGCCAAAACCGCGAAACTGGCCGGCTTTCGGCCCGTTCGTATACACGCTACGCGCAGATACATCCACAGCCTGCCAGCGATAGGCGCCTCCGGCTGCGGTGACGGCATAATTGGTGATAAAGCGCCCGGCCCCATCATAACCACCCGTATTACAGTCAATCTGCACCTGGAGTCCGGTTAACTCGCCCGCCTTGGTGGCACCGATTTTGCAATTCACATGGTACGGATGGCGCTTGGGGGATGCGTCAAAGGATTCTTCGCGCGAATAGACCAGGCTGGTTGGCCGGCGCAAGAGGTGAGTCGCCAACCCGACGGCTGTGAAAGGCCAGGGGTCCTGCTTGCCCCCAAAGCTACCTCCCATTGGTGGCACAATGACCCTGATCTGATCCAGTGGCAATCCCAACATTTCAGCAATGAAGCGCTGTTGCATGTGGGGCTGGTGCGTGCCCCCAATGACAGTTATCCTTCCAGTTTCATCAATCATCCCCAGCAGCGATTCCCGTTCCAGTGCCACATGTTCGAGGAAGGCTGTCTCGAAAACAGTCTCAATCACGTGATCTGATGCAGTAAAAGCAGCCTTAAGATCGCCGTGCTTTACCTGGAATTCGGACAGCACATTTGCATCCCCCGCGATGTGTAGAGAACCCGGCTTTAATGCCTCTTCCGTTTCGAAAGTATAAGGCAATTGCTCGAGTTCCATTTCCACTGCGGCGAGTGCAGCCTGCGCCTGTTGCACGCTTTCAGCGACTACCAGGGCAATGGGCGCTCCCAGCATACGCAAGGTATCGCCAACCGGAGTCAGAACGGGCTCTTCCAGGCTGTAGCTGGGAAAACCGTTTACATTTGGAATATCCGCCCAGGTAATGATTCGCTGCACGCCGGGCATCTCTGCCGCTCGGGAAACATCGAGACTGCGCAGGCGGGCATGATGATTAGGACTTCGTAAAACCTTGATGTGCAACAAGCCCGGGATTTTGAAATCTTCCACATAGTTTGTTTTACCCGTAACTTTGTTGAACGAGTCAGTCCGTACGACGCTTCCGCCTAAAGGTGGGGTGGAGGAAAAGTTGGTTGACATCGATCCATCATTTGGCGGAATCAAAAGTTCCCACCCGTTCAGGGAAGTGGCACGCCACCAGATGAGTGGCATCCGGATACTCCCCGAGAGCAGGCGGATCCGTAACACACCGTTCATCCCGGTAACGGCAGCGTGGATGGAATGGACAACCCGAAGGCGGATTCCGGGGACTGGGGATTTCCCCTTCCAACACGATCCGTTTCCGCATCTCGCGCAGTTCAGGATCGGGAAGCGCCACGGCAGACATTAACGCTTCGGTATAAGGATGTTTTGGCTGGGTTATCAGCGCCGAGGTTTCACCGACTTCCACAAGTTTTCCCAGATACATCACCGCAACACGATCAGCAATAAAGCTGATGATATTGAGGTTATGCGTGATCAGGATGTAGGTTAAATTGAATCGCTCGCGCAAATCCTTCATCAGGTTGAGGATTCCAGCCGCGACAGAAACATCCAGCCCGGCGGTGGGTTCATCCGCGATCAGGACGGACGGCTGCAAAGCCAGCGCACGAGCGATGCCCACCCGGCGTGCCTGTCCCCCGGAAAGTTGGTGGGGATATTTGTCCGCCTGTTCGGAGGATAACCCGACCATCTCCAAAAGCTCATCCACTTTCGTGGTCTTATCGACCGGGATATTATGAATCTTGAAGGGTTCCAATAACAACCCGGCAACGGTCTTGCGCGGACTCAAACTTGAAATAGGATCCTGAAAAATCATTTGCATATGAGCACGCAAAGGCCGGATTTTCGATAGGGGCAGACATGTAATATTGTTTCCATCCACGCTGATGTTGCCACTGGTTGGCTGTTCGAGCCGCAGGATCGTGCGTCCCAGGGTGGTTTTACCGCAGCCGCTTTCTCCAACCAGGGCCAAGCTCTCGCCGCAAAATACTGCGACATCCACTCCATCAACGGCACGCACCAATCCTTGTTTTTCTCCCAATAATTTTCCCAGCCAGCCGACCGTATCCTTGTAATGCACTTTCACTTTTTCGGTGTGCACCACCTGTTCGGCGCCGGCTTGCCCTGGTTTGTCCCTGGTAACTGAAGGCTGGACTGGTTGGCTGGCTTGTTCATAAAGCGATGCAGGGGACTTGCCTTTCCAATCAGGTTGGTATGCATGACATAAAACGGACTGCTTGTCCACTTGAGATTGCAGTGGTTCCTGTTTAAAACAAATTTCTTCCGCCAGATCACAGCGGGGAGAGAATTTACATCCAACCGGCAGATCCTTAAGGCTTGGCACGCGTCCGCGGATGGTGATGAGGCGTACGGCCCGGGTTTGATGGGATGGGTGCGAACGCAGCAAAGCCCGGGTGTATGGGTGAAGCGGATTCTTGAAAACATTGAAAATGTCACCTGTCTCCACCACGTTGCCGGCATACAATACGACCACCTGATCGCATATCTGGGCTACGATGCCCAGATCATGGGTTATGTAAAGGATGGAGGTTTGCAATTCATCGCGTAGTTCCCGGATCAACCCGGTGATTTGCGCTTCCAGAGTCACATCCAGGGCGGAGGTCGGCTCATCTGCGATCAGCAGGCATGGATTGGACTGCAATGCCGTGGCGATCATAATGCGCTGAAGCATTCCACCCGAGAATTGGTGCGGAAAATTCCGGATGCGTTGGGCAGCGTCGGGGATACCCACCCGGTTCAGCATGCTGACCGCCCGTTCACGGGCGTCGCCACGGCTGATGGGCTGGTTGTTCGGCGGGTGGGCCAGAATGGCATCCACCATCTGCTGTTCAACACTGAAGACCGGGTTCAGGCTGCACATGGGATCCTGGAAGATCATGGAAATATCCCGGCCGCGTACCTGGCGCATTTCGTCTTCGTTCATGCGAAGCAGGTCACGCCCATTAAACAGCATCTCCCCGTGCGAGATCTCGCCATTGGGAGGCAGCAAGCGCATCACCGCCGAGGCGATGGTGCTCTTGCCGCAGCCGGATTCACCCACCAGCCCAACGATCTGGGCGCGCCCGACTGCAAAGTTAACATTTCTCACGGCGGTGAGGGTTGCCTGGCGGGTATGGTATTTTATTTCCAGATCTTTGGCCTGGAATGTCATTTCATCCATCACAGGCCTCTTGTTCCCGACAAGCGCGGGTCGAGCACGTCCCTTAAGGCTTCTCCAAACAAGGTAAATCCGAGAGTTGTGATTGCCAGAGTTAAACCTGACCATAAGATAGGCCATGGCGTTTCGAAGATGTGATCAAAGCCTTCCGAAAGAATAGAGCCCCACGAAGGAGTGGGTGGGCGTACCCCCAACCCCAGGAACGATAGACCCGCTTCAAATGTGATCACCCAGGGCAAATCCATGGCTGCCAGGATAAGCGCTGGCGCGATCACGTTGGGTAGGATATGCGACAACAGGATGCGCCAGTCGCTCGCCCCCAGGGATCGCTCTGACTCCACGTAACAAGTTTCCCTGACGGCCAGCACTTGGGCGCGGATCACCCGCGCATAGTTGGGCATCCAGGTGAGGCCGATTACAATAATCACGTTAATCAGTGAAGGGCCCAATAATGCCAGTATCGCAAGTGAGAGCATGATCGAGGGGAAAGCTTGTAGGGTATCCATGATGACCACGATGAGATTGTCCAACCACCCGCCGACATAACCCGCAAGAAGGCCGAGCAACATCCCGACGGTCAGGGCGATACCAACGGAAGGTATTGAGATTCCGAATGCAATACGGGAACCGTATACCAGCCGGGAGAAGAGATCACGGCCAAGGTTATCGGTCCCCAGCCAATATTTAACTGAAGGGCCTTCCATACGGTTGGGTATATCCTGCCGGGTGTAATCATAGGGAGCAATCAGTGGAGCAAAGATTACGGTCATAATAAAAATAAAGACTATCAAAAAACCCAACGCACCGAGCGGTTGTCTGACAACGTCCCCCAGCACAGGTACACGGTCGAGGGTTCGCTGGATGCGATTGGAAGGCCACTCTATATATTGCATATTCAGCTTTGCCTTCTATTCAACTGGATGCGCGGGTCTAAGTAGGTGTAGAACAGGTCGGCGAGGAAGTTTGCAAGGACAAACAGTACCGCCACTACAAAAACACCTGCACGGACTAAGGGATAATTACGAGTCTGAATGGCATTATAGATGAGCAAACCCATACCGGGCCGAGTAAAAATGATCTCTATGAACACCGCGCCGCCCATCAGACTTCCAAGGCCCACGCCCAAAATGGCTACCGTTGGAATTAATGCATTCTTGAGCGCGTAGCGATATCTGATCAGTCGTTCGGAAATACCCGCTGCCCGTGAAGCCCGCACATAGGGTTCGTTTAGTACTTCCAAAAGGCTGGTGCGCACCAATCGGCCCAAATAGCCAACCCAGGTTATGGCGAGGGCAACAGAAGGTAAAATCAGATGTTTCAAATAATCCACGGTGTCCCCGGGGTGCCCAAGTCCCATGGCAGGCAAGGCATGCACATCAACCGCAAAAATAAGCAGCAGAATTAAGCCCCCCACATAGGACGGAATAGTCGTTAATGAAATAGACACGATTGACAAAATTCGATCAGGCAAAGAATTCGTATGAGTGGCGGAATACATCCCTATGGGTATGCCCAAAAGGACCGCCAGTAGAAGGCTGCTGATGGCAAGAATCATGGTATGGGGCAACGAAGCGTCGATCAAAGTCATGATGGGCACGCCAGTGACAGCATCCACTCCCAGACTGCCATGCAGAATATTCCACAGGAAATGGCCGATTTGCACATAAATCGGCTTGTCCAGTTCCATGGCTGCGCGCATCTGTTTGATCAGGCTTGGGGTGGCGCGCGGGCCGAGGATCATGGTAACGGGATCGCCTGGCACGATATGGACAAGCAAGGTTAAGAAGACCACCACCAATAACAGGACTAGGAGGGTCATCAGGATGCGCTTAACTATGTAGACCAGCATAAATCAAACCTATTCGTGGGACAGACTCCGATTTGGGAAACATCATCGGAGTCTGCCTCTCTTCTGAACAATACTATTGACCGCTAAAATCGCGGAGCATGGGTGCCAGGCCGCCCGGGTAGATAACGGCTTTGATTCCGGCTTTGGAAGCGTAAACCTGTGGCTGATCGGTTACGAACACCGAAATTACGGCTGCATCCCATAGCTGCTGCATCTGAATATATATTGGTGCGCGCTGTGCAGGGTCGATCGTCGTAATACCTTTTTGGTGCAGAGCATCAAAGTCCTTATTGCACCATCGCATCCAGTTCCAGAGATCCACCTGGTCACAGGTAAACCATTGGGTGGACCAGGCGGGGTCGGGGACCACCGAGGAATAATAGAGTTCAAAAAGCTCCAGTGTCTGATCCTTGCCACCCTCACCAAGAGCCCAGAAGCTGCTTGAATCCAATGGATTGAGGGTGATGTTGATGCCCACGTCTTTCAGGTTTTGCTGGATGATTTGACCCCAGGTATTGTATTCGTCGGTATTCTCGTATGTCAACGTCAGATTGAGAGATGTGATGCCAGCTTTAGCCAGGTAGCTCTTCGCCGTGGCCACATCACGATTGTAAACCGGTGCGTCTTGCCAATAGCCGACAGCGCTTTCCGGCTGAATCAAGGCGTTAGCCCGAGGGACCTTGTTGTTATAGGCGGCTGCCAGGATACTAGGGACATCAATGCCATAGCGAATGGCTTCCCGGACGTTGATATCTTTCAACTTGGGGCTTTCGACGTTCATGCCGATCCATTTATATTGAGTAGCTGGGACGACGTCGACGGTGAAATTGGAATCGGCCTGGAATTTTTCTTCCGAAGCGAGCGATATGCCACTGAAATCCAGCTCACCGGCTTGCAAGGCAACTTCAGCGGCTTTGTCATCATCGACAGGGATCAGATCGATCTCATCATAATATGGCTGCGTTCCCCAATAGTCTGGATTGCGCTTGAGGACAACTTCTTGTTTGGGGATCCATTGCGCAAAGACGTATGGCCCTGTGCCAACGATGTCGGTCTTGATTTTGTCCGGGCCAGCCTGGTCATAGAACTTCTTACTGACGATCAAGCCTGAAGTCATGGGCAGGACCGATGTCCAGAGGGTGGCCTGTGGCTGCTTGAAAATCAGTTTGCCCGTATAATTATCGACAATCTCCACATGATCCAGGGAGGCAAAATCGTCAGCATAGGCGGGCTTAGGGTTCGTCGCCAGGTAGCGCTCGTAGGAGAATTTAACGTCATCCATGGTGAGCTCCCCGAAGCCACGCTGCCACATGACACCCTTGTGCAATGTAAAGCTAACCGTAAGGCCGTCCTGCGACACGGAGTAGGTATCCACCAGTTGGGGTTGAAGCTTGCCGTTGGCATCGTAACGGAACAAGCCCTCCATTACGGCCCGGTCAATCGAATCTTCTACGTCTCCGGTGACATTGGCCGTATCCAAGTTGGTGATATCGCCGCGTATACGCACCTTGAGTATTTTTGGACTGGCGGCTGTCGGTGCAATTGTCGGTGCAATTGTCGGTGCAACAGTTGGAGCAGTTGTCGCGACAGGCGCTTGCGTTGAACCACCCGTTGATGGTGCCGTAGTCGGCGTGGAAGCTGGTTGCGACCCGCAACTTGTTATCATCATGCTGGCAACCAGGAGAAAACTCAATAGATACCATATATTTTTTTTCATCTTGCTATCCTTTCTCTTTACTTTGGTGTCGGATTTATGATCAGCCTGCAATTTCATGAATTAATGGACGGTTGTATGCTGCCTCCTTTGCTTTGAACACGAAAGATGATGGATTGGAGCTCACACCATGTCCCGGCGAATTTTGGAGGTCCAACTTTTTGTAAACACTCGCTCCGGACCCTCAAAAGCATTGAGTATGTTGGTCAAATGAAAATAATTTTTATCACTGGTCATAACACTGGATGTCTCCAGACGCGTCACCCAATCGACCCGGCTGACTTCAATTTGTCGTTTGCATTCCACCCGGGCTGAGGTCGGCTGTCCATCCAAAATGGAGAAAATATTGTTTATGACGCTGTCATATATGATGCCGTTCGAGAGCCTGTTTCGCCCATCGTCAATCAGGTCCATCATTTGTAATTGTCCTTTGACGCTGTCATAGGTGAACGTACGGTTCGCATCTTCGGGGCGCAGGCTTTCGAATTCCAACATCGCAGCGCCTTCCGGCTCGTCAAAAGGTGCAAGGGTTTCATCCAACGTACCCGGAGTGCGTACAGGCAGGTACAGCTGGCTTTCCTCGCCCGTGTACAGTGTCAATGTGACAGGCACAGGTGACGGCCATGCGTGCGGCCAATAGGTTGGTGAAACAGACACGCGCCAACGATGTCCTTCGACGAGCCGGTGCGCGGCGACATTTAGTCGGACGGCAACTTGATATATCTCCCCCGGCTTTACCGGTTTTGGTTCATCGTGACCATCACGATGGGTAAGGTTGAGCAATCCCCACGAGATCAGCCGTGAGGCGCCGTCCTGGGCAACATCGCACAATCGCACCGCCACCACCGCATCCGGCTGGTCAACCGCCAGTTTGAGTTTGACTTCCGGGAATCCCAGGATTTCCATCGCTTGTTCGACTGGTGCAGATGTGAAACACAGCGAAAACGCATCGTCAGCGCGTTGGTCTATCGGCATGCCAAATTTATTTCCATAAGGACACCAGACACCGGCAGTAGCACCGTTGGTCTGCTTGCCCAGTAATGTCACTTTGCCGGCGGATTCCGGGGTCTTAACCAGGCGGCCATCGGCTAACAAAAACACTTCCGGCAGGAGGCGCGCAGGCGGCCAGCTCGCTTCAGCCACCCAGCGGCCTGGCCAATCCATCTCGCGTGGTTGTGGCTGAACGCCTTCCGACATCCAGACGCGTACCATTGGTTCGTCCATGATGCCTGTGTCGATTCCCTTGAGCCAATGGTCCCACCAACGCAGGCTTTCCTGCAAAAAACCAATTGCAGGATGAGGAACTGCGGTATGAGGATAGGAATGTGCCCAGGGACCGATCAAAGCCTTGCGCGGCACCGACAAACCTTCCATCAGGCGCGGGATTGAATTTGTGTAGGGATCAACCCAGCCTCCCACAGCATAGACTGGGCAATTGATCGCGCCGTAATCCTCATCCACAGAGCCCTGTTTCCAGAAATCATCCCGCTGTTGGTGGCTTAGCCAGCTTTCTATGAACGGAGGCGTTTGCTCCATTCGATTGAACCACATCTCGCGCCAACGCTCGCCAACCATCGCAGGGTCAGGCGGGAGAGCATTGTAAGCTAACATGATGGAAGCCCAGTTCAACATGTCAGAACCAAGCACGCATCCGCCCATGTAATGGCAATCATCGCTATAACGATCATCGGTGGAGCAAACCGTAATGATGGCTTTCAATGCCGGCGGGCGATGAGCCGCAACCTGCAAACTATTGAATCCGCCCCACGATATTCCCATCATGCCCACTTTGCCGGTGCACCAAGGCTGGCGCGCGATCCAAGCGATGACTTCCAGAGCATCCGACTGTTCCTGGGGCAGGTATTCGTCCAACAGCAATCCATCCGAATCGCCGCTGCCGCGCATATCCACCCGCACAGAGGCATAGCCATGCCCGGCGTAATACTCATGAATTACGCGATCCCTTATCGCGGTCCCATCATCCTTGCGGTAAGGTAAATATTCCAGGATTGCAGGAACAGGATTTTGATCCGCATCCACCGGCATCCAGATGCGCGCTGCCAGCCGCGTACTGTCGGCAAGCGGAATCCATGTATTCTCAATTAATTTAACCGGGTGGGGAAATGAAACAATGGTCCTGTATTGAGGTAGCGATTTCATCAGAGCCTTTCTACGTGCTGTGTCGGATTGGTGGTGACTGAAGCAGCTTATTTAAGCCAACAATGTTCTATTGCTCTGAGCCAAACCATAACAGTAAAACTGACCTGGAACAAATAAATATGGATATTTTACAATCTTGGGGAAATTTTAATCACTTCGCGTTGTCTTCCAGACTGAGGGGAAAGGGCAATGCCGGGCAATCCACCCGGGTTAAATCAGCTCCGGTAAATAGAAGTTGCAATTAACCTAAGTTCAAGGCATCATTCGTATCAAAACGAATAATAAAATATACCACTGAAATTCTCTCATGACAATTCTGACATTTATCAGTTCACTTTTCTAGATCGGAAGGTGAATTGTGGGGACCAGCGAATACGCTATCTTTGACACACACGGCGCTTTCCGCTATACTCTTCGAATGACCACCAAACCCTGGCTCTTGCATTACGATCCCGGCGTTCCAGCACATCTCGTTTATCCCGCCGTCCCGGTCTTCCATTTCCTGGACGAAGCCGCCCGGCTGTGTCCGGAACGCGTCTGCCTGATCTTCCAGGGTGAAACAACCACCTACAGGGAGGTTTCAGATCAAACCGACCGGCTGGCCGCGCTGCTGCGCAGCCTCGGCATCCGCAAAGGAGAACGGGTTGGCATCTGCATGCCCAACTGCCCGGAATTCGTGCTGGTCTATTTTGCCATCCTGAAAGCCGGGGCGGTGGTGGTGGCCGTCAACCCACTCTACACTCCGCCCGAGATTGTCCACCAGGTCAATGACGCCGGACTGGAAACCATTTTCTGCGCCGGAAGTTTGTACGAGCGCATCCAGGCCGCCCGACCCACGACCGGTATCCGCCGTGTTATTGTGAACGGCAAGGCACCTCTCCAATCGGGCGACTTGCATTTGATCTCTCTTCTAAGCGTGAGTATGCACCCTCAGGGTATGGACACGCATGGAAATAATAAAACCTCAGATACCTCTAGAACATCTGCTGCCTTTAACTCCTCTGGCTCCTTCGCATTCAAATCCGAAACTGGTCCCGACGATATTGCCCTCTTCCAATATACCGGCGGGACGACCGGTATTGCCAAGGCCGCCGTGGCACGCCACCGCAATCTGGTGGCCAACTCCCTGCAGTTCAAGGCCTGGATGTCCACTCTTCGGGAAGAGCAGGAAACGTTCCTGCTGGCCCTGCCGGTCTACCACATCTACGCCATGGTCTGCGGGATGCTGCTGGGCATGGCTCTGCGCGCCAGCCTGGTCATCATTCCTGACCCGCGCAATATCGCCGAGTTGCTCTCGGCCATCCAGACCAGCCACGTCAGCTATTTCCCGGCCGCCCCCACGCTCTACAACGCCATCAACAATGCCCCGGATGTGATTGCCGGGAAGGTTGATCTGACAAGTATTAAAGCCTGCATCTCCGGTTCGGCCCCATTAATGATACAAACCAAGCAGAAATTCGAGCAGCTCACCGGTGGGCGCATCCTGGAGGGCTACGGCTTGTCCGAGGCACCCACCGCCACGCACTGCAATCCTCTGCAAGGGGAAAATCGGTCCGGCTCAATCGGTCTGCCGCTCCCCGACGTTGATGCCAGAATTGTCGACCTGGAAAATGGGTTTACTGAAATGCCGGTTGGCGAACCGGGCGAGTTGATCATCCAGAGTCCGCAAGTGATGCTGGGGTACCACAGCATGCCCGAAGAAACACGGCAATCGTTACGGGATGGCTGGCTCTACACCGGCGACATCGCCCGCATGGACGCAGACGGGTACTTTACCATCCTGGACCGCAAGAAGGAATTGATCAAACCGGGCGGAATGGAAGTCTGGCCGCGCGAGGTGGAAGCAGTGCTTGCCGCACACCCGAAAGTTGCCGAAGCCGCCGTGGCCGGGGTGCCGGATGCGTACCGCGGCGAGACGGTCAAGGCCTGGGTGGTCTGCAAGCCCGGACAATTGCTGGATGAAGCCGAGTTGCTGGCCTGGTGCCGCATGCGCCTGGCTCCCTTCAAAATCCCGACCCTGATCGAGTTTCGCACCGAGCTCCCCAAATCCGGCGTGGGGAAAATATTGAAGTGGGAACTGAAAGAAAAATAAAACGTAATTCGTTATTTGTAAACCACGAAACGGAAAGAGCCCCCAGCTAGGAGGCTCTTTTTACGTTTTACGTTTATTGTTTTAATTACGCCGGCTGCGGCGTGCCGCTTTTCTTGGGGAAGGGCGGCGGGAAAATTTTCTCGAAATCCTCACGATTCAGCGACTCGACCTCAAGCAGCTTGTTGGCAATCGCATCCAATTGCTCGCGATACTTTTTTAAAATCGCGAAGGCCTGGTCATAGGCTTCATCCACCAGTTTGCGCACTTCCTTGTCGATCTGTTGGGCGATCGCCTCAGAGTAATCGCGTTGTTCGGAAATCTCGCGGCCCAGGAAGATCAGTTCTTCCTTCTGGCCGTAGACCATCGAACCCAGCTCCGTGCTCATGCCCAGGCGGGTTACCATGGCACGCGCCATGCGTGTGACCTGCTCCAGGTCATTGGATGCGCCCGAAGTGATATCGTCGAAAACGATCTTCTCGGCCACCCGTCCACCCAGGGCTCCTGCCAGTTGCGCAATCAGTTTCTTGCGCGAAGTCAGGACACGGTCATCTTCCGGTCGGAACCAGGTCACACCGCCAGCCTGTCCACGCCCGACGATGGAGATCTTCTGCACCGGGTCGGCTTCCGGGATGGCGGTAACCACCACGGCATGGCCGGCTTCGTGATAAGCAATGATGCGTTTTTCTTCGTCGCTGATCAGGCGCGATTTACGCTCCGGGCCCATCACGACTCGCTCGATGGCTTCTTCCAGTTCCGGCTGGCCGATGGCTTTTTTATTTCGGCGGGCAGCCAGGATCGCGGCTTCATTGATCAGGTTTTCCAGGTCCGCGCCGACGAAACCGGGCGTACCGCGTGCAATCGTGCCGAGATCCACACTGGGCTCGAAGGGCTTGCCGCGCGCATGCACTTTCAGGATGGCTTCGCGTCCGCGCATATCGGGACGGTCGAGGGTGATCCGGCGATCGAACCGTCCGGGCCGCAGCAGGGCCGGGTCGAGGATGTCCGGCCGGTTGGTGGCGGCCACAACGATCACGTTGGTATCCGTATCAAAGCCGTCCATCTCGACCAGCATCTGGTTGAGGGTCTGTTCGCGCTCATCATGAGAACCACCCAGACCGGCGCCGCGCTGGCGCCCGACGGCATCAATTTCATCTACAAAGACAATACAGGGTGAATGTCGCTTGGCCTGGTCGAACAGGTCGCGCACCCGGCTGGCGCCCACACCGACGAACATCTCGACAAATTCCGAGCCCGAGATCGAGAAGAAGGGCACGCCAGCTTCACCTGAGACGGCTTTGGCAAGCAGTGTCTTGCCTGTGCCGGGAGGGCCAACCAGTAGAACACCCTTCGGGATGCGCGCGCCCAATTGTATGAATTTCTGTGGTTCCTTCAAGAACTCGACCACTTCCTTGAGTTCTTCCTTGGATTCATCAATACCGGCTACATCTTCAAACGTAACGGTGGGATGCTCCCCGCTGAACATGCGCGCCTTCGACTTGCCGAAAGCCATGGCGGCGTTATTGCTACCCTGGGCCTGGCGGAAGATGAACCAGAACAGAATGGCAAACAGGATTACCGGCAGGAGATAAGACAACAGAGTCAGAACACCCGCCCACGGGCTGGGTGGGTTGGCTTCTATGGAAACCTTGGCGAGCTGCGCCGGCGTTACACCCAGGTCCAATAACTGCGAGACAAGGGTTGTTTCAGGTTCTTTATGCGAGGTTTGCTCGATGGAACTGTTGCTGGTCGAGATTACGGTTAAACTGCTGTCATTATTAACAATAATGCGGGATATCTTGCCGGCTTCAATCTGCTGTGCAACGTCGCTGATGACCAATGGTCCCTGCGTGGCAGGCGCCTTTTGAATATTGAAATAGACCATTGCCACGATGGCGATGAATAACAGCAGGTAAATGATATAGGATTGATTGCGCGATTTCACTTGGACCTCCTGTCCATGAAGACAAATTATACCAACCTATAGAACTCTATACCAGATTGGGGGAATATGTTATACAAAGTTCTAATAAATTCTTTAACCTTCTTTTTTCCTCAATCGGTCTGGGAAAAGCCAGAGCACGCAAAGAAAATGGGATTGTTAAGCGGGCTAGACCGGCGCAACAACCGCGAATTACTGTCTCAGCCCGGCGATTCCCCCAAGAGCCATTATTAATCCACCCCCAAATGTGGTAAACTTAATTCGCTCAGGTGGCATGCCATGGTTGATAACAGCCCAAAACTCATTCTTTGTATTGAAGATGAACAGGAAATGATCGATCTCATCCGTCTGATTCTCGGCCGGCGCGGCTTTGATGTCCGTGGAGCCAACAGCGGCGAAGAAGGATTGGCGATCATCCGTAAAGAACACCCCGACCTGGTCCTGCTTGATCTAATGATGCCTGATATGGATGGCTGGGAAGTTTACCAGCAAATGAAAGCCGACGAAACAACCAAAAATATCCCGGTTATTGTCGTCACTGCCAGGGCTCAAAGCATAGATAAAGTATTGGGCTTGCATATTGCCAAAGTGGACGATTACATCGCCAAGCCTTTCAGCCCGCAGGAGCTATTAAACAGCGTCGACAACGTGCTCGCCGGTAAAAAGATCGTCTGATAAAATCCAATCAAAGCGGGGCGATACTTCGCCCCGTTTCTTTATTGTTTATGAAAATCATTCGTATCGAAAACAATAATAAACCATTGCCTGCACCATTGCAGGCAATTTATTGTGACAGTTTCTCCTGCCGCTTGCGCGGTTTGATGGGCCGTTCCAGCCTGGCCCACTCTGAAGGCCTGTTGCTGGTCGAAGCCCGCGACAGTCGCATCGACACATCCATTCACATGTTTTTTGTTTATATGAACCTGGCGGTAATCTGGATCAATTCCGGCTATACCGTTGTGGATACCGTTCTGGCGCGCTCCTGGCGTCCCGCCTACGCGCCGCGCCAGGCAGCCAGGTACATCCTGGAGATCCACCCCAGCCGGTTGAACGAATTTACCATTGGGGATCAGGTCGAGTTCCAAAATGTGTAAACGCCTTGCCACCTTCGTCCTGGCTTTCCTCCTGATCGTTTCAGCCACTCCCGTCTCGGCCCAAACAGTCACCCCAGCCCCAACCGACACCTTAGCCCCAACAGCCACCCCAGTCCCAACTGCCATCTCAGTCCCAACCGCCACCTCAGTCCCAATCGCCAGTCCACCACCCGGCCCTGTGTATATTGTGCAGGCAGGCGACACGCTCTGGGATATCGCCAGCCGTTTCGATGTCAGCGTAGCCGACCTCGAATCCATTAACAATTTGACCACAACAAATATTAATATCGGCGACAGGCTGATCATCCCCGGACTGGCAGGATTAAGTGGCACGTTAATTACCCAACCGGTGCCTTTCGGTGAGACCCTGCCCAGTTTAAGCCGTCAATACCGGATGGATCAGGCTACTCTGGAAAAAATAAACCACATAGTCAGCCCTTCCGAACTGTATGTTGGCTACGGGCTGATCATCCTCGAACAGGCCAATCAGCCTCCCTGGACTTCCCGGGCCAATCTGGAACAGGGTGAAACCATGCTGGAACTGGCAGTCAAGGGGGATACCGATCCCTGGAGCGTTGCACAGATCAATGGTCTCAGCGTACCCTCCGACGGTCTGCCCGGGGATACGCTCTACCTGCCCGCCGGGAACTCGGAAGCAGCCCCTTCCGGGTTGCCAGCCGCGCTGGTCTCTGCACAGGTGGATCCGCTGCCACTGGTACAGGGCTCAACCGCCCAGATCAAGGTGGTCAGCTCGCAGGCGGTCACCCTGGGTGGCCTGCTGGTGGACCATCCGTTGCATTTCTACCCAACGGATGCCAACACCCAGGTCGCGCTGCAGGGCATTTACGGCGCACTGGACCCGGGTCTGTATCCGCTTCGGATTGACGTCACCAGTGCAGACGGGTCGGTCCAGTCGTTCGAACAGATGGTATTGGTCGGTTCCGGGAATTTCCCCACCGACCCGGGCCTGGAAGTGGACCCTGCCACGATCGACCCGGCGGTGACCGGTCCGGAGGACCAATGGCTGCTTTCCCTTACCTCGGTGGCGACGCCGGAAAAGTATTGGAATGGGATCTTCCAACTTCCGGTAGCTACCCCGTCTTGCATCCGGGCAGGTTTCGGCGACCGTCGCTCATACAACGGGGGAGTATTTAAAGACTTTCACACCGGGGTCGATTTTGGAGTATGTTCCACGGCCCATCCATTGGACATCTATGCTGCAGCAGACGGGGTGGTGGTCTTTACCGGGCTCAAGACAGTGCGCGGGAATGCCACCATTATCGACGATGGCCAGGGAGTTTTTACCTGTTACTATCACCAATCAAAATTCCTAGTTTCAGTCGG
>Ga0187853_10001335_pt1 | contig 22789 bp, 21 predicted proteins | sample June2016WEW_6_10_2_FD_132417 | JGI IMG/M metagenome (GOLD analysis project Ga0187853, IMG submission 132417) | Peatland microbial communities from SPRUCE experiment site at the Marcell Experimental Forest, Minnesota, USA - June2016WEW_6_100 | ecosystem: Environmental > Terrestrial > Soil >... | reverse complement strand
AAGAGTCGCAAACGATCTCGTATCAAGAGGTTACAATGCGGGAATATGCCTGAATCGGCTTCCAACCGGCTATGTTCCGCGATACCAGAACAATGTGCTTACGTAACCGGAGCAGCATGGATGCTTGGTGTGCGTGGCAGGTAGGAATGGAACCGCAGACAGAAGTCGAAGATAGGGTCAAACGGCTCAACCAGCGCTTGGCCCGATACATCCCACCTCGTGAGACCTGGACTCCTGCCGACGAGGCCCTTTATAATCCACCAGACCTTTTTCGTGTACCCGTAGACGAAGCACGTACGATGCAGTTTAAGGCGATCAAGTACGCCTTCACCCGGCACTACAATAACAACAGCTTTTATCACGAGTACTGCACGACGCGGGGCGTCTCACCCAGTGACATCAAGACTGTCGACGACCTGCTCAAAATACCCCTTATCCCTGATCTGACCTTCAAGCAGTATCCAGAAGGCAAGGACTTTGCGCGCTGGATAGGAAGTGTGTTTACCGGTGATCTGCCAAAAGTGGTCATTAAGGGGTCAAACCCAACGTTTGACGAGGTAATCAACGCCTTCAACGCGAGTGGAATGGTGGTCACCTACAGCAGCGGCACGAGCGGACGATTTACCTTCATTCCAAGGGACAAAAAGACGTTTTTGACAGGCCAATATGGACTTGCAAAATCGGCTATTAATATGTGGGCAGGAGACATCTTTGAGACTGATGGCTACCTCCTTTTGCCAAACCCAGCGAAGACCAACGTATTCGTCGGGAAGGTTACTTCGGTTTATTTTGACATAGTAAATGATATACAGATGGCGATAGATCGGGAACTTACGTCGAAAGACATACAAACGGCTATGAGTGGCGGTCAGGGGCTAAAAGGAAGACTATTCTCATATGTCCAAAACAGGACGCAAGAGAAGACGATCGGCAAGATTATACAGTGGCTCGAGCGGCACGATAAGGCAGGCGGAACAGTAAGCCTCGTCGGCGCGCCCTACTTACTCTATTTCGTTATGCAAAAACTACAGGCAGATGGAAAGAGCTTTGATTTGGGCGAGGATAGCTTCGTTTTAACCGGCGGTGGCTGGAAGGTACGGGAGAACATTCGGTTGCCTGTCAAGGATTTCAGAAAACAAGTAGATGATGTGTTGGGCATCCCTGAGGCCAGCTGCTTCGATCTTTACGCAATGGTCGAAGGAAACGGGTGGATGGTTCAATGTCCTGAAGGTCACTATCTTCACCTGCCGTACACGTACTACAAGCCTTTCGTCCTTAACGAGGCCTTAATGCCTGCAGAGTACGGCGAACCGGGACGCTTTGTCTTCCTCGACGCGCTTGCGGAAAGCTACCCCGGCTTCATTATTACCGGCGATAAAGTACGGATGTATGAGCACTGCCCCGTCTGTGACCGACCAGGCCCGGTCCTTGAGCCGGAGATTCACCGTGCTACTGGAGAGGAAGTGCGAGGATGTGCAGAAGAAGTACGGAGAGCTCTAGCAAGGGACTTTTCAGTTGATTAACTAACGAGTGAGACCAGATGACACAAGTAAGTGAAATCACTGAGCAGAGGCATACCTCACTGGAGGTGCCGAAGACGTCGAAGATAGGGATGGGAATGACGTTCGCCAAGATGCTGCTCAAGAATCCTGCCGCCCTCAGAAGGTTTAAGGTGATGGGCCCCGACGAAGAGCGGTACGTCCGCCCGCCGAGAGAGTATGAGATCCCCCCGTTTCGCGAGAGTATGAAGTACTGCACCTCCAACGAGAAGTACCTCAGGCCCACGCGGTACTGCAACTCCCGGGAACCCGAGGTCACCGCAATGGCGACCGAACTAGGTGCCTATGAACTATCAGATTATGAGTTCGCTGAAGCTGCCTATTGGTTTGTCAAGACCAACTTACTAGCTGAGATGCTGCCCCTGGATGGCGTGAGCGCGACCTTGAAGAGAGGCACGGGGACGTGTTATCACCTGATCTCCGTGTGGATCGCTCTCTGCAGGGCTGCCGGGATCAAGGGCCGGTATAAGACGTTTAATATGCTGTTGCCTGCTGAGATCATGAACCAAGAGGAGGCTGAGGCAGAGGCGGAGCTTGCGGGCATGTACAACAGCGGCTTACCCGAAGCAGAAGGTGAGGTGTACATAGACGGTAATTGGGTAGTTGGACACGTGGCGATGCGACCTGAGCTCTTTGCTCGTTTAGGTCTCCCTATAACGAAGTTCGGGGAAGACGCGATAGGCTCGACGTTTACATTAATTCCGGGGACGGTTAAGCGCTTTGAGTCCCTCAGCTTGAAGTACGGAATCGCAATGAACGCCCTCATGTGGTTAGCTCCCGCGGCGATGGAACGATCTGGTATTTACATTACAAATTTCTTACCACAGGGAAGGAAGATCATCGAGGAGGCCGGTGGGCTCGAAGCATATGATATGAAGGCGCGGGAGCGGAGGCTCGCCCTTCCGATCATAGAGGCCAAGGAACACGAAGCACTCGTGTTCGAGGACTGATGGGTTTTTTGATTCATGAAAGAGTGCGATCATACGGATAAAGCGCTGCTCGAACGCTGTCCTGTCTGCAACCGGCATGATCCTCTCCTTGAGCCAGAGATTCGCCGTGCCAAAGGGCTAAAGTGCTCGAGTCAAAGGAGCCTTATCTCAGCTGCAGCGGTTGTGTACTCTCGTGAGGCTGAAGTTGTTGCGCTCCGGATCGCAAAACGGTCGCAATTGTGCTCGGCTACAGTCACCAAGGCGATATAAGCTCATTGAGCCTTGCCGTGCTGATAGGCATGATCGGCGGAATGGCCCCCATCTCTCTGGCATTGTTGATTGCATCATTCGCTAAAAATGATTTACAAGCGATACTCTTGGGGGCGATGCTCTCGGTGCCGCTAGGCTTTATGGCCGGGGCGTTTCTCCCGCTGCCGCGGCAAGTCCCCGGTGAAGTTGTGGGACGAACCTACGTTTTAGGATATTCTCCCGTGGACACATGCAGTCAATGCGCTGCGATCGGTGCTCACGTACGGAAGAGGACTGAGTGGAGACGTGATCTTTGAGATGTACTGGCTGATCATCTTGACGGCGATCCTGTTTGCAGTGGGCGTTTTCACCTACTCGTTCTTATGGCTAAAGGCTGAAAAGTAAGAGAAACAGAGGGGCGACGCCATGGCAGGAGAAGAACCTTCGGGTCCAATGGCAGCACAGATTGGTACGAAGGAATACAACGTGCACTTGTCGAGCGACGACAGAAGGGGGGCCGGTAAGTCGGCGTCCTGCCTCCTGTAGCGCGAGATGCAAAGTGCAGCTGAGAAGACGGGATGCTCGACCGTAGTCGGATCGTTAAGTGTTAAAAAGGCGCGGTTTTGGCACTTATTCATTTGAGCTCTATGACAGTGGCGGTTGAGCAAAGGCAACGTGATAATTGTTGTGAAGAGACTGGGGCAAATAAGTACCTATATAAAAGATAGTTGGACAGAACTACAAAGATCTTGCTTAAGGGCGGCACGCGTTCCGTTTCATGCGCAAGGTGTGCCGAAATATTATGAGCTTGCTTTATCGCTTTAAGCCACTAAAGGACAGTTACCTAAGTTCAATCACCGCGCAACTCGACGGTGCCAGCTTTACCGCAAACGAGGTGACCGCACTTGGACTGTGCCTTGCACTCGGCGCTGGGCTCTTGGCTTATTACGGCCACCTTTACGCAGGCCTGGCCCTCTTTGCCGCTAGTGCCTGTGCGATGCACTCGATGATTCCCTTGCACGAGCATCCAAAACGGGAACGGAATTTGGACTGTACTTTGATGGCGTAGCTGATCGATTTTCAGAGCTCTTCTTCGTCGTTGGTGCCGTGCTGGGGGCACATGTACCTTCCTCCGCATTCGTCGTTGTAGGGGGTGGTTTCGCTCTGTTGCTCGCACGGTCTAAGGCTATGCACATCACTGGGGTGCCGTGTCCACTACTTTTGGGAGGCCTGAGCGGTTGGCCCTTCTCGTGGCTGGGGTGTTCTGTCCTGCTCTAATTAACGCATTGCTCTTTATCGTTGCTGGCCTGTTCTGGGTTTTCTCATCCGTTCAAATCCTCGCCCGAGGGATTACTGTCCAAAATGAACGACGTAAAGGAGAGTTTCAAAGGGGCTCCTGATTAAAAAAGTACCCTTTTTGTAATTAGTTTAACGTATCGGACGAGAACCGTTTAATGCATCTCAGCGTCATTCGCACCCAGTGCGTCTAAGATGTAGGTTTTTGCGGGGATCTTATGGTATTTAGGCCCCCGCCCATCGACAGAATCCCGATATAGCCTGCCCCCAGTAACTCGTGGAGCGCTTCTTGGACTTCAAACTTTGTTCCTGTGACCTTCTTCTGGACCTGCCACAAGCGAAGGCCTTCGCCGCTTGCTTCATTAATGCTTTTGAAAAACCGCTTTTTTGTGGATCGTTCATCAAAGCTACTTCAGCAGGGCCGTCGTGCAAGAGCAGGTTTAGCATAAGTCCTCACGATTTGTTAACGATCAGTAATCGCAATGAGCGTCTTTTCATATATAGCTCTCAGTTGCGCGATACAGCACGGGGCTGAGGGCTGACGAGTTTTTCCAATTGTCTAGCTCGCTCAGCTGAGCGCAGAGCGTACATGATTTCTATGCAAAACTGTAATAAGGAGGGCTAGATAGAAGACTTTTTGATGTGGCGCTTGAAGACGTAACAGGTCTATTAGATCCAAAACAGGGAGAAAAGCATGAAACAATCGCGTTTGGGCGGGGTGATGGTTATCATCGTCGCAGTCGCCGTTCTAATCGCTGGATGTACGGCGATCCCCGCACAGAATAATACAGCTCAGCAACTCCCGATTGCTCACGCAGGCGGTGATCAGAAGGTCAAAGCCGGCAGCGTGGTCACGCTTAACGGAAGCGCGAGTAGCGCTCCTCGTGGCGCTGCGCTCACCTACGACTGGTCGTTGAGCTCAGTTCCCAAGGGGAGTGCTGCGCACCTTGTCAACCAAACGTCGGATCGTCCGGCCTTCACGCCCGATAAGATCGGCATCTACGTCGTGAGTCTTGTGGTCTCAGATAGCGCGGGGACGAAGAGCACGCCTGATGCTACCAACATTACCGTGATACCAGCAGAACGATCCAATACGACGCTTACTGCTAATGTATCCAAGACCGACTTCAATATCGGAGATACCATAGTGATCAGCGGAAGATTGATTGATGCTGACGGTAATGGCATTCCCAATCAGGCCATCAGCTTCAATTTAGAAGCGCACGTGCTTGGGGGCACGTACGATGTTCCTGTAAATAGCACAACGACTGGTAGCACAGGCGCCTTTACGCAGTCCGTGCCAGCAGAAGAAAGTCAGAATGTCCCGTCCTTTATCACTACGGTAAATCTTGAGGGATGGGCGGTTTATGCGGGAAATGAAGCGTATAAACCGTCTACAACCGAGCACGTAAATATGGTTCTCCACCTTTAGTGAACCGGTTTGAAACCTATAGCACAGCGGCTGCTTTCACACAAAAACCGTAACCTTTATGATATCACTGACTCGTTCTTGGTGTCAAAGGACTTTTGCGAGGGACTTGCGAGGGAGCCATTATGCGGTCAGCCACACTTTTTTCCATTATCACAGCGATACTCCTCCTCACCGTCGGCTTCGCCGGATGCGCCACGAATACCTACCCGATCCAGCCGTCCCCCACAGCTGCAGTGACGCACGACACACTCCTCGAAATGTTTGTTGCTGCTGACCACAACTACACTGCACGCAACGTAACTATCAACGTGTGGGAGACGAGATGGCTCAATGACACCACCGTCAATGTCGTAGCAACGGGCACATTAAAAGCGAATAACACCACAATTCATTCCAATCAGACGTTGGTCCGTTTTTCTTCAATTGATGCGGCAACAACATACGTCGGCAGGCAAAATCTCACTGGCTATGTCGCGGCACCGACTGCAAACGACAGCGCTAAGGTGTACGAGCTCGCGACAGGGAATCCCCCAACCGTATTTAAAGCGTACCGGAGCACCTCACAGAGTGCAGGCAACGTAACTACGGCTGAGGTGACGCAATGCGACGATATCGCCATTACAGGCGTCACAACGTTGACTGCCGCAAATGTGCTTGCGACCCCTCAGCCCTCAAGCAGCCCTACGCCTTCCCCCTCGCCAAGTCCAAGCCCATCACCGACGGCGACACCCACCCCCTCACCCACTTCCACTCTCACCCCCACACCCACACCTACTCGCACCCCCACACCCACACCTACTCGCACCCCCACACCCACACCTACTCCCACTCCCACACCCACACCTACTCCCACTCCCACACCCACACCTACTCCCACTCCCACTCTTACCCCCACTGTCCCGGTGCCATAACCACAGCCATTGCGGAAGGCTAATACCCCAATCCATAGGAGACGCCCTCCACAGCACCGCCAGCCGTGACCTTTTTGATTTTATGAACTTAGCAGACCAGCGGAACCAGAACCCGGTAATTTTTTCGCCGCGATCCTGCCACCGACAAGCCTCAATAGACGGCTGCCGTGCGGCAGATAGGAAAAAGAACGATGGAATCGGCCAGATTCGAACCGGGTGTTGCTCACGGAGCAGGACGCGATCCGAAAGACATTGAGCGAAGCTACGCACAGTTTCCGTGCACTTTTGTGGCTCTTATGTGGTATTCCTGATAAAACGGTTTGAAGAAAGGAAGTAAAGAAGAGCTTCCTAATCTTCGAGCATATCAAGTTTCATCTCTGACTTAGACATGCTCGGTTTAGTCAGCGCAAAAAGTTTTGCAAGGGCCGCTACGGGAGAATTAGGCTCGTCCTTCCAATATATCTAACGTATGAGCGCTGCACGGTTATGAGTCCAAGCCCAAGAGGACTGCGACAAATCCAATATCTTCTCTTTGATGTTTTATGGGTTTCTCCCTTCAGTTTAGTAATCAGGTACTATTCTTTGAAGATGTGGAATCAGCAGTAATATTTACTGTTCCTGTAGTAGCTCCGGTGTAAGACGATTTATTTGTTAGATTTATACTAATTGAACTCAAAGAGTCAGCTGTAATAGTTCCTTTTAGAGTTTGTGCATCGGCTGTAAAGGTAAGAGTTCCTCCATTAGATCCACTTGTGCCCCAGTTACCACTCGCAGCTTTAATAAAATCTGTGCTAGTGTTATTTACAAATTTAGTACTGGTTGCGTTGATAATGGCTCTTGTATTTGTGATATAGATCATTGATCCATTTGCTTCAGAAGTAATTGTTGAATTTGTAAGAGTTAATGTTGAATGAGTTGAAGATGCATCTTTGTCATTAGCGTAACCTGAAGTGCTTTGATACATCATGATACCATTTTCAGCTTTACCAGTTAAACTGGAATCTGTAACTGTAACTGAATTTTTTCCTTCTATTACAATTGCTTCAGAACCTGTTGCTGTTCCAGTACCACGAGTAACATCAATTGTTCCTGTAGAATAGATAATTGGACTTCCCTGTCCTGTTGAAGTCAATGTGCTTGTCCCTGATACTTTTACAGTTCCACCGCCTCTATCAGTAGCTAAAGGTGCACAATGAGCGCCACTCGTTGTGATAGTTACATCGTTAGCTGTAATGATGCCCCCATAAGTAGCATCTTTCGTTGTCGACGCTTCTTTTTTTTGCGTACCGGCAAGTTCATTTTCTTTGCGCCCTTCCTGTAACAAATGATTCAAGATTGGCGAAGCCTATCTTCTCTTTTATGATCCTTCTAACAAAGGGCGTTGACACGCTGATAGCCCCTTGCGGGCACAACTCTTGACAACAGTAACATCGGATGCATTGGTGATAATCAACGCGTGGAACGGAACCTTTGGTGAATTGCATGGCCTTGGGCGGGCAAGCATTGGCGCACTCGCCGCATTTCTTGCAAATCGAGGCGTCCACGTGAGGTTTCGCGGCCATCCAGAATCTTACGAACTTAGTCGCAAAGGTTTCTTCTCCCAGCCACCACCTACTAGTCGTCGTCTTTTTAAAATCCTCCATAATAAGCGGTTCGAGTGCTTCACCGAATAGGGTAATATCTTGCAGGCCGCTCGGCCCGATGCCTCGCTCGTGGGCCACTTTAACCGTCGGCACATTTAAAGGGTGAAAGTTGGCGAGCGTAGTGGCCACATAGTCGAGCGCCGTGCAGCTGGTACTCGCCATAATGAGTCCGATCTTGCGCGGGATGCCATTGGTCGGCCCTTCGCCCTCCATACCAACTATCGCATCCATCACGGCGATGGCGGGGGGGTACGTTTCGTAGAGGTCAAGCAACAGTTCAGCGAACAATGCAATATCCCGAGCTGTATGAAGGTGGTATTCGGCTTTGGTGAGCCCAGGCACGTACCCGTACAGAAGCTTGACCGCCCCCGTGTAGTACGTCAGCAAGTGCGTTTTCAGTTTTGGAATTCCGATGATGACGTCTGCCTCTGTCACTGCCCTAGCGACCCACAGCTTCTTGAACGTTCGCGCTCTTTCAGAGACCACGTGTGATTTATCGTCGTCGAATCGCACCGACTCACAACCCGTCTCATCAATCACCCGTTGGATGCCGGTCGTCTTAAGAAGTGCTTTATATGTCGCCGCACTGCAGCCACCGCCTGGTGCGTCTCCGACCGTAGGTGTTGCGCCTAGTTCTTGTATTGATTCAACGACCGCCTGCGCGACTGCAGGGTGTGTCGTAACGGCGGCGTCGGGGGGTTTCGCCCCCAACAAGTTCAACTTAACGAGAACACGATCGCCTTCTTTTACAAAGTTCTGAAGTCCTCCAATTGGTTCGAGACTCGTGGTTACGCTGGCTCTAACCTTCTCGAGTTCGTAGGAGTCGCACTTTGCGATTGATACTTCATATGTCATGGATGGTCCATGTCAATGAGCGCCTCGGTGAGTATAAATTTCTTTGTAAACTGCCGTATGGAAGGCCGGTATCTTATTCATCATAACGCACTGCCTCCGTAGGTTGACTTAGTGCACTACGCGTCGGCATAATTAACACTGTGATTGCGGCCACTTTCTAGATCATACACGTCACCTTTAAGATCAATAACACGCGTAAAACTCGACTTTTACCGCTAATATCTTCACATTCTTGCTCAGCTAACGCTGGCTTAACCTCATATCTTCCTCACTTCGGACGCGTTTAATCGACGCTGCTAACGCTACGCGCCACAACACAAACACTGATAAAGCAAGTAAGGCGTCAAGGTGGTGAGCAATGCGAGCGTCCTCGCCGACCTCAACGCCCGCAAGGCCACCGTTACAGGCATCACAAGCTCGCCGTTCATATCCGACACAAAAGTAGCACGTTTACGGCGATCAATGCCACGGAGCTTAGCCTCGGGCGTAGCAACCCTATGCGGAAGCGATCGAGCTTAAGAGAGGTTTGTTGGAACGAACGAACAACTGTACTACGACCGGAGAGCCCGACAGGCATGATTGGGCGCGGACGTGCGCAGCGCTTTTCAGCGTGTCGGGAGTGCCGCGACTCAAAAAAGAGCACATAAGCCGACATACGGCTCTTGCGATAGAAGCTAAATCGCAAGTGCCACGCATGCCGTAGCTCGTGATCTAAGAGCCCTCTGAAGATTATGGATAGAAAGGACGCGGCGTCACCCGTTGAGACGGAACCTAAAGTCTACACTGTTCCCACATAGTGGCCGCAATTCTTAAAATCCATATCTCTGTGCGGTCAAGTATCGTCTAAAAAAAGATGGCTTATAGAGTGACCAGAGCCGACAGAACGTTTAGTCGTTTACATATTCGACAATCTTGTCTTACTGAATCCGCTCATGAGCGCCAACGGGCTCGCCCTGTGAATGGATGGATATATCCTTAACGACCGTCGTTGTGTGTCCAAGTGCCGCTCGTCTTTTCAGCACGAAGTTCAGTAACAATCAATGTCTTGCTTTAGCGGTGAACCGATGTCACATTCACCAAAAAGAGTCATTCTATAAAGTCAATATAACAGAGCAGCTGTAATTATTAGGCACTTTTCAATGAACGATCTTGAACTTGCTCTTAATAGAGCGAAAAAAGCCTCAGATCGGGCGAATGACGATCAAAAGGCAGGCAGATATATGACGTATCCTGCATACGTCAAAGAATACAACGACATTGTAAAGTGGGTCAAACAGAGATACAGAGACTCTCGCCTTGAATTAATTGAAGTCGCTTCGCAACTTATCCCATCGTTGGCTCCTCAGAATTTGTCAACGGCCGCCCTGAAACTGGATGTGTTAGTTAGATACCTCGAGGACAAATTGGAGACAACTCAAAAAGGATCATCTGCGCAGCCGCGCAAGCCGAGCGATCTTTTAGGTGGCGACAAAGAGCGCGTTTTCATCGTCATGGCAATTGACAAAACAGATTCATCTCTCGAAGATATTAAGAACACAATCAAGCGAGCATGTGCGCCATTTGGCCTCAACGCTGAAAGGTCAGACGAAATACAGCACTCAGGAAGTGTAACGAACAAAGTGAAAGAACGAATAAGAACCGTGGGACTATCATCGCGGATCTAAGCCACGATAAGCCAAATGTATATTACGAATTAGGATATGCCCATGGCCTCGGCAGGGAACAAGATGTTATCCTGTTGACTGATGACACTTCGGCGTTGCATTTTGACGTTAGAGACCTCAATGCAATTTCTTACGACGGTACCACTGATCTGGAAGAGAAGCTCAAAAAACGTTTGAGTACGATATTCAAGAAAGAACAGTAATTCAGTTTTCTTGTTGACTAAGGCGGGGTTTTTTCCATTCCATCAAGAAACTCATTTGTAGAAACCTTGAATCCGTTTGTGCGGTAGCGCTCAGGCCCAACGAGAGGTAAAAAAAGAAACATGCTGGAAAATCTAAGATCACTAAGCTGAGTGCCAAAGCTGGCATCGTTTACCCACTCATCAGGCTCCCCGTGTAATGGTGATAGAATGAAAGACTAATGACCGGTCATCATTGTTTGTAACTTCCTTCCGCATTGAAGATTGCCATGAATGACGAACGAAATGTCAAATCAGCTGAGGACGCAGGCCTCACAAGTCGTGAGGAATCAGAGGTTGCGATCAAGCCGCCAGCCGATAAGGAAGATGTGCAAGAAAAGCCTGCTGAAATCCGCCAGCTTGCCAAAGATTTTTACGAAAATCTCAAGGAAAATCCTGATATTTGGCGCTCGGCCGCACTCAAGTTCAAGAGAGTGGCAGACCTTGTGAGTATCGAGGTCGACAAGGATGAAGAAGGGAGACTTGCGAGTCAAGTCCCCCCTATTGATGATATTTACATCTTCTTGATGAGTGTGGCGATTGAAAACATCCTCAAAGGCCTTTTAATGGCAAGCGGCAAGGTGTCGTATGAGGACGTGACTAAGAACCATGACATAGCTGCGCTTTACGGTCACTACTGCGAGAAGTTTGGGCTACCCGTCACGGAAGATGAAGGGCTTTTACATATCCTTGCGCTCGCCGCCGTTTGGGTAGGGAGGTTCAACCTTCCAAGAAGCTCCAAACAACTTGAAGATGCTATGAAACGACACGGGCTTACCATGGACTACAAGGGCTACGGATTAAGCATCTCTCTCCTGTATTCAAAGGACGTAGAGGCAGAACCCGGCGAGCTAAAGGCAGCACGAGAAAAGATAAACGCGTTATATGAGCGACTTTATGCTCATTTTATTATCGTGAGCGGACCAAACCGAACTTGATTGGCTTCGAACAGTAATGCGCGCAGATTCGATTCGGTGAAGGAAATAAGAATTATGAAAAAAATTTTCACAACAAAGGTCTCACTTCAGTCCTCAAATCCTACTTTTTCGTATCCGATCATTCGCTTGCCAAGAGAGCTCAGAGAATTGGCTGGCCGAATTGTAAATGTCTATCAAACAGAAATTGATGGCGTTCAAGGATTTTTCGTTGAACCCCATTTAGACAAATTAGACAATTTAGACAAATTTGACGAGAATGGCGGTGCAGTCAATTCAAGGCTAAAATGCGGCCTGATCAAGAAGAACACTTCGCAAATGAATGGGCTCGGCCGGATTCGAACCGGCGATCTCCGCCATGTCAAGGCGACGTCATAACCAGCTAGACCACGAGCCCTAGCGCAGTGCTATCTGATCTATCTCTAATAAACCTATTGTTAGGCCAAAACAGCTGATTTTCTTACACTAGAACCAAAACGCAGCAGACACCAACCCACGCTTACGTCAATCTGTGCGTGATGATGCAAATGTTACTCGACAAGCGGTACCAGAGGTAGTGGCGAGCCGTTGCTTAGGCGCTGCCTTGTGCCTAAGGGCGCATTCACCTACGTTCGCTCAGACTCGCAACCAAAATGTATAAAACGGTTAATGCGCTTTATAGACAGCAGCTAATTAGCTTCTTACGACGCGAATGCGAAAGGCGGCACGCAGAGAAGGTTGATCAACGATGGAACCGATAGTAATCGAGCATTTGTCGAAAAAGTATGGACAGTTCGTTGCGGTAGACGACCTCAGTTTGACCGTCGAACGGGGCGTTTGTGTGGGATATCTCGGTCCTAACGGAGCGGGCAAAACGACCACCATAAAGGTGCTGACAAACTTGCTTAGGGCCTCAAGCGGCAAGGCCTATCTCAACGGCATTGACGTCATCCACCATCCCAAAGCCGCACTCGACGGAGTGGGCGCGGTCGTTGAAACGCCCGAGTTTTACCCGCAGCTGACGCCAGACGAATGCTTGTCATACGTCGGAACGATCCGCGGCATGAGCGGCGAAGCGATAGCCGAGCGCTCGCACGCTGTTCTAGAGCAGGTCAAGCTCCTCGAAGTGGCTGATAAGCGAACGGGGCAATTTTCAAAAGGAATGAAACAGCGATTGGCAATTGCCCAAGCGCTCCTGCACGAGCCATCCATACTGATCCTTGACGAGCCTACGGCCGGCCTCGACCCGCGCGGCATGGTCGAAGTGCGCGAGATTATTAAGGGACTGCTAAAGACCGATATCACCATACTGATGAGCTCGCACCTGCTGTACGAGGTGCAGGAGGTATGTGACAAGGTGGCGATCATCGACCGCGGAAGCCTCCTGACCTACGATTCAGTCGCGAACCTCTCTGCGGGGCACGACGTCACCGTGACGATCAACACGCTCGAGCCGATCACGCCACCCGAGTTTAAAGCCATCAAGGCGCTGCATGGTATCACGTCCGTAAAACGCACCGAAACGCTCGCGCTCAAAGTGAGCTTCAGCGGGGGTCCGGAAGCACAGTTCAGAGTGCTGCGAGGGATTCTAAACACGGGCGTCAAAGTCGTTTCCTACATGCCGCAGCGCGCGGCGATAGAAGACGTCTATCTGCAACTCGTGCCTGAGGGGGAGGCGTAGCTATGGCACCGAACAGCGTGCGGCAAATTGCGACGGTAGCGAAATACGAGCTCTTGAAGTACCTTCGCGGGCGACGACTGCTTGCGATCGTTCTGCTGACGATTGTCATCAGCGCCATTTTTCTGATCGTCCCTCCGGCGATCGGCTCCCAATACCCCAAAGACCCTAAACAGTTTACGGTGAACGTGCTCTCGTTTCTGGGCATCCTCTCTATACTGAGCGCAACCTTTTTTGGCGCTGACGCGATCGTTTCTGAGTACGAATCAAAAACCGGGTACTTCCTGTTTCCAAATCCGATCAGGAAGACGGCGATATTCCTCGGCAAGTTCATTGCAAGCGCGCTCGTGTCTGTAGGCGCGATCGCGCTCTATTACCTGATAGCAGTTGTGTCGGTGCGCGTGATCGATGGCAGCATCCCGGCGAACACCGGATTGTCATTTGCGTACTCGCTCGTGTACCTGTTCGCCATCCTTGCGATCGCCTACCTCTTCAGCGCCATCATGCGCAGTTCGGTGTACTCGCTCGTCCTGACGTTCTTCACGTTCTTCCTCATACTGCCAATTATCGATGCCGTCGGCTCAGTCGCGAAGTTCAAGCCGTGGTTCTCCATTACCTTCGCAAACGGAATTGCACAATATGTGTTCGAAAACCCGTACCCGACTGACAAGATCTTCACGACGAGTGCCCCGGGAGGGGCAACCGCTGGCGTGCAAACGTATTCGCTTGCGCAATACTATCCTGAGATACGACTGAGCCTCATCGTGATGGCGGTGTACTTTATCGTCGCATTCGCATTGAGTATTTTCTTAGCCCGACGAAGGGAGATGTAGAAACGCCGAAGGAGGCGAGAACGTGGCAAAGAAGTTCGTGGTCCAGAAGAAGACAGGCATCGACGTGCGGGAGTACCGGTGCAAGCCGAAAAACGCCATAGCCGCAGTGGTTGGCGAAACAGACCTCGCTGATGGAGTGATCTTCCGAACCGAGGATGGCAAGTTCGTGGTCGTTTCAGAGGGAGCAAGCGCGGTCTACGACACGTACGACGACCTGCCCGCAAGCGTAAAGCAGCAAAAGGCTGAATCGGAGCTATAAAGGACTGACAGCCGTTGGATTGCCATCAACGGTTCGCCCAATCCTGAAGCGTGGTCGGACTGGGGTGTTTTGCCGTATCCTCCTCATCAACCGCAGATTGGCCGATGCCGAGGAGCTGCATGAGCATTAACGCATTACGCGGCGCGTTGCCGCGGGGATGGTTATTAAAGTAAACCCAAACTGGCTCTGTGCCGCCAAGGCCTGTTTTGATCTTCGTAATCCGTTCTTTCCACGGCACTAGCTCCTGCTCCGTGTAGGTGTACTCATAGCGTTGCGACCGGTCGGGATCATCCCCTCTGTGCCGTTTAAACCACTCTTCCGTGTTTCGGCCGTGCAGCCGAACGTACGCACCCGTTTTTGCGACCGAATCCGCAATCACGGTCGGAAACGACGGCCCGTCCACGATGCACGGCTTGACATTGTTGCGTTCGAGCATCGCCCTCGTTCCTGGCTCAAAATCAAGTCGTGTGCTGTCAAGCCACGAGACATGTCGAAACTCAACGAAATAAGCATAGTCGTCTGTATGAAGCGCGGCCAAGAGCGCGTCAAGCTTCTCCAAATTATCTGTCCTGTAACCGTGCTCAATGCGCTTAACGTAAGGCGTGAGCTGGATGAGAATGGCGCCGAGCAGCTGGTTTTGACTAATTGGCGACACAACGGTATTCTCAAATTCCGAGGCCAGATCGTGAAGATCCTCAAGCTCATAGAAACGCGGGAACTTGAGAGAGTATTCGAACCCCTCGTGCTTCAGGCCCTTCTCGATCCAGATATCGGTGAGCTTCTGGTTAGGGATGCGATAGTAGGTACTATTTATCTCCACCGTTGGAAAGAGGTTGGCATAGAAGTCAAGCCATTTCGGCTTTTCGTCGGACTGATAAAAGGGGCCCACCCAGTCGTCGTAGCTCCACCCGCTCGTTCCTACCCTGACCTGGTTGCGCAAGCGACTCGCGCGCGTGAACTCGTGCATATCCGACTCCCATGTCTGTGTTGTAGGCACAACTCGCGAGAAGTTATTGCCCCGCGACTTTATGAACCCTGCGGCAAACGCCCCAAGTATCAGACTGCAATGCCACGCCTCAAAGATCTCGAAACGCGCGCAGCATCCCAGGCCCCCGGACCGCGCCTCCACTTTTTTTCCGCTATTTATTTTTTGGGAGAAGCCCGAGAGACAAACGAGCGGTCGCCCAGTGAGGTCTTCATAACCCTTAAATAGCAGCCAAATGAAAGGGTAGATCGTGAAGGTTAAGGCTTATACTCTCAGCACGTGTCCGCACTGTCGGATGACCAAGCAATTTCTTACAGACAACAACGTCGAATTTGAGTACGTCGACGTCGATTTGTTAACTGGCGAAAAGCGCACAGAAGTTTTGCGCGAAGTGTACCGACTAACCGGAGGTTATTCGTTTCCCGTCATCACCGTAGGCGACGCCGTAATCGTCGGGTTCAATCGAGAGCGACTGCAACAAGTCCTGGAGCTCACATAAGCGCTCCCACACGCTGCTCGTGGACGCTTGGAGGCCGAGTGCGGATCGCCAGCACTCAGAAGAAATTAGCTATTCGAGTGGTTGCTCCTTGATCACAACGGCGTCCAACCTACAAGAAATCCCTTGCAGGCAAGCGATCGCAAGCTCGGTCGCCGTCAATTCAAAGCGCATTTTTTGAGGGAAGAAAAGTGGCTGGCTGTATCGAACAAATGGATTATGAGATTTTGCTCAAAAATGCCACGTTCAAAGACACCTTGCGCTATATCACCGAACACGCTCCTAAGGTGTATTACGTCGGACCTGGATTCAAGGTCTTTGACCGACGGTTAATCGGCGTTCCGCCCGTGCCCGTCGGCGTGGGGCCTACCTACATCATGCTCACGTACGTGAAGCCGTGCCACGGGTCTTTTGTTTTGAAGCTTCCCCGCGACGAGGAAGAATTAGCGCGAATCGTAGCCGAGGACAAGAAGTACAACAACAAGCGCAAGAGCAAAGGCTGACACGCGCGTCCGTATCTAAATTTCTTGTCTGATCGTTCTCAACTCACGCTATGGTGACGGAAACGCCTTTACATTGCAAATTTTAAGACGCTCTGTTCGTTCCACGTCTTCGTGGCACGGCAAGCTTCGCGGGTCCCTCTTTGACCCGTTCTTGTGAATAGAAAGGCTTTTCTGTCCCCTTGCAAGGTCATCCTGAACAGAAGAGATCGGCAAATTGAATGAACGGGTCAAGCATGCGCCCCACGGGCTTTGTGCCCCATATTCTCGATATGGTTTTTCAATCCGCGCAGCAACACCGTCAAAAGTCGCTGCGTGGTGCTGCTGATCACATAGTTACGATAGTCGGAATCAGTCTCAGCAAACACTTCGGTGGCAGAAACGACGGTCTTGGGACCATATGAGGTGAAGTCATACGTTATGATCCCTCTCGAGCCGAGCACATCGCCACTTAAGACGATCCTCCTTCCTGGCAGGACCTGCTGCACGAACGAGCGAGTAGTCGCTTGTATCGGCGTGAAATCAGTTTTGTATCGCATAACGAAGGCGCCTCCAGGCGCCCATATGGTGCCTCCTGAGATACTGGTCACCTCGATGATTAGAGGATTCCAGTCGCTCCAGCGATGTATGTCAGTAAACACTTCCCAAACGAGCTGTGATGTGGCGCTTATTTCGATCGCAGATGAGACACGGATTGGCACGGGCGAGCGTACACGGTCAAACGAGATAAGCGTTCGCAAAGGAGGTCACGCCCCCGCCTTTGCAGGGCCTGCACTACGTCGTGACAAACGGCACCTTGGTTGACGGAGAATGTCTGGGGCGTGCTTCTAGAATTGCAACAGAAGGTGCCCTGGTGACGAAGGCGCATTCTGACGTCGCCGTTGGTCAAACGACAGCTGGAGAAATTATTTACGTTCGGAACCACAAAACAAGGTTACGGTGATACTAGTTGGCAAAATGGATTTGCGGTATTTGTGAATGGGTCTACGATGAAGACGTCGAGGGCGTTCCGTTTGATGAACTTCCCGATGACTGGGTGTGTCCGGCGTGCGGCGTCGACAAATCTTTTTTTGAAAAGGAGAGCGAATAGGCGTATTGCTGGACCAATGCGTCACCACTTTTTTTCTGACATAGCGTTGGGTTGACGGTGTGGGTCTCGCTAAGTAATAACCCGCCCTTGTTTTTTGCTTCTGTGCCTGCTAGTTCCGTCGCACGATGGACTGCACGATCGGTGAGGCACATTTAAGACGGCGTATCCTGCATTGACGCATGATGAAGGGCCTTCTCGTCGCCGGGACTCAGAGCGTATAAGCAAGACCACGATAACGCTGGCGTGAAGTGGCGCGAGCGAAAACTTGGTCGGACGTTTGGCTCAAAACTGACTATATCGATTTTTCATCAAAATAACCGTAATAAAGCAGAAGCTCTTAGATGGGACTAGTGATAAAAATGGACCTTCTGAAGATCCCTCATATGGAAAAAGAAGAGTATGACCGGCTAATCAGTGAGAATTACGTGAGCAGGATCGCCTTCAAGGGCGACGCGCATCCTTATGTTGCACCGTTTCTCTATGTTTTCGACGGGCATCACATCTATTTTCTCTCGACTCGGTACGGAAGAAAGATCCAGTATTTCAGCCAGAATCCAAACGTCGCGGTCGAGATCGAACGGTTCAGCAAAGACATGTCTTCCTTTACCTTCGTCACCCTGCTGGGCCGGCTTGCCGAAGTCACCGATCGCACAGACGGTCGGCGTGTGCGACAAAAGTTCGTTAACATGATAACGACAAAAGAACTCTCGAGCAACGTCGTCGCTGCCCTCGGCCATTCCCCCGCTGAGCCTCTCGAAGCTATCGTGAACGAGAACCGAAGCCTTATATGGAGACTTGAAAGCGTAGACGAAATCGTGGCCCTTAAGAACGCGTAGATCCCTCCGGTCCGCCTTTAAGGTGAACTGTCTGCAGCCAGCGCGGCTTAGGAGCGCAGGATTAATAAGACGGACCTCACTACTACCTACAAACGTGATGAAATGACAGTCAAGTACGTTCCCGACACGAGCGTGTTGATCGATGGCAGGATCACAAAGCTTATCGACGACGGCGAACTGCGCGGAGCGACCATCATTATCCCCGAGGCGGTAATCTCCGAGCTCGAAGCCCAAGCGAATCAAGGACGCGAGATCGGCTTTAAAGGACTAAACGAGCTCAAGGCGCTTGCCGAGCGACAACGCTCGGGTCAAGTCGACTTGCTCTATGTCGGCAGGCGCCCCACCGCTGATGAGATCAAACTTGCCTCAGTCGGGGAGATTGACGCGATGATACGAGCCGTCGCCTCCGAGAATGGAGCGACGTTCATCACGAGTGATATTGTCCAAAGCGAGGTCGCGCGCGCCAAAGGCTTAGACGTCACGTATCTCTACCCTGAAAAAAAAGCAGAACGACCGCTGTTGCTGCAGCGGTTCTTCACGCGTGACACTATGTCCGTGTTTTTGAAAGAGGGCGTGCCACCACGAGCAAAACGTGGTTCGATAAGCGACCTTAGATTGGTCACTATAAGAAAAACGCGGATGAGTGAGAAGGAGATTCGCGCTATTGCTACAGACGTCATTGAACAAGCTAAGTCACGCTCTGACGGTTTTATTGAACTGGAACGCCGTGGCGCTACGATTGTTCAGCTTGGCATGATACGAATCGCCATTGCTCGACCCCCGTTTTCTGACGGCATCGAAATAACCGCGGTCCGCCCGATAGCGACGGTTAAACTCGACGACTACAAATTCGCCGACGAGCTAAAGAGTCGGCTGAGCGAACCGACAAGAGGAATAATGATCGCAGGCCCTCCGGGTTCGGGTAAATCGACGTTAGCGCAAAGCGTCGCGGAGTTTCTTGCCGGTCAAGGGTTTATCGTCAAGACGATGGAAAGTCCGCGCGATTTGCAGGTTCCGGATAACATCACGCAGTACGCCGCGCTCGAGGGCGACATGGCCAAGACAGCCGACATTCTGCTGCTTGTGAGACCAGACTATACGATCTATGACGAGCTCCGCAAGACCAGCGATTTCAGGACGTTCGCCGACATGCGCCTCGCAGGCGTGGGTATGGTAGGCGTCGTGCATACGACGCGCGGGATCGACGCGCTTCAGCGCTTGATAGGCCGCGTAGAGTTTGGTATTATTCCTCAGGTTGTTGACACGATCATATTCCTCAAGAAAGGTGAGATTGAATCCGTATATGACGTCCATTTTGCCGTAAAAGTGCCATCGGGAATGACGGAGGCAGACCTTGCACGGCCGGTCATCGAGGTCAGAAACTTTGCGACGAACAAGGTCGAGCACGAGATTTACCTTTTCAGCAGGCAGGTCGTTGTTATGGCGGTAGGCCCGCGGGAACGAGGCAAAGCAAAGCCAACGTGGAAATTCGCCGCTCGAGAGATTGAGAAGGAGATCGATAAGTATGCCAAAGAGCCGGTCAGCGTCGAGATTCTCTCGGACACTCGTGCCAACGTCTACGTGAGCGACAAGGACATATCCCACGTGATCGGCAAGGGTGGCAAGAATATCGAAAAAGTTGAAGACGTCCTTGGGATTGATATTGACGTTCTCCAGACCACTGAAGAGCCACAAAGAAAGGTCAAAGATCGTGAAAAGGCGCCCCCCCAAAAAGCTACGGCAAGTGCCGAAGTTGAGCTCAGCGACCGCCACGTGATTGTGACGTCAGATGCCCGGCCCGGCGACATCGTGGACGTGTTGATCGATGATGAGTATCTCTTCACAGCTACCATCGGGCGAAGCGGTGAGATTAAGGTGACAAAGGGGACCAACATCGCCAATCGCATCTTAGACGCGCTTGACCGCGGCGCACGGATTATGATGCGAAGCGCGTGAGGCGCGTGAGCTTCGGCTTAAGGAACGCAACAGTTGATGTTGACGCCGCTCACCCTCTGCGCTTGCAGCAATCAAAAGAGATTAGTAGAACATCCGGCACAGCTAGTAGCAGCGCGCCGTCGTGCGGAAGGCGCGGCTGATGGAACTCGTGTGACAGGAATGAAAACGCAAAAGTTGATGCCGCCTCTGCTGTATGTGGGAATCTTCGCGGGGATCCCTTTGGCAATCATCGTCGCCCTTTTCTTTCTGCCCGTCTTGAACAGTGTCGATCCGACCGCAATCGTCATTCTCATTATTTTTACCGTTCTAGTTGTCACGCTGTGGCTGTTCGTCCCGCGCGAAGAGCTAGTAACGCGAACGCGAAAAGCCCGGTCCAGGCGACCTCTCTACGAAGAAGGCGAGAGACGCGAGCCGTTCGTTGACGTCGTCGAAAAATCCACCCAACATCCGGCGGCGCAGCCGCAAGTGAGACGGAAAGCCCAGAGCAACGCCCGCAAGAAGAGCGGCAAGAAGAAAAAGCGCTAGCAAGCACTGGGCAAACCAGCCTTAGTCGCTGCCCCAGCACACGGAGAGAATCTGCCGCGTCAAAGCACGACAGCTGTCGCCACTGAAATCCCGTCGATCTCTCGGATTTCCGCCAAGACCGCATCTTGAATAGGATCGTCCAGCGCGAGCACCATCACCGCGCCGCCCCTAACTTTGTCGCGGCCGACGTTCATGCCGGCGATGTTGATGTTGTTATTACCGAGTAGCGTACCGACCTTGCCGATGACGCCAGGCTTGTCGATGTGGGACGTAATCAGCATGCATCCTTGCGTCTCTGCGTCGACGTGATAATTGCCGATCTTGACTATCCTCGGCTGATCCCCCAAGAAGAGGGTTCCCGACACCGACCAGTCCCCTTTGTCGCTGTTTATTTTGACCGTTATCAGACTCTGAAAGTCTTCGAGCTTTTCTGTCTTCGTCTCGGTAATCCGAATGCCACGCTTCTTTGCAAATATTTCTGCGTTGACAAAATTGACTGGCGATTGCAGCACGTGGTCAAGGACGCCTTTAAGCACGGCAATAGTTAGCGGGTGAACGTCGCACTGGCCAACCTCGCCGGTATATGTGACGCCGATGCCTTGAATCTGCCCCTCGACGAGCTGAATGCAGAACTTGCCGAGTTGCTCCGAAAGCGGCATATAGCTCCGCACCGCCCCAAACGTCTCCGCCCGTATCGATACGTTAACCGCGTTTCGGACGGGTTCGCCCTTGAGCGCGCCAAGCGTTTGCTCTGCGATAGAAACAGCAACGTTGATCTGCGCCTCGACCGTCGAGGCCCCGAGGTGGGGCGTCAAGATGCAGTTGTCGAGCGACAGGAGCGGACTTCCTGTGGGGGGCTCGTGTTCAAAGACGTCTAGCGCTGCTCCGGCGATCTTGCCGCTCTTGAGGCCCTCGTACAGCGCTTTTTCGTCTATGATGCCACCGCGCGCAACGTTCAAAATGCGGACGCCGTCGCGCATTTTCGCGATCTCTTTGGCGCCGATCAAGTGGTGCGTCTCCTTGGTCAGCGGCGTATGAACGGTGATAAAGTCCGATTTGGCGAGAACTTCGTCAAGCGATGCCAGGTCAACGCGGAGCTCTTTAGCGCGCTCTACGGTAATAAAGGGATCGTATGCAATGACGTTCATGCCGAGGGCGCGCATCCGTTTCGTCACTTCGGCCCCGATGCGTCCGAGGCCGAGAACGCCGAGCGTCTTGCCGAAGACTTCGACCCCGAGAAACCGCGAGCGTTTCCACTCGCCCTTCCTGACCGAAACGTTTGCCTGTGGGATGCTGCGCGAAAGCGCCATCATCATGCTTATAGTGTGCTCTGCGGCGGAGATCATGTTGCCCTCAGGCGCGTTTATGACGATGATGCCCTTCGCCGACGCAGCGTCAACGTCGATGTTGTCGACGCCTACGCCCGCGCGTCCGATCACCTTGAGGTTTGATGCATCGATGACGGCTTTCGTTACCTGTGTCCCACTTCTGACAATAAGCGCATCGTAGTCGCCGACGATGCGGATAAACTGTTCTGGCGAAAGATCCGTCCTCACGTCGACGTGGTGCTCTCTTTTAAGCAGCTCGACTCCGGCTTGCGACAGGGGGTCACTTACAAGTATCCTCATGGCAACGATTCCTCGTCAAAAAACTGAAGCGCACAAAGCGTGTCAACGCTATTCGCATTACCTACACGTCGAAAGCGTATTTCTACTTTTGGTCGGAAAGGCTTATGTAATTACTGCCGCACATAGCAGTGATAAAACTGCAAAGGATGCGAGCATGAAAGATAAAGCAACTGTCGTCTGGCTTGAGGACGTCCGCATTGAAGACGTTCCTTCCGTGGGAGGAAAGGGGGCAAGCCTCGGAGAGATGATAAGCGCGGAAATTCCTGTGCCGCGGGGTTTCGCTGTCACCGCGCAAGCGTTTCGACGCTTTTT
>Ga0187853_10001326_pt1 | contig 22880 bp, 21 predicted proteins | sample June2016WEW_6_10_2_FD_132417 | JGI IMG/M metagenome (GOLD analysis project Ga0187853, IMG submission 132417) | Peatland microbial communities from SPRUCE experiment site at the Marcell Experimental Forest, Minnesota, USA - June2016WEW_6_100 | ecosystem: Environmental > Terrestrial > Soil >... | reverse complement strand
CGCTCTACGGCTCCATCTTCCGCCGCACCGTTCCCGTCTCCTCGCCCGCCGCGGCGGAGATGACCAAGTTGCTCGAGAACATCTACCGCTGCGTCAACATCGCGCTGGTCAACGAACTGAAGATGCTCTGCCTGCGCATGGACCTCAACATCTGGGAGATCATCGACGCCGCCGCCACCAAGCCTTTCGGCTTCCATGCATTTTATCCCGGGCCGGGTCTGGGCGGACACTGTATTCCGGTCGATCCGTTTTATCTTTCCTGGAAGGCGAAGGAGTTTGACTTCCGCACCCGCTTCATCGAACTGGCTGGCGAAATCAACGTGGCCATGCCCTACAACGTGATCGCCTCCACCATCTCGGCCCTCAACCGCCAGAAAAAGGCGATCAACGGATCGAAGGTTCTGGTGCTGGGTGTTGCCTATAAAAAGGATATTGACGATCTGCGCGAGTCGCCCGCGCTCACCATCATTGAGTTGCTGCAAAAAGAGGGTGCGCTGGTCAGCTATAACGACCCTTACTTCCCCTTTGTGGGCCGTGGCCGGAAGTACGATTTGCAGATGAAGTGTTCCTCGCTCGACGATCTCGGTCAGTACGACTGCGTGCTCATCGTCACCGATCACACCGACTACGACTACAAAAAGATCGTCCATGAAGCCCAACTGGTGGTGGATTCGCGAAACGCCACGCGCGGCATCAAGAGCGACAAGATCGTGCACTGCTAGGGTACGGCCTTTCGATAACTCCACTAATCGAACAAAGTCCATTCTGGGCCTGCAAAGGGCGCGGCAGATACCGCGCTTTCTTGTTACTTTTTCCCCGCCTAATTGGATTTATGGTAATGCCGATGTCTACCTCGGGGGAGATAACTGCCATTATCCAGGGCTTAGGAAGTCTTACCCAAGAAGCGCCGCTGGGGTGATCCGTTGAGCAGCAAGGCAAACATAGGTCGAGTACAGCTTTCCGCGTTCGGCAGCGCAGTCGATATTGTTTCGATACCTTGCCATTTTTATGCCGCTAATTACAATTTGCTCGACCAGTTGTTTGTTCCCTTACTGTCTTCTGCGCAACAAGCAAACGACATCATGGGCCTCCGCTCGGGCGACCAGGAGGCGGCTCTTCGTGGTTCCGCTTACCTGGCTGGCGAGCTCTTGCGCGATAAGGGCTTTTCCCCCGCTCGTTCTCTGATGACTACCGCGGCACACATCTTTCTCATCGATTTGCCCGGAAATCTCTTTCAGACGGAAACAGTGGTTACCCCGACTGGACAAAATGCCTCGATGTTTATTTTGAAAGTAAAGGGGGCGATTCGAGGGGACAAGTTCATGGTTTTGGACCCCGCCACCAACAGCAATCTTTTCTCCTTCACGCGATTCGAAGCCGAAAAACCGGATTTCTTCGTCCGCGACTTTCCCTTCCTTGCCCAGGAGGCCCGTCAGGACCCCACCATGTTCAGTGGAGCACCGTCGGCACTGGTTCAAGGAGTCGTCGATTTGATGCTCGGTATTCCGGTCGGCGAGAAGGTGATTACGGTGCGCGTCCACAAGGAGGCGGGGACCGCGTCGGTCGAAGTCAAACATCCCGTCACCAATGAGACTGTCATTAGCCTGCCACTCACTTCTCTCAACAACCTCGGCAAGTTGGTGGAGACAATCGCCCAGCACCTGCTCGCCAATCCGAAAGCCGCTGTCCTGCTGTCCTGAAACCATCGCTACACCCCGTTGTTGCCGCAGGAGCGGTGCCCCTCACAACCAACCGGTTCGGCCTGTCCTGGTTTCAATCGTGGGCGTCCCCAACCACGGTGAAACGAGCTGCCCTGTGCTAGTATTTCGCGTTGGCCCGAAGCAGCGTCCGCGTCGCGCGCTGCATCTCTAGGGTGTGCCGAGGACAGTGTGCCAATGAAGGAAACGCTCGGAATCTTACTCGCCGGGGGCGCCGGGGAACGCCTCTATCCGCTCACCCGCGACCGCGCCAAACCCGCCGTAACCTTCGGCGGCATCTACCGTATCATCGACATCACGCTTTCCAATTGCGTCAACTCCGGCCTGCGGCGCGTCTTTATTCTCACGCAGTACAAGGCGCTCTCGCTGAATCGTCAAATCCGCGAGGGCTGGAACATTTTCGGCCGTGAAATCGGCGAGTTCATTGAAATCCTACCCCCCATGAAGCGGGTCAGCGAGAACTGGTATATGGGGACGGCCGACGCGGTTTATCAGAACATCTATTCCATCGGCTCCGAGCAGCCGAAGTACGTACTCATCCTCTCCGGCGACCAGATTTACAAAATGAATTACGATCGCATGCTCAAGCAGCACAAGGAATCGGCCGCCGACGTCACCGTAGCCACCCTGGTCACCGACCCGGCCGAGAGCCGCCATTTCGGCGTGGTCGACATTGACCACGAGCATCGCATCACTGGCTTCCTGGAAAAACCAAAGCACACCGAGCTGCGATCACCCTACGATCCGACGAAAATTTCAGCATCGATGGGCATTTATATCTTCAACACCGACGTGCTCATTCCGGTGCTGCTCAAAGACGCCGAGGATCCCGATTCCAGTCACGATTTCGGCAAGAATATTTTGCCCGCAATGCTGGGTGACTATCGTGTCTTCGCTTTCAATTTCGTCGACGAAAACAAGAAAGAAGCCCTCTACTGGCGCGACGTGGGAACGCTCGAAGCCTATTACGAAGCCAATATGGACCTGGTTTCGGTCTCTCCCGTCTTCAATCTTTACGATGAACAATGGCCCATCCGTACTCACCAGCGGCAGTATCCGCCGGCAAAATTCGTGTTTGCCGAGAGCGAACGCATGGGCCACGCCCTCGATTCGCTGATTTCTTCCGGTTGCATCATTTCCGGCGGCTCCGTCCAGAATTGTGTGCTGTCTCCGGATGTGCGTGTCAATTCCTATGCGGAGATCGAGAACAGCATTCTGTTCTCGCACGTGAATGTGGGACGCAGTTGCCGCATCCGCAAAGCCATCATCGACCGCGACGTGCACATTCCCGAAGGAACCAGCATCGGCTATGATACGGAAGCCGATCGCGAGCGCTACTTCGTCACCGACAGCGGGATCACGGTGGTTACGCGCGATTACTCTCTGTTTGAGAACCCCGTGAGCGTGGATTACTTCACGAGTGAGTAGGAGGGCAGGTCTCAGGTGTCGGGTGTTAGGTCTCAGGAAAAAACCTAGAAAGCCGAAACTCGTGAGATTTTCCTGAGACCTAAAGACCTTCTTCTATGTCCCTCAGCCTTCGCCGCCTTTTCAAGAAAGAAAAGCAGGAGCGCCGCATCCTGCGGCAGATCGAACGCACTGGCGACCAACTGCAGCCTGAATATCATCGCCCTACGCCTGAATGTCCGCACCCGGAGCGCTGGCGCATGTTCGATTCCATGACCGCCGAGGCCGAGGTGCTCGAGTTCCTGCGCACCGTGGTCACCACCATCAAGCCCGAGTTGGTGGTCGAGACCGGGACCTTCAGCGGGATCAGCACCCTCTGGATCGCCGAGGGACTAAAGGCTAACGGACGCGGGCGCGTCATCACCTGTGAGTTCGACTACGAGATATACGAGAACGCAAAGTCGCGAATCCAGGCTTCCGGACTCGCCGAGTGGATCGATCTGCGCAATGAATCAAGCCTCGATATGAAAATCGAAGGCACGATCGACCTCTTCTTCAGCGACAGCGATATGCCCATCCGCGAGCAGGAGATTCGCCGCTTTCTGCCACAGATCAATCCCTATGGCCTGATCCTGATGCATGACGCCAGTTCGCATTTGAAGATCGTCCGCGAAGCCGCGCTTAAACTTGAACAAGACGGCCTGATCTCAGCCGTGCTCTTGCCAACGCCGCGCGGGCTGGTCGTGGCGCAAAAGCGGGCAGGAAGAAAGTAGATCCTAAGTCAAAACGCGATCCCTAGTTTAGTTTGAGACGAACGGCCCGCGCCAGCTTCCTTTGCTGCTGGTCGAAGCTGTAGAAGTATTCCGCGCCCAGTTCAAGCGCCGCAGCCACATGCAACAAATCTGCGGTGCGGGTGCCAAGTTTGGCCGTAGTCTGCCGAGACAGTTGGCTCGCTCGCTCAAAGATCGCATCCGATAACGCCCGAAGTTGGAGAGCCCCATCGCGCAAATCCTTCTCGAAGTCAATCACTGACTCCTGAGCTCGCGCACTCGAAATTTCCTTCCGGAACACACGCAATCCAAACGCATTGACAACTTCGAGCTCTCCGAGAGTAGTAACGAAGCACTCGCCCGAAGAACCCTCCATCGTGCTCGAGGCGGCGGCCCAATTGGAGTCTGGGCTGTACAACGATACGAGGAAACTGGAGTCGGCGTAGATCTTCAATACCGGTCCCGATCGGCGGATATCAAATCGGCTCCGCTCACCGTCAGCATCTGGTCGCCGTAGATCCTGCGCACTCGCGCCAGGAAATCGGGGAACTTTTTCGGGGCTTCCGCGCTCTCCGGCACCAGCCGGCCGATGACCCGGCGGTGTTTGGTGATTTGGATTTCCTCGCCCTTCAGCAAAAGGCGCTCAATCTTCTTGAAATCGTAGCGCAGGTCCCGAACCGAGGCTTTGGTCATGTGATACATTTTAGCATCACATTGGACATAGGGCAATGGCATAGATCAAGCTGAAAGTCGAGGTCTTCCTGACACCTGAGACCTGACACCTTCTCTAATGCCTCACCAAATCTTCCGCCAGCAATCGCGCCTTCTCGGCCAGCGTGCTCGCTCTCCGCACATCGCCTTCCTGCAAAGCCGAGCGCGCACCACCCATGTAGTTGCGGACCTGTCCCACCGTTTCCTGCTGTTGCGCATCGAGTGTGCGTCCCACCAGCTGTTTTAACTGGTCGTCGGTAGAACCCAGCAACCGTTCCGCGTTCTGGCGCTGGTGAATGGCTTCTGCGGGAGTCAGGCCGGGGACAATCTGCGCCGTGGGTTCGCTCGCTCCGCCCTCGCGAACCACAATCTTCCGCGGAGCGTCCCCCGGAACTGGCGCGGCGCGCTTGCGGCGTTTCGTGGTTCCGCTGGCCGAGTCAGCATCCGTCTTTCTCTTCGCCACGCTCTCCGGCGAGTTCTGCCCCGTGGCCGGCGCGGTCTCCGCCTGAGCCTTCTCTGCCGGCTCTTCGGGCACAACTGGGGCTTGTCCCGCAGCCGGGAAACTCAGCCCAAGCGCAATCGCGAGTACACAGGCAAGTCGCATAACTGTACCAGAAGAATTGTTTCCCAGCCTAGCCAAGAACGCAAGCGTACGCACTTCGGGTAGCTCAGTTCCCAGCAAGCCGCCGATACCACCTGGAGCGGGGCGCATCGCAATTCTCCGGCCGGTTCGCGAAACGCAGGCTTTGCCGACCACGCAAGTCTTCCCGCGCAAGTCTTGGCCACGCGGCACGCTGAAGATTTCCATTGACAACTATATCGACGAATGATATATCACTCACAAATATATCTCTCGACAAGGGGTGCCGATGCCATCCAAGACCAGCAATCTTCCCGAAGACCTGCAGCGCCTGCTTCCGCTCACTCCGGCCGTGTTCTTTATCCTGTTCGCCCTCGTGGATGGCGAGAAACACGGCTATGCCATTATGCAGGATGTCTTGACGCTGTCGGAGGACAGGTTTCGCATGGGCCCCGGGACGCTCTATACGACGATTCAGCGGCTGCTGAATCTTTCGGTCATCGAAGAAACCACAGGATCTGGCGCCGCCTCGGACCACGAAGCCCGGCGCCGCTATTACCGGCTTACCCGCAGTGGAAAGGCCTTGCTGGAGGCCGAGATCGGACGGATGGAGTCGGTTGTGCGCCGTGCTCGGCGAAAGAAGCTAACGCCAAGGACCGCGGAGTGAGCCGTATGCCGAACGCTCTTCAGATGAGTTGCTTTCTTTACCGCTTATTGCTCGGTTTTTACCCGCGCGAATTCCGGCAGCGGTTCGGCGTCGAGATGACGCAAGTTTTCGCGGACCAGATGTGGGGAGAATGGCAGCGGCACGGCTTCGTGGGCATGGTTCGAGTAGGTTTCACCGCTGCCTGGGAGGTGGTGAGCGTGGCGGCGCCGCTCCAACTGCGCAACTCCGTCGTGATTGCGGCCGCATTGTCGTTGGTGAGTTCGTCAGCCCTTTTCCTGGCCTTTTTCCGCGCCGTCTCGCGGTAGTGTGCAAGACCGTTCGCCGAAAGAGGCGGGCGAACAACTGTTCCCGGTTCCAACCCGTCGTTAGGAGGTGTCTCAATGCGTGGTCAAATGTCCATCGCCTTACTGGCCATTGTGCTCGCTACCCTGGAAACCGCCGGGGGAACGCAAGAATTTGTCTATCTAGGCATCCTGAGGAGTGAGACCTATCCCCTCGTTGCCGGAGCGCTCGGGATTCTTGCCGGCGTCCTGCTGCTGGCAGCGGGAGTCGCTCTGCTGCTCGGTTCCCCGCTCATCGCCGTCCTCGTGCCCGCCACCGCGTGGGTGTCGGTGCCCGTTTTCATTCTGGTGGGCATAGTCACCCACAGAGCCGGCTGGCCAATAACAGCTGCTGGCATCCTTTTCCCGTTGTTCCTCGTCTTCTTCTGCCAGAAGATCGGCAAAGCTGGCAACGTACTCTCCAAGACCTGAGGGCTACCAGGCCAGGCGAAGCACTCATGCGCAAGAAAAAACCGGGGAAGCGTTTCCGCTTCCTCGGCTCGCGTTTCAGCTTGGGTTTTAGTCTTACTCGGTGCCGCCGGCATCCGCTGCGGCGCTCATGGGTTCGTTTTCCGGTTGCAGGATGACGCCATCAAACGGAGTCGCGCCCACGAACCGCCCACCAATTACGCTGACCCGGCGCAGCGGGTATCCGCTGTCGGGACCGCGCTGCCAGGACCTTCCGCCGTCGCGGCTTTCGAAGATCACGCCGGTCGCGTCGCTGGTCGCCAGCAGGCGCTTGTGCGTAGGATCGAAGCTGACGGAAGTGATGTCCTTGCCGGGCAGGCCGCTGACGACATGCTCCCAGGTTGCACCGCCGTCTCCGCTGCGGAACGCACCCTCGCGCGAAGCGATCACGATCTGGCTATCGGAAGCGATGGCCGCGTTGTGGATGCTGACCACGTACGCCGGCAGACCGGCCTGTTTCCAGGTCGAGCCGCTGTCATTCGAGACCAGCACGCTGGAGTGTGTAGCCGCGACCACCGTGGAACCTGCGGCTCGCACCGAAACAAAATCGTGCTGTGCCAGAATATTTCCGCCCTTCCAGGTTTTGCCCTGGTCGGTGCTGGAGTAGATGCCGCTAGTCGTTGCCGCCAGCCAGCGTCCGGAACCGAGTTCCAGATCGTTGACGCGCGATTCGAGTTGCGCCTTCTGGTAGGACGTTGTGGTGACCGATTTGCGCGAACCTTTGCGCGGTGTTTTCACGGTCGACTCGATGAGCAAAACGTTCATGGGATGCCATTCATTGCCATTGCGCTCCAGCGAATACATGCCGTGGTTGGTGCCGGCCACCAGCATCCCGCTGGGAGCCTGTTTGAGCGCGAACACATCTTTTCCGCCGAGACCGGCCGCTTTCTGCAGCCAATGCTGTCCGGCGTCACTCGAATGGAACACGCCGCCGTATTCGCGGTCGTTGACAACGCCAACGTAGAGTGTGCTGGCATCTTGGTTGTCGGCGAGTATGGCGGAGACATAGCGGTGCGCGTAGCCTTTGTTGGAAGTGCTCCAGGTGGAGGCTCCATCCATGGAGGCCATCACACCACTGCGGTCGGTAGCGAGCAGCACGTGATTGGAATTCCGCGGATCGACCATGACATCGTTGACCACAACCTCAGGATCGCTCACACGCTTCCACACCTTGCCCAGATCGGTCGTCTTCCACAGGCCTTCGGTGGTTCCGGCGTAAACGATCTTTTCATCGGTCGGGTCCTGCTTGAGCACGCGGGTGCGGCGCGCCGAAAACGGGATGCCCTGAATCTTCTGGAACAGGTTGCCGGCGGTCTCACTCTTGTAGATTCCGGAGCAGGCGCTGGCGAAAACGATCGCGGGATTGTCATGATCGACGATGACCGAGAAGACATCAGAGTCGTCGATCATGCCCTTATTAATATGCTGCCAGTTGGCGCCGCCGTCGGAAGTTTTCCACGCCAGGTGCCAGGTTCCGGCATAGACGGTGTTGGGATCCTTGGGATCGACCGCAATCGATTCAATATTCTTGATCTCGGCGGAGTTCGCAGACAGACGCTCCCAGGTATCGCCGCCATTATTGCTGCGGTAGACGCCGTCCAGCGCACCGGCCACGAGCACGCGGGAATCACCCTTGTACATGGCCATGGCGCGGATGGATTTGCCGTGCATCGCGGGCAGCGTATCCCAGTTGCGGCCACCGTCGCGGGTGCGAAAAATTTCGCCGATCTGCTGGCCCGCTGAGCTCCACGCCGACACATAAATTCGGTTGGAATCCTGCGGGTCGATGGAGATGTGGTCGAGCACGTATTCGTCGCCGCCCAGGCGTGCCAGGCGCGACCAGGTGCGTCCGCCATCATTCGTGCTAAACATCTGGCCGGTGCTGGTGCCGAGCAGGATGTGATCGGGATTGTGCGCGTCGTAAGCCAGACTGCGCGCATCGCCTCCGTCCGGACCTAATACCTGCCACGGGCCGGAGGCCATAAGCGCCGTACTAAGAAGACTGACGGCGAGAAGCATTAAACTGCTGCGGAGAACGTTCCATTTCATTGTGAAATTCATGCGCGTAGATTGACCCCTGCGAACGATATTCGCCTGCGACCCACTTTAGACAGGCTAGCACGGCTCGCGCAAGGTTACCGAAGGTCAGAAAATAGAAAGGCCGGTGGGGTAAATCCCACCGGCCTCTCGTGCTCATACATCAGTTATTCGGCCTTTTTTGCCGCTTTCTTTTTCGCCGCCGGCTTCGGATGATCCGGAATCGGCAGTACTTTGGTTTCATCGACCGGGGTCGTGCTGCCAGCCTCGGGGAAGGTTGCACCGGCCGGAACGATCCACTGTTCCGAAGTCGCGGTGCCAGCGTTTCCGGTACGGGTCTCGATGCGGCTGGCGTCGATGTTCTGTTTCGCCTCGCCTCCCGAGATGTAGAACTTCACGTCAACCGAGCGCTCACCCGCCAGATTCTTATGCTTGGACTTGGCGATCTCCTTCGGATCGGCGTTGCCGACGACGACCAGCTTGGCGTCTGGATCCTGCTGCAACTTGAGTGCAACATCGTCCAGCGCGGCCTTGCAAGTGTTATCGACTCGCCACGGTTTCTTCTCGTTCGGATACGTGCACTCGTTCACCTTGCTCGCCTGCGGTGGCGGCGGTGGCGGATTTTCAACCGTGACCGTGCTCGTAGTCGAAGCCGTCAAGCCGCGCGAGTCGGTACAAGTCGTGCCGATACTGATCGGACCCGACGAGGCGCCGGTGGTGTTCAGGGTCGCGGAGTTTCCGCTGCCCGAAATGCTGCCGCCGCTCGATGTCCATCCACCCACCGTTACCGGAACGTTGTCCGGACTGGTGCAGGTGCAAGAGATGGTTGACGAAGTCCCAGCCTGAACCGTCGACGGGTTCGCCGAGCAGGAAATCTGCGGCGGGTTCTTCGGCGGTTCCTTCACCGTGAAGTTGGCGGTGCAGCTGGCCGTGTTGTTACTCTTGGCCTTGGCATCGGTGACCGTCGCCGTGACCGTGTAGCTGCCGCCGCTGACGCCGTTGGTGTCGACGCTAGCGGTCGTGTCCTTGCCCGCGATCTTGCCGCCATTACTCGACCAGGCGTAGGTGACCGTGTGCTTGGGGTTGAAGTTGCTGGCCACGACTGTGGCATTGACCGGTTCGCCGACTAAGACTTCCGTAGGCTGCACCGAGCAGGCCGCCGCGACGAGAGCTGGGGGAGCTTGGCCGCCAAAGTTGAACACCAGACCGGTCGTCAGGCGGACGCCGTTGAAAGTTTGACGCCGCAAGGAGGGATCTTGAGGCGGCACGCTCGCCGAGAAGTTTACACGCTGCAGCTGGTAGTCGGCTTCAAACAGTCGCAGCGACACCGTGTCCCAGAATCTCAGGTCCATGCCGCCGCCAAGAATCGACGCGACTCCGGTGGTGTGCACCTGGTCACTCGTGAAGCGTTGCACTCCGAGCAGCGTGTGCACGAAAAAATTCACACCGTCGCCGCGATAGGTGAGCTTCGGCCCAACGCTGAATGCGCTGTTAACGTAGCCCAGGTTGGGGTCGCTGTTCCAGTTCCCGCCGTAGTTGCCTTCGAGCGACAGATACTTGGTGAAGTTATACGACACATTGGTGCCGGCACCTCGCGCCGAAGAGGGCGCCTTCGCGGCCGTGGGCGGTGAGGTAGTGTTATCGGGAATGTTGCCACCCGGGTTCCACCATTGATAGCCAACGAACCATTCCCATTGTGGCACGGTGTCGTTCGAGGTTTGTGCGTTCACCAAAGCCGGTAACGCAATTAGTACGATAGCCAGGACGAGCGCGGCACCCGCGCATCTCCGGTAAGTTTCGTGGCAAAGTGACATTGAGTTCCTCCGAATCAAATCCACTGCATCAAATCCACTGCAAACTATTTAATAGAACGGGAATCCACTAAAGTCTTACGGCACGCACGCACGGATAGGCTGTACCTAGGAAACACCGAATTCTACAGCAAGCGGGCATTTTTGCAAACTGAAGAAGTTTAGTTAATCGGCCTTTTGTTAGCCGTCGCTGGTCCTGATTCCGTTTTTTGTAGAAACCTGCTGCAGCGATCTCAAATTGATATTCCCGCGTTCCAAGGCGGGTTGCGAGTCGGCGCGCTTCCCTGAATAATGCTGATGGGGCCATGGCCCCATGAATATGACACAAGAACGCGTACTGATTGTTGAAGACGAAGAGAACGAGCGCACCGGCCTGTCCGAACTGGTCTCGGGATGGGGCTATCGCACCGACACGGCGGCTGACGGCGTGGAAGCCCTGGAAAAAATCCCAGTCTTTGCTCCGTCCATCGTGATCACCGACGTGAAGATGCCCCGCATGGGCGGTATGGAGTTGGTGGAGAAGCTGGCGGACTTGGCCCAGTCGATCGCCGTCGTAATGGTGACCGCCCAGAAGGCGACTGACACCGCATTTCACGCCGGCCGGCTGGGCGTCCAGGACTACATCGAAAAGCCCATCGACTTCCGCCGGCTGCGCTCCATCCTGACCAACATCGGCGAGATCCTGAACACGCGCACGGAAAACGAATCCCTGCGCCGCAGCTTGCGCGATAAGGGAGCCCTCGGCCGTTTGGTCGGCGCATCCCCTCAAATGCAGGGGATCTTCCGGCTGATCGAGCAAGTGGCTCCGAGCACGGCCTCGGTGTTGATCACTGGGGCGAGCGGAACCGGGAAGGAGTTGGTGGCGCGCACCATCCACGACATGAGCCCGCGCCGCAACAAGCCTTTTGTCCCCATAAATTGTGCGGCGATTCCCGAAACCCTGATCGAGAGCGAAATTTTTGGCCACGAAAAGGGCGCATTCACGGGTGCGTTGGAGCGCCGCACCGGCTGTTTCGAACTGGCGGAAGGCGGAACACTTTTGCTCGACGAGATTGGCGAGATGCCAGTGGGTACGCAGGCGAAGCTGTTGCGCGTGCTGGAAGACCACAAACTGCGGCGGCTCGGCAGCAAGGTCGAAACTTCGGTGGACGTGCGGGTGCTCGCCGCGACCAACAAAGTTCCCGACGATGCCGTAGCCAATGGACAGCTTCGCGAGGATCTCTACTACCGTCTCAACGTTTTCAATATTCATATGCCGGCGCTGCGTGAGCATAAGGACGATATCCGCGAGTTAGTGAAGAGCCTGCTGGCGGACATGAACCAGAAGCACGATCGCAAGGTGGCGGACGTGAGCGAGGCCGTGCTCAATATGTTCCAGGCTTACTCGTGGCCGGGCAATGTGCGCGAGTTGCGAAACACGCTCGAACGCGCCGTGATCGTCTGCGAAGGCGGGCTGGTGGAAACCAAGCATCTGCCCCCGGGCTTTGGCCAGAGCGTGCGGCCGGTGCTGAACGATCCCGATGCCGTGCATCTGAGCGTGGGCACCACCATCGAAGAAGCGGAGAAACTGCTGATCCTGAAAACTATGCAGGCGACTAATAACAATAAAACGCGAGCCGCGGAGATGCTCGCCATCAGCTTGAAGACACTGCATAACAAACTGAAGGAATACGGCCGGCCGCAGGGGACGGTGATGGCTGAGGAGGAATAAGAAAAAGTTCTCAGTTCCCGGTTCTCAGTTCTCATAAACCTCCTGTGCCTCTCACTGAGAACTGAGAGCCGGGAACTGAGAACTGCTTTTCGATGACTCGCAAATTCATCATCGTGTTCGTGATCACCACGCTGTTCACGGCGCTGGTCGTCGCCTTTTCCTGGATTTACCTGTCGCAACTGCTGCGCCAGCGCTTGCTGTGGGCCGATGAAACCGCTTCCCAGCTCACCAACTCCCTGGAGTACACCGCATCCAAAGCGGTACCCGATCTGACCAGCACGCGGGTCGATACCGAAAATCCCAAGGCCATGCGCGCTGCCATTACCAACTATCTGCAGACCGATACCAACCTGAACGACATGCTGGAATCGGTGGTGGGAAATTCCCGCATCATCTACGATGCCGCCATCATTGATCCGAATGGAGTGGCGATTCTCGATACCAATCCGGCACTGAACGGCAAGCCGGTTCCGGATCGTCCCCCTTTGAGCGCGTTGCGCGACGCCGGTTTTCGCCACCAGTTGCGTCTGCTCTACGCGCCCGGCGCCGTTTATGACGTGAGCATTGGGCTGGAACTTGATGGGCACCAGTTCGGCGGCGTTCGAGTCGGCGTGTCGACGGTTTTCTTGCGCAACGAACTCACACCGAGATTGCAGCAGGCGGCTTTCTTTTCGGTGGTCGCGATTTTTTGTTCGCTGGTGCTGGCGGCGGTGGTTTCGAACGTTGCGCTCGGGCCCTTGAAGGCCATTAGCCGCAATCTTGACAGCGCGAGCGCGGGAAATTTGTTGCCGGAGGAGGAATCGGGTTCCGAAGACGAGGTTGGCCTGGTATCGCTGAAGATCGCTCACCTCGGCCGGCAGATTCGCGATACCAACCAGATCTTTTCCGCACTGAAGGACAACGTCGAACAAGTCATGACCAAACTGCAGGACGGCCTGATGCTGTTCACGCGCGATACGCGAGTGGTGCTGGTGAGTGCGTCGGCAGAAAAGTTTCTGGGGCGCCCGCGTCGCGAAATTCTGGGACGCACCGCGGCAGAAATTTTTTCCGCGACCTATGGATATGGAACCGTTCTGGGCGCGGTCGTGCTGCCCGCATTCCAGAAGCAGCGCCCGCTGGTGCAGTACGAATTCGAAGCCGCCGATGGCCGCCGCGTGCAGGTATCGCTCGACTTCATTGAAGAAAAAGGCACCTCGATTGGCGCGCTCCTGACCATGCGCGATGCCGAGTCGGTGCGCCGCATCGAAGACGAGATCGAAATTTCGCGCCGCCTCTCGGCCAGCGGACGCCTCACCCGGGGCGTGGCCCACGAGGTCAAGAACCCCATCAACGCCATCGTGCTGCACCTGCAGTTGCTGCAAAATAAACTGCAGCAGGATGATCCCGAGACGCGCCGCCACATGGACATCATCAGCAACGAAATCCACCGCCTTGACCGCGTCGTGCAAATTCTGGTGGACTTCACGCGTCCGCGCGATTTGCGACTGGAGGACGTGGACTTGCGAAAAATTCTGGAGAGCGTGGCGGCGCTGGCGGCACCCGATGCCGCGCGCCACGGCGTGCGCGTGCTGCTGGAGTTGCCCGGCCACGAAGATGACGCGCTGCTGGTGCGCGTCGATTCCGATCTGATCAAGCAAGCGATTCTGAACCTGGTGCTGAACGGCGTGCAGTCTATGACGGCGGAGGGAACGCTCATCCTGACGGCTCGGCGCGATGACGAAATGATTCTCGCCGAAGTACGCGATCAGGGCTGCGGCATTCCGCCCGATGCGCAGGAGAAGATTTTCGAACTTTACTACACCACCAAGAGCGACCAAGGCGGCAGTGGAATCGGCTTAGCGCAAACCTACCAGATCATGCAGTGGCACTACGGTTCAGTGGAATTCGATTCCATCGTAGGAGCCGGCACCACCTTCCGCTTGCGTCTGCCCGCGGCGGCAGTGAAACCCGATCGCCGCGAAGACGAACAGATTACCGCCTGACATGAGACCTTTGCTGCCGATCGTGGCGACCCTCGCATCATCCCTGGTGTTCGCCTTGCAACTCACGCCGGATTCCCAAGCACGCCCGGCCCCCTCGGGTGGATACATAGGCTTTGACCGCAACGACTATCCGGGCGACTCGAACCTGAAGATTCTCCGCCAAACCTTCTCCTATTCCGGCTATTGGTTGAACCATCCGCCGGGGACAAAGACAAATTCCTGGACTGGAAAGCGAGAGACTCTCCAGGCTGCCGGTTTCGGCTTCCTGGTTCTCTTTAACGGCCGCACCTACGCCGAGATCAAATCGGCCGGGAACGCGAACAAATTAGGCAACTCCGATGCCGCGGCGGCGGTCCGGGCGGCGCGTGCCGAAGGATTTCCATTGCAGACCATCATCTTCCTCGACCAGGAACAAGGCGGACGTCTGCTTCCGGAACAACGTGCCTATCTTCATGCCTGGGTCGATGGCGTGAATTCCGCGCACTTTGCGGCGGGTGTGTACTGTTCGGGCATCGCTGCCCGGGAGGATGCCGGTTCCGGCGCTTCCATCGTGACCGCTGAGGATATCCGGGAAAATGCTGGCGGGAGAAAAATAACGTATTGGGTCGTCAACGATTCCTGCCCACCTTCGCCGGGATGCACCGTTTCCCGAAAGGATCTCTCGCCGGAAGCGAGCGGACTATCCTTTGCCGACGTCTGGCAGTTCTCTCAGTCGCCGAAGCGAGCTGATTTTGCCAGGGGCTGCTCCGCTACTTACAATAAAGACGGAAACTGCTACCCACCCGGCATAGTTCGAGCAGAAGTTCGAGCAGAAGATCCCGCCCAAAAACTGCACGTGGACCTCGATGTCGCTACTTCAAGTGATCCGTCGCACGGCAGAACAAACGATTGATGCCGTGCCGCGGGCATGGACAGGAACTGACGCCCAGTCCTCGCCCCGCCCACAATCTATTGCCCCAGGTACCTGGCTAGTACAAAGCCGGTGCTCCCACCTTGGGGCTTATTGATCTGAAAGCTCCCGACAGTCACGATGTCGCTGTTTGATTGAATCGCGAGGCCGCTGGCATTGAGTGAAGTCGTTCCAAAAGAGGTAGTGACAGTGCCGTTGGTTCCGAAGGTACTGTCAAGTTGACCCGTGGGCGTGTACCGAGCCAACCCAAACGCGAAGTTGGGATATGCCGATGCCGTGCCCAGCACCACAATATCCCCACTCGACTGAACCCCTAAGCCCGCAGTTACTACGGTGGGAAAATTGGGAACCGGTGTGACCACTCCGCCGTGACTGGCGAATGTTGCGTCGGTCACTCCGATGCCCTTGTAGCGAGACACGGCAAATCCAGCGACCGGTCCACTGAGGCTGCTGGTAAGGCTCCCGCCTACTACCAGCTCTCCCTTGCTAAGCACGACCATAGCGTTGCCAGATCCCGCAGTGGCCAACTGTCCGTTAACTCCAAAGCTCGTGTCAAGGCTGCCATTCGAGTTATAGCGCGTGACGTAGCCGCTGATCGAAGAGGCCGAAGGGGAAAGAGAGGACGCCGCCAGGATCTTTCCATCAGAAAGCAGCGCCAGCGCAGAGGAACTATAACCAGCCGTCGTCGCGTACCCCCCGGTCCCAAAGCTGGTATCAAGCCCGCCGTCCGGCAAGAGACGCAGCATCAGGCCCTCGGCAACCACGATGTTGCCATCCGGCTGGACGACAACACCGCCGCTTGGCCCGCCCGCATCGATGGGGGCCTTGGAAGTGAATATGCCCGCAGTCCCAAACGTTGTATCAAGGTTCCCATTCGAGTTGAATCGGGCCACCTCGATTATCGCGCTGCCGGGAGGGCCCGCGACGACAATCTGTCCATTCGCTTGGAGGGTGATTACGTTAAGCGATGAAATGTTCTGCGTAACCGCAATGCCGGCATTTCCGAAACTCATATCCAGGCTGCCGTCCGTGTTATAACGAACGACCGCTGCGACGGGGAAATCGTCGCTGCCCGGCACTCCGCCGCAGACCAGGATTTTTCCATCCGGCTGAATCGTGACTGCGTTCCCGGTGGCCACGTTAAACGAACCGCCAAGCGGGAAAGCCGTAGTCACGATTCCCCCTGTGCCAAAAGTAGGATCGAGTGTGCCAGGCTGAGCCGCGGCCTGCGTAGAGGCGATGAGCGAGATAGAGAAAATCGACATCAACAGTAACCACGAAGCGCGCTGCGACGTTGCGGCGGCATACATAAGTTTCCTCCTACTGACTTGAGTTGCCCCCTCGGGCCCGTGAACCCAACGGGCGAAGGTTACCACTGCCTGCGCAGCCACTTGTCATAATATTGTCACGAGGTTGTAAAAAAATTTGTAGCGGGACGGAGCGACGGGCGGGGACGTCCGGTTCTCCACCGCCAAATTCCGAGGTAAGTCAACCGACATGACGATCGAAGACTATCGGCGCTTTTACTCCGAGGAAATACGCTTCACTGCCAACGTCCATTCGCCCGGCCTCGTCGAGGCCTTCGCGCGCGTACCGCGGGAAAAGTTTCTCGGACCTGGCCCGTGGGAGATCGCCTCCGCCGAGATGAGAGGACTCTCCGCTGTCGGTGCCATTCAAATCTCGTACACGCCGGTGGATGACCCGCGCCATCTCTACCACAATGTGGTCGTAGTGCTCGACAAAGCCGGCGACATCAACAACGGCCAGCCCAGCGCCCTGGCGCGCTGGATTGACGCGCTCGATCTCAAGCCCGGCAATCGTGCCTATCATCTCGGCAGCGGCGTCGGATACTACACCGCGATCATGGCGGAAACCGTCGGACCGGAAGGAAGCGTTGTGAGTACTGAGGTGAGCCCTGATCTGGCGGCTCGCGCCCAACAGAACCTGTCGGGCTATCCGAACGTGACCGTGGTCGCCGGAGACGGCACGACCTTCGATCCGGGCGCATGTGACGCCATGCTGATCAATGCTGGAGTAACCCATCCGAACCCGTTATGGCTGGACCGGCTGCGCGAAGGCGGCCGTCTCGTGGTGCCGCTGACCATGGCGACGACACCCAAGCTCGGCATTGGCGTGATGGTAAAGATTGTTCGCGAGAACAGCGGGTTTTCCGCGCAGATTGTCACTTCGCTGGCTATCTATTCCTGCACCGGTGCGCGCGATGCACAAAGTGAGCCTCTGTTGAAGGCGGCCATGGCCAGCGGCGCGTTGATGAAGATGAAGTCGGTGCGCCGCGACGCCCACGAACCGTCGGAGACGTGTGTGATGCACGCAGCCGATGTGTGCTTAAGCAGCGTGGACATTCAGTAACCGGGCGCTCCGTATGAACGACAACCTCACACGCTCAATCCGCGAGAGCTATGACCGGATTGCGGACGAGTATGCCCGCCGGATTTCCGATGAACTTCAGCACAAGCCCCTTGACCGCGAACTGCTCAATCGCTTCGCCGCTGAAGTCGCAGGACGTGGCGAGGTTTGTGACATGGGCTGCGGCCCCGGTCACGTCGCCCGCTATCTGCACGACGCTGGCACAACGGTCTTCGGTCTGGATCTCTCTCCACGAATGCTGGAAGAAGCGCGACAATTAAGCCCTGACATCTCTTTCCGGCAAGGCAACATGTTGGCTCTCGACCTTTCGGATGCAACGCTTGCCGGGATCGCCGCCTTCTATGCCATCGTAAATATTCCCACGGAATCTCTGTCTTTGGTGTTTCGAGAAATGCAGCGAGTGTTGCAACCGGGCGGCCTGGTGTTGCTGGCATTTCACACCGGCGATGAAGTCCTTCACGAAGACGAGTTGTGGGGCCGGCCAATCTCCATGGATTTCTTCTTGCTTCAGCCATCGGCAATCCGCCAACACCTGGAAGCGGCTGGGCTGGCGGTTGAAGAGATCATCGAGCGCGAGCCTTACTCCCCCGAAGTGGAGTACCAGAGTCGAAGGGCATACATTTTTGCGCGAAAACCGGCCTAGATTGGATTGCGGCCTTGAATGATCCGGATCAGCACTACGACAATCGCGAGTAAAAGCAGCAGATGTACATAAGCGCCCAGCGCGTGAAAAGAAACCATCCCCAGCAGCCAAAGGATCACGAGAATTATGGCGATAGTCCAAAGCATGTCTAGCTCCTTTCCTGGTGACGCTCCTCCGTCAATGATCTGACCTCGCTACGATTTCGCGTTTCTGCATCGTGCCGGGCGAGGCACCCACCGGCTGGCCTATGCCTCGCCCGGTTCTCGTCTTCCGTCCAACTTACATTAACGAACGGCCCTACTTCCGAGGCCGAGCCTGCTGCGCTCTCTGCTGCAGTTGCTGCGTCTGCTGTTGGTGCTTCTGCTGCAACTGTTGCGTCTGTTGCTGGTGCCGCTGTTCCACCTGCTGTTTTTCTGCGTCACTGGCATTCCGTTTCGCCAGTTGCTGGTGTTCCTTCTCCTGCTGTTGCTGCAGCCTTTCTCGTTCTTGTTGCTGTTGCGCGGCTTGCTTTTCCGCCTGCTGCTGGAATTTTCTGTCCCGCTTCGGGTCGCCCGTGTTCGGCGGACCAGGCCGTTCTACCGGCGGCAGGTCGTGAGGATGAACCGCGTTGCTCGGTCGAGTAACATTATTCTCGCCACGAGCTCCGCCGCGATTGGCGGGAGTATAAGTCCCCCCCGCCTCGCGCGCCGCCACCACGCCGCGGCCGCTGAATTCTCCCGGCCGCGCCGTCGCTGCGATCGCGGGTTTGCCCATGTTCACCGAAGCCCGCATCTGTGGGTTGGCGCGCGCCGCCTGCATATGCTGAGTCTGAGCCGCCACCGGCCCGATGTGCCGCTCACGCGCCGCCGCTTCCTCTTCCGGCCGCGGACGTACGTCGATTCCACCATTGCCGCCGTTATAGCTGACCCGGTTCACCGTCTCGTGGACTACGGTCGTGTTGTAAACGTTGTGAATTACATTGACGTCCACGTTGAGCACGGCGCGGTTGTAGAAAAAGTGCCCGCCGTCCCAGCGTCCGCCTTCAAAACCGAAACCGAAATAGCCAAACCCGTAATTAATTCCGCCGTAGAAACCGACCAGCGGCCCCCAGTAGCCGTCATAGAAAACAAATCGGTCGCCGCCCCAACCCCAATACCCGGGAGTCCAAAGAAAAGCAACCTCCGGAGCCACAATCCAGGTTCCCGGCACCCAGTAATAATCATCGATGTCGTAGTCGTATGCCCAGTACCCCGGTACCCACAGATAACCGTCGCCCGGACAAATGGGCTGCTCATACACAGGAATCGGAGGCGGGCCGATGGTGATGGCTACTCCGATTTGCGCGAACGATGCTGCCGACGTCGACAGCATGACAAGAGTCAACATTAACGCGAACCACAGCGTACGAATAAAGCGAATATGCATGGTGATTCCTTCGGCCTCTCATCCCTCGTTTGCCCGGTGCCGCTGCTCCGTCTGCGGGCTTCGTGGATTGAGCGGCGAGATTGCTGGCCTGAAACGCCGCTTGCTTACAGAATTTGCGTACAGAAGTTGATCTCATGTCTGCGGTACGACTGCAGATCCGGCAGCCAACATGGCGAAGATCGTCATGGCGACGATTGTTATTATGAAGATCGTCCAAAGCATGAACGCCTCCACCAACTGCAAACCGGAACAGCACGCTGCGTGCCAGAACTGAGAAGTCCATTGCTTACTTCGACATAACTTGCGGCAAGGCGGCGACCCGGCGAGTTGCTACTGCCCAGAGGAATGTAAATTATATCTGGCTGAGATACCAACTTCTACTCGCAACCGGCAAGCGCGCTGATGACGCTCTTCGCCCATCATCCTCACTGCAAATCAACCGTCTGGGCGAGACGGAAGTTGAGACGGCGACCGACCCCGAACATAATGTCCTTGTCTTTCTGAGGGAAGTCTTTCTGACCAAAGTCTTTCTGACTGCCGCCAGAAGCCGCGCCGGTCGCCGAGGGTCGTTCCTCGCGGGAGCCGCCTTTGGCGAAGATGCTCGAGGTTTCGATCATCACGGACCGGCCGCCGACCTTCAAACTCACCAGCACGATGCGCAGATAGCCGGGCTCAAGCGAGCTTTCGACTGGACTTTCGAGTGAACTGTCGCGAAGACTCGCGGCGGGCTTGGCTTCGAGCACGCGGCCGGTCGCGGAGGTGCCGCGGGCAACCAGCGTCTGGCCGTCGACTACAACCGGTTCATCGATGATTGCGTGAAAGGTGTCTCCCGCATGCGACGACACGCTCGAAAGCGCGCTCTGCAGGCGAATCGGGATGGGCGTTCCCTCGGGCAGTTTCGTGGTGGATGGAATCAACGACTGGCTGGGCGAAATTCCGTTCGAGCGCGGCTGGCGATCGAAGGGAAGCTTTTGCGAATCGGCGGAGTTCGCAGAGTTGTCGATTGCAGGGCGGCCACAGGCCGACAACCAGCTCACACTCACGAGAACCGACGTCAGCAGAAAGAACTTCGGCAGAACCACCTTCCGCGGAACTAGCACGACGCGATTGCAGTGGGATGCCATATTGCCCCATCAGAATATCAATATCAAGGAGCGAACCGCTGCCCCGCTCCTGCCTGAGGTCATGGATTGCCAACCGCTCCCACCAACCCAATTCCCATGGCGGCCAGGGTTTTCCTCACTTTCTCTAATACTGCTCAAAAAAGATTTCATTTGACTGAACTACTATCTTGGATAACACTAGCCGAACGCCGTGTTGGGCGTGCTGTTTCACCCAGCATCGTTCGTTCGGTCGTGCCACTTGTTCCCAGGAGGATTCCCTATGAAGCTCCCAGCCAAAACTCTACTGCCGCTGATTCTGTCACTGTTTCTGTCTGCGACCCTAATCGCTCAATCCAAAGTCCAGCGACCGCCACAAACCTTCCCCTCGCAAATTACCCATGTGGTCGTAATCTTTCAGGAAAATCGTACCCCCGACAATCTTTTTCAAGGCTTGAGCCCTCTCTGTACCATCCCTCAGGGAGCCTCCGGCTTAGCCGCGTGCACACCCAATCCAGTAACCACCAGTTGCTATGACGTTTCACCCTGCGGCGTTACCAACAAATCTGGAACCGACCAGCCGTTTACCTTAGTTCCGGTTACCCTGTCGGGCAGCAACGATCCCAGCCACACCCATGCGGCGTTTGAGAAAATGTGCGACCCCAACCCCGCCAATGGCTACATTTGCCGCAACGACGGCGCCTGGAAAATAACCCCCACTAACGACTCTTACGAATATGTCAACAACGCAGCCGTCACCAACTATAACGGCCAACCCGGCACCCTGCTCGGTCCCTACCTCTACTTTGCCCAACAATATGGATGGGCAAATTACATGTACCAGACCAACCAGGGACCCAGCAATCCGGCGCATCAGTTCATCTTCACCGGAACTTCGGCAGCGTCCACTCAAGACGACATGAACTCGTTTTTCCAGGCGGAGAACCTCGGGAACTCGCCGTACGGATGTCTGGCTACGGCCGGTGCCAAACTCTCGTTTATTTCTCCGCTCCTTCCCGGCACCACTCTCTGTACCGGCGGCACGAGTTATGACGGCAAGTCCGTCCAGGAATGCCCGATCGCCAATACCGCCCTCAACAACCCTCCGGGCAACCCCGTAGGCACCTTCTGCTACAACAAGCCGACCATGGGCAGTCTGTTGGACACGAGTAACGTCAGTTGGAAATACTACGCGCCTGGGGCCGGTTCCATCTGGAACGCCCCCAATGCCATTCAGGATATTTGCGTCCCGCAATTCACCAACGACAAAGACACGACTTTAGAGTGTACTGGCACAGAATGGACCGCCAAAGTCGACTTGAAACTCAAGGGTGCCGACATCCTGAATGACATTAACAACTGCAAACTGTCCGGCGTGAGCTGGGCAATTCCCAACGGAACCTGGTCCGACCATGCCGGGATCACTGGAAACTATGGCCCGTCCTGGGTGGCAGCGATTATCAACGCCATCGGAGGACAAGGCAACAGTTGCGGATATTGGCAAAACACCGCCGTCGTCGTCACTTGGGACGACTGGGGAGGCTGGTCCGACAATCAGGTTCCCCCTCTTGCCTCGCCCCTGCCCTGCACTTCAAACAACTGCCAGGGTGATTATCAGTACGGATTCCGCGTGCCCATGCTCGTGGTTTCCGCCTACACGCCACCAGGTTTTATTACCAACACCCAATACGACTTTGGCAGCATTCTCCGCATGATCGAAGGCATCTTCAACGTGCCGGGAGGAGAAGGAGCCTTGGGGGTCGCCGATGCCCGGGCCACTGCCGATCTTTCCGAATTCTTCCAGGGCTCGCAACCCACCTATACCGCGGTTCCGGCGCTGGAGCCGGCCAGCTTTTTCACGGGAGCAAAAGCCCAGGAGGGTCCCCCAGCGCCTCCCGACAATGACGACAATGACGACGACTAGCATCGCCATGGTTGTTTGGACACAACTGACATTGTGATCGTTCGATCAAGTGCCCGCCCAGGCTCCACGCCTGGGCGGTTTTTTACTAATCCATAGAAACGACGGATTCCCTCTACACTTTCCCTAATATTATTTAAAGAAAAATTCATTTGACTAAACTACTATCCTGGATAAGACTTGTGGATTGCTGCTTGGTTAGCCCCGCGAGTTGGGTCCGGGGCTCTTGGTTACACTCTGGCCTGCGGGGAACGCACCAATCCTCGCAAAGCACATCGCACGGAGTCAGACCATGTTTTCCTCTCGCTGTTCCCACACCTCGTTCACACGTTGTT
>Ga0187853_10001319_pt1 | contig 23012 bp, 20 predicted proteins | sample June2016WEW_6_10_2_FD_132417 | JGI IMG/M metagenome (GOLD analysis project Ga0187853, IMG submission 132417) | Peatland microbial communities from SPRUCE experiment site at the Marcell Experimental Forest, Minnesota, USA - June2016WEW_6_100 | ecosystem: Environmental > Terrestrial > Soil >... | reverse complement strand
TCTTGTACATGGTTCAGACCTTTACACTTGAGATGATCTGATTATATTAAACTTTTCACAATTCGCGTAGGGCCCAATTCGGACGAGTATTGTCCAATCGTTTTTGCAGTGGACTCATTAATTATTGCTATCAAAATCGCTGAAGTGGGTTTCACCAACAAAACCATAGCAGTTAAGAACCCAATCGTTGCTTCTGTCAACCATAATCGAAATTTCATCTGAGAAATATTTTGAAATGAAAGAATGTATAACAATAAACCAGCAATGCTGCTCAAAGCCACTTGTACAAATACATTATAAGAAAATGTTAATGGTAAAGCAGTACAAAATGAGAAACCGACCCCAATAAACCAAATTATTATTGTGAATAAACGAAAAACGCACTTCTTATTCGAATAAATGCCCTGGATAAACCGATAAAAACCCAATGAGAAAATTATTGAAGAAATAATAATAAGGACAATGGATAATAAACGAAATTGGATTAGATAGTTGAGCCAACCGAATAACTTAGAGATTTCCAGAAGATTAAAAAAGGAAAGGTTGGTGAGTTTTTCCTGGCCTCCACGATATCCCATAAGATAGTATGCCTCGTCGGTGATATCAAAACCTTTATTAACGCCCCAAAATACCAGGATAATCATTACCGATGCCATAAAGATTAGCAAGATTTCAGCAATTTTCTTTATGATGGTCGATGCCAAGGTTTGTTCTTCCATTTTTGCTGTTCTTCAATTGGTTATAGATTTACTTCCCTTTGACTTTTGGAGCCGACCTAGCCACCAGAACACGTCGACAATACCAAGATACAATATCTTCGTTTTGGATTTTTTCTGCGCAATAAGGACATTTTTTCATGTCACTTTCCTGCTTGCGTTGGCAAAGCTCATCATAAACCTGCACAGGCACGTAAAATTGACATCAATTCGAGAGCTAACGTGATAATAACAAGTATTTTTAAGAATGCCAGCTTGCCATTTATCTTTTCAAGAAGTTCAACCTCTGCCTGCACGCCCTTATTGAGGGTTGTGAATTGGGTTGTGAACTATTCGTGTTCTGCCTTACTCAATCCATTTGTAGTTGGAGAACTTACTACAGGAGTCTCTTTCTCTGTTTTGGTTTCTTGAGGCTGGTCCATTATAACCAGGACACTCTTTAGTGGCACCGTCTGGCCGCAATATTGGCAAACATCAGCATCATCTCTTAATTCACCATCGCAATTAGGGCACTTTTTCATAATAACCTCCTCCAAATTTATAAATATATTATCGTGCTTTTTGGGCATATGGGCAACAACCATAATAATTCCACAATAATTTTATTTCTCCAAGGCGTAGAAAATTTGCCGGAAATTTTTAATTTATCAAGAGTGTGGGATTCTGGTTACAAATGAGTTTGGGAAGATATTAGCGTATATACTACTATGTATCGTAGCGATCCTGCCCCATGCCAAACAAAGCGGCGGAGGGCATATTTTTTATTTTACTCACAATAAAAAACAAACAGCATTCTCAAATAATCGGACCAGTAACCACCCCCAGAAGCGACTACATGGTAGCGAACGCAGCCAAGGGAGACGCATTCATTGGAAATTAGAGCACATTTCCGCCCGAATGACCCGAAAAGCCGCGTTCGTTAAACAAAGCCGCCCTTTTATACCTAATCAGTATATAAAATCACAGCTTTCTCCATTCATCTCCGGTTAGATTTGAGTTTTCGAATGTTTTCGAATTTAAAAAACATTTATTTATTACATACATTACCCCCCACTTTTGCACTATACCTGCTTTTTCGCTAAAGCGATGAAAAAGCTGGCTAAAAAAAAGAACCCGGCTCCTTGCGCAGAAACCGGGTTTTTTTGGATAAGCCATTATTTGGCCTTGATGTTAATCGTTTTCGGCTTGACCGTTTCCGCCTTGGGCAGGCTGTTGGTCAGGACGCCATTCTCGAAATCGGCCCTGGCCTTGGCGGTTTGCCCATCGGTCGGCAACGTGACCGAACGTTCGAACGAGCCATAGCGGTGTTCGCGGATGTTATAGGTGGCCTCTTTCTTCTCATTCTCCTGCTTGAATTCGCCGGAGAGTGTCAGCACGTCTGCCGTGACAGAGATGTGCACATCCTCCGCCTTCAGACCGGGTAGCGAAGCCTTCACAACCAACTCATCTTCGGTCTGGAAAAGATCGATGGCGGGGACGACGGAGCCTCCACTCATGCTGAGCGGGCGGGTAAAGGCATCCTCAAACAAACGATCCATCGCCTCGCGCAGAGTCATCATTTCGTATATGGGCTCCCAACGGGTTAGATTGGACATGGTGAACATCCTTCTGAATAGATGGGATTATGTTGGTACGCTCTTAATATACAAGGCCAATGTAGAAAAAAAGCTAAAGAAATGTCAGCATTTTGTTAAAACTGCTCTAAATAAACTATAATCAAGCCATGACCGTGTCACTTCCTCCACCTGTCTGGGTGGCTGATACCGGCAGCCTCGCGAAGCTTGTCCGCAGCCTGGCGTCCCAGCCACGGCTGGCAGTGGATACCGAATCCAATTCGCTGCACGCTTTCCGCGAGCAAGTCTGCCTGATCCAATTCTCCACACCGCAAACAGACTACCTGGTTGATCCGCTGGCTCTGCACGATCTCTCTGCCATTGCGCCTCTTTTCAGCAACCCGGGCATCGAAAAGGTTTTCCATGCCGTCGAATACGACCAGATCTGTTTGAAGCGCGATTTCGATATCACCTTCGCCCATATCTTTGATACCATGCAGGCGGCTCGGATCCTTGGCTACAAACAAGTTGGATTGGATGCCATGCTGGCCGAGAAACTTGACATAAGCCTGGATAAACGCTACCAGAAGGCAGATTGGGGAAGGCGACCGCTTTCGCCGGAAATGCTCAATTATGCGCGCCTGGATACGCACCACTTGCTGGATCTGCGCGACTGCCTGCAAGCAGAATTGCAGGAACGCGGCCGTTGGGAGCTGGCTTGCGAGGAATTCATCCGCCTGGCCGCCGGGAACGGTACCACCAAGGCCGACCTCCCGGCATGGCAACGTGTCAAGGGCACCAGCAATCTTAGCAGAAAGCAGTTGGCCATTTTGCAGGAGCTGTGCGACTGGCGTTGTGCTGAGGCTGAGCACTTAGGCCGACCTGTCTTTAAAGTGATGGACGATAAACGTCTGGTCTCGATTGCATTGGCTGCCCCGAAGAGTGAGACCGAACTGGAAGCACTCAACCTGACGGCCAGACAGATCTACGTTTTTGGCAGCGACATTCTCAAAGCTGTTGGGCGCGGCAGGAAAGCCACTCCGGTTCATCGCCCAATTTCAGGGCGCCCCGACCCGCAAATCCTTAACCGGCTGAATGGCCTTTCGGGTTGGCGTAAAGTCGCTGCCCAGAAAATGGAAGTCGAATCAGATGTGGTTCTGCCCAAACCCTGGATGCATGCCATTGCCGAGCAAAACCCCCAGAACCTCAAAGAGCTCTCCTCACTCATGCCGCAATCTCCCTGGAGGCTGAAAGCCTTTGGCGTGCAGATATTACAGGCCTTGCATGGTAAGCGATAAAGGTTTCCCTGCAAAAACAGCAGAAATGCGCCACAATTCACCTCATTCCACTACAATTCCCCAACAATCGACCGAGCAAGTATGTCAAAGCTGCCAATAACGAATATAATTACCCAAATATATTAATATCTGGGAATATCCCAATAGCTTGGAGGTGGGGAGGTGTCACGGAAAGCTTCACTATTCTCATGCCCCTCTCCTCTGCATTTTTGAGAAAATAAGAAAATCATTGAAAGTGAGACAGTAATGAAAATAGTTACTGATTGCGCGGCTGACATGCCCATCGAGGAACTGGAATCGCTGGACATCATCCAGGCACCTTTATTCATCCAATTTCCAGAAGGCGAGGTCAACGCTACCGACATCTCCGCCGATGAGTTCTACAACCGCCTGGAAGCCATGCGTCCCGCCATACCATCCACCGCCCAGCCTTCCAGCGGTGTATTCAGCGAGATTTACCGCAAGGTAACCGATGCCGGCAAGAATATCCTCTCCATCCATATTTCATCCGGGTTAAGCGGTACGATTAACTCCGCCCGCGTGGGCGCGGAACACATCAAGGAAAACGTTGTCATTATAGTTGACACGATGACCCTTTCCGGTGGCGAACGTTTCCAGGTGCTGGCGGCAGCTAAAGCTGCCAAAGCCGGTTGGAATCTGAAAGCCATTCTGGAGCGGCTGGAAAAGATCCGGGCAGATACCGAAGTGATCTATACCCTTGAAACGCTGGAATATCTGGCGCGCGGTGGTCGCATCGGACGCGTCCAGGCGATGATGGGGTCCGTGTTGAAGGTCAAACCCATCATCCGGGTGGACCACAAGGATGGTAAATACACCACCTTTGGCAAAGGCCGTACCATCACCCAGAATCTGGGCACCATCGTTGACCATATTGCCGTTATGTACGGATCCATCCCACTATGGGCCACCGTCCTGCACGGACGCTTTGCCGAAAGCGCGGACGCGCTGGCCAAATCCATGAACCAGCGGCTGAACATCAAGAAGCTGGAGATCCTGCGCATCTCCCCCGTGCTGGGTGTACATACCGGCCCAGGCGTTGTGGGCGTAGCCGTGATGCCGATGGAACTGGTCGAAGATCTGGAATAAGCAAAAGTAGGCCCGGGCGTAAAGCCCGGGCCAGTTGCTAATTTCGAAGCCAATACACTCACCACCAGTGCAATCAGCGCGTCGCCCAACAGGAATAGTCGCAAGATAACATTCGAAAATCCCGGAACAAGTTTCCGTGCCCTGGTTTTATATATCCAGCATGATCAATAGTCATTCCTGCCGGTCGTCAAAAATATGCTAACAATCATCAATAACCAGACAAAAGACTCGGTCTCCAGAAAAAGGCTGAAACTGATATTTGCCGCCAGTGCGTAAATGATGACAATAAAAGGAAAAAAACCTTCAATTGTCAGGTGGTGAAAGGCGGATTTTCCGGTCCGAAAGCACATACTAGCCAAGATCAGAATGAAAACTATCAAACCTACCATGCCCAAGTGAAGCAGAATATCCAGGAAGCCGTTGTCGCCGATCAAAACAGGATACGGCCAGCCCACTGCGTGCTGCACCTGGACTCGGAAAGATTCGATTGTCCACATGGCACCATAACCATACCCCAGCCATGGACGCTGGCTGATGAAATTCTGAATCAAATACATCCACATCGGCACACGGCCGGTCAATGAAGTATCGCGGTTAAATAAACCCAAGATAAAATTGATATTCGCAAAGGCCAGGATAGAGCAGAGTACCAGCACGCCGGCGCCGAGGTAATAATGCAAGGGGCGAAGGCGAGCCTTGAATGCTAACCAAACGGTTATCAGGGCGATTAAGAAATTCAACCCCAGGAGAAGAATTAATGCTGTGGCTGAACGACTGAGGGCAATAAGAACCAAAGAAAGAAGATAGAAGATACCATCCAGAAGGGCAATATTCTTATGATCCCGGATCTCCAGGATCATGCGAATTAGAAAGATGCTATTCAACAGTGCCACGATACTTCCCATATGGTTTCGGTGCCAGAATATTCCATTCCAGGCGCCATAATACGGGCTATTCACCATTGTTCCGATTCCCGGATAGAGCAGGGCTAAAGTATAACAAAATAGAACTACAATTGTCCCAAACCAGAAGAGGATATTCAGCAGGCCGCGCAGGTTATAACGAAGACCAATGTAGGCTCCCAGTAATGTGGTAAAAAGCAACTCCAGCGCCCGGAATAACGATGCTACCGGTGATACGGACCAGACCAGGGAGATAAAAGCCAGACCAATAAACAGGAAGATCAGCCCATTTTTTTTCCAGGCATTCAGGTAGGCTTTATATAATGAATGCCGCTTTAATAGAAATACAACCAGACCGGCTGCCAGGATCCACAACGCGATCTCGCGCCAGGCCGGTGCAACAATGCTATCTGTTGCTGGAAAAAGGGAATAAATCCTCAGGGCGCGCGAGTTTGCCAGGAAAAGGATCAAGCTGACTGCAAGCACATCCATGAACTGGTCCAGAAATTTCATTCGCATCGGTGTATCCTTAATCTAATTTAATTTAATAAGAGCCCTTCCCAAGAAGTACCACCCAGATAGTACGGACAAGGATGAGTATATCCAGCCAGAGCGTATAATTATTTATATAATACAAATCATCCTCGGTGTGCAAATGCATCAACCGTTCACTTCTCCCGTTGATCTGCCACCACCCGGTGAGGCCCGGCTGGACAGCAAAACGCTTGCGCTGCCAGGCCTGATATTTCTCAACCAGGTAAGGTAATTCCGGCCGGGGACCGACCAGGCTCATCGTGCCCCTGACCACATTGATTAATTGGGGCAATTCATCCAGGCTGAATCTTCGCAGAAAACGACCCAACCCAGTAATGCGCGGGTCATCTTCGCTTTTATGAATTAAATTGCCTTCAGCATCAGTCCGTTCCACCGCACCCTTTATTTGATCAGCATTCTTTACCATTGTCCTGAATTTGTATATTTCAAAGATCCGCGCATTTTCCCCGACACGTTTTTGCACGAAGAAGACCGGCCTTCCCTCAAATATCCAGATTACCAGGTAAATCAGGGCCATGATAGGTAATGCCGGCAACAAGGCCAGGCTCCCGAAGAACAGATCGAAAGCGCGTTTAACGAGGCGCTGGTACTCACTCAAAGCCGGTGCCCGCAGATCAAGCATCGGGACGCCGGCAAAATTCTCAATATCCGTTTTATATAAGGCCAGGTCAAAAAAGCCCAGGGCCACCCACACTTTCACCGGCAGGTCGGACGTGAGGGTTACTACTTCGTTCATCCTTCGATAGATAGAATAAGGCAAAGCTATGACTACATCCGTGATGCCGCTTTCTTGAATTATCTTGCGTGTATCCTTGAATTTCCCCAAAAGGTCCGGTGAGGCTTTATCCAATTTTTCATCGTCGACATAGCCCACACATAGCATATTTTCTATACGCGCCTTCTGGATTTGTTCCCCGATGCGGATTCCCAGGGGGCCGGCTCCCACGATCAGCACGCGCCGGGCGACATCCGGCCATTCCCTGCGCATGTGGAAACCCAGCCTGGCAATCCCACGCCAGCCCAGTAACAGGGCATACACGATCAGTACGAACATGAAAAATAATGCCCGGGATATCAGACGGTAGGATAGATAGAGAATGCCTGCCATCGCTCCTATTGCGATCAGGCTGCCCAATGTCAGCATGGCATATTCATCCACAGCGCGCAGATATTTTCGGCCGTCATAAATGGCGAAAGCCGAAAGAATGGCCACCCAGATCAGCGGAAAAATAATGTATAGGCCGGCCGGGAGGTTGACCGGTTCAGGGATGGTCTTGATAACAGGGATACCATCCAAAAACGGCCGCACCAGGACTGCCGTCTTCAGGCCAATTGCCACCCAGATGGCATCCATGATCATGGAGAAAATGGCATAATTAATCGAAAATCGCCGCAGCATCCCTAGGCCTCTTTATTTCCTTTCCCAAGTATACCCAATAAATCTGCCAGAGCTAAAAAGAGAAAGCGCGGATTATTATACAGATACCGCCTCGCCAGGCGACGAGGTTCATGAATAAAGCGGAAAAACCACTCCAACCCAACTGCTTGCATCCAGCTGGGAGCTTGGGGCTTGGTTCCAGCCAGAAAATCAAAGGCAGCCCCCACGCCCAGCATGACTGCCGGGATCTTCCCTTTATGTTCAGCCATCCAGATTTCCTGCTTCGGGCATCCCAATCCTACAAAAAGGATACGAGCGCCGGAGGCAGTAATATCCTTAATAATTTGGGCAGATTCTTGTTTTTCCAAAGGTCGGAAGGGCGGGCTGAACGCATAAGTTACCTTCAGACTAGGGTAAAGCCCACCCAGATGAGCAATGAGTTTCTCCAATGTTTGATCCTTCGCACCATAAAAACCCACCGGGATTTTCTCCCTGGCAGCCATCTCCAGAACATGCAGCATGAGGATCGGGCCATAAACACGGGTTTGACCTTTTACTCCTTTCAGGCGCAACATCCAAACCAATGGCATGCCATCCGGGGTAACCAGATCGGACGAATTGATTGCATTTCTGAAATCAATGGAATCGTGTGCTTCCATAATTACATGGACATTGGCAATGCATACATACTGACTTTGTCCTGCGAAGGCCCAGTCTTCTACCTGGCGGGTTGCGTCTGTATAACTGGTAGTATTAACCCTTGTTTCGAGCACAAGCGATTTCATTTTCGCCCCGTCATGGCCATTTCATAAATTTCCATAAGCATCTGGTAATTGCGTTCGGGTGTGTATTTGGCTTCATATTCCTTACGGGCATTGCGCCCCATGCGCGCAGACTCTTCGGGATGGTTCCAGAGCCAATCCACTTTTTCAGCCAAATCAACGGGATCACCCGGGTTGAACAGCAGTCCGGTTTCGCCATCCCTAATGAGTTCAGCCAACGCACCAATTCGAGATGCAATCACTGGTGTACATGTAACAAATGCTTCCAAGATGGTTATCGGAAAACTTTCATAACAAACGGACGGGATAATAACAAATTTCGAATGCCAAAAAGTTTCCGTTAATGATTCTTTGTTTAAGAACCCAAGATATCTCACATTATCTTTTTGTGAAACCAATTGATTGACCAATCCATGTTCAGGACCTTCCCCGGCGATCCGAAGCTGAATATTGGAGGGCACATGCGATCTCCAGGCATCTGCAAATATTCGAACCCCTTTTTCTATTGACAGCCTCCCTGAAAAAAAAGCATATTTTCGATCAAGATCATGATTCTGAGTCGAGTACTCAATAAAGTTCGGCTTAACAAACAGCTTGTCAGATTGCAGCCCACCTTGAATGAATTTATTTCGGGAGAAATCACTCAAAGCGATGTAACAATTTATTTGATTTCTCCAAGTATGGATAACGCGGTGATAGGTGAGCATGGCAGTCATAAGGGCGGATTGAGCTATTGAACCTCGATAACATTTGTGGAGAATCCCCGGAATCGGTATTGGGAATCTCATGCAATCTTCACATACCTTGTTTTTTCGAAAAAGAAGAGCGTTGGGGCATAACAAGCGATAATTATGGAGGGTCTGAACAACCGGAATATTTGCCTTCTGAAAGGCATAATAAATGGACGGAGATAACATCATCCAAGTATTATGTACATGGGCAATGTCAGGATGATTATTATCTATTAGTCGCTCGATTTTGTTTATTGTTTCATTTGACCAAACTGCATTCTTTGCTACTCTGAAATTACTTATTTGATTGAGGCGGAGGTTGGTATCAGAAAGTACCATAACTTCGTGGCCTCGGCCCGACAATAATTCCTTTTCAGCAGAAAAAACCGTATCTTCGCCGCCAGGATGTTGATAATAATTATGAACCATCAAAACACGGAACAATTTCATTTTCGTTTGGTTGTCACATAATCAATGGCCTGCCTGAAGCCCAAAACCATATTTTCATTATCCCATAAAGCAACGGTACTTCGTGCATTTTTCCCAAAATCTTCTCGCTTTTGAGGATCATCCAAAATCTTTTGCATTGCTTTGGCCAGTTCATTTGTATCACGTTCTTTCACAATATAGCCGTTAATACCATCTTTTATAAACCCTCCAGCTGCTGCCCCGACGGCATCTGTAGCAATTACTGGCAAACCCTGATTAAACGCCTCATTTACAACCAATCCCCACGTCTCTTTCGTTGTCTTTGTAGTGATAGATGGTAAAACAAAGACATTTGCATCAGCATAATACACTGTAGCTTGTTCTGGTTGGACATATCCTGCAAAACGAATTTGGGCAATAATATCTTTTTCAACAGCCCGCTCTTCCAATTGGTGGCGGTATTTACCGTTGCCTGCAAACACCAGAATGCAATCTTCCCTTTTTAATGACGCGAAAGCATCCAGCAAGTAAGAAAGGCCCTTGGCCTCTTCCAAGCGTCCCAAATAAAGAATGATTTTCTTTTCTTCCGGAATATTCAATTTTTGCTTTAAGGCAGCTCGTTCTTCCTCGGTTACCGCACGATTGTAGACATTGTTATCCACAGAATGCGAGGCTACAAAAATGCGCTCTTCGCTAACTCCCTCACTGATAAGATAGCGCTTAACATGCTCACCATATACAACCACAGCATCTGCATTCCGATAAATAAAGCGAGTTGCCGGAAATATCAACCTGTGGCTCGGCGTCATTAAGCGCATCCAGATTCCTGTCCAGAGGATAAACGGTTTATTTCTTATCCTCGCGATCAAATATGTGATGGGTAATGCAAACCGCCCATTGATACACTTGATATATACATCATATCCGCCTCGTAATAATTTTCCTGGGAGATCGGGTGTAATCCGCGTCCTACCAACTGATAACCCTCGTAAATACTCATAATGAAAATTTCCAGATCGAATGCCGTGCTGCTGCTGCCAGTACCATTCGTTCCCCGCAGAATAGAAAAAGTAATCCACATTATGGTATTTTGCTAATGTTTCGAAAGTTCTGACTCGATAATATGGACAGAAATTTGTGACAAATGCAATATTCAACTTAGTCCTCTTCCAATTCATTTTTTATTGCAAGAATAAATCAATTCCCCAGCCAGCAAAGAAATCCACCAATTTCTTACTGCAGGGTGGCCGCCTGTTCTTCTAGCTGTTATAGTGAAACCTTGACTCGAAAGGAATTGATCAAGAGATCGCTTTGTATAATAGTGAAGATATCCACCATCCCAACCTGGATCTCTCGATGTCACAGGCAAGTGGCCAATCAAGATACGAACACAATTCGAAAACGATGCTACATTGGGGACATCAATAATTAAAATACCATTCGAACGTAAAAAACGATAAATTTCCTGAATAACCATGTACGGATCAAAAACATGTTCCAAAACAGCCAGTATGGTTACGGCATCAAAGAATTCATCTGGAAAGGGTAAAGTCTCGTTATTCAAGTCGACTACTTCATCAGTAAATCCTTTGGATATAACTTTCTCTACAGCTTCAGAGGAAATATCAATTCCATAAAGTTCTTGAAATAAACCTGCTTGATCAATTTCAGATAATAAACGTCCTTCCCAACATCCAATATCGAGTAATTTCTTCCCGGATCTTAATAAACGTACAGCTATTTCTTGACGCGGGTTTTCCATCGGATTGAATATTAAATCCAAAAAATACCGGTGGAACCAATCGCGATTTTGGAGAGGATTTATTTGGCCACTAATCTTACCTTTCCAAAGATTTCTATGAAAATTCTGGGGATTTGGCAATTCAATTACCTTTGCTAGTTTATCATGAAGAGATTTAAAAAACTCTAAATAGCAATTTTCGTTTTGTTGATAGTTTTAATTACTTCCGTATTAGTACAATACATGACATTTTTCTGATTTGAGACACAACTCAATGTTTCCTTCAACAAATCCCATAATCCATACTTTTCTATTTCCCAAGAATGGCCCCAAATATGAAGAACTCCTTGTTTCTTAGTAACCGAATCAAGCAGGCATTTTGTCAATAAGATAATATCTGTATTAAAGTGGCGGTAACCTATCCAATTGCGTAACCCTCTCAAATTAACTTCTTTGAGCAAATGAGTAAAAAGAACCTGACGTTGATGAGGGTAGAATTGAAGAGAGACTGGCATTAGAAAAGGATCAAAATCCGTGTCAATTCTGAACCCGAGCGTAGTTCTGCCCAAAACATATCCAGCTGAGATAACCATATCCCGGGTCCTTTTATTAAATTTTCCGCCCGGATAACAGAAAGCTTGTACATTATCTCCTAATATATCTTCGAGCTTTTTTTTACTTTCTACCAGCTCACCAGATACTGTCTCTTTATCAAATTTCGTAAGAATTGGATGAGTTAATGTATGCGAGCCAATTTCCATACCCATTTGCATAAGGTATCTGAGTTGCCCATAGTCCAATATCTTTTTCGCATCGTAACTTATAGGCACATAAAATGTACCTTTAAGTCCAAAGGTAGCCAATAACTCTGCCAAGCGAATGTCGAGCGGATGTCCATCATCCCAACTTGTTGTAATTATTCGAGTGGGTTTTTGAATACCACTATCGTCACACATGAAATCTTCTCCGACTGCCAAATAGAGTAAAATTCAATACCTTTGACAGAATTGAGGTATTCCTGAAACTTTAATGAAACATTATTGAATATCATAGCACCATTTGGAATCAGTTTGGGGAATACCGCATTGAATTCATATCGCTGCAAAGTAAAAACATTAGCACTGTCGGAAACAAACAAACTGACTGTCCCGAATTCGGTTATTATCTTTGGCAGCAAACGACGGCTGCTCCCAGAATGCAGCTTCCAGCTTTTCCTTAAGTCCTGCGGAACCCCAATCCCTATAAAAGCGCCTTCAGGGTCTGATAATGGATGTAAATCCATACTCATTAAGTTCCCTTTTCCATTGTTTTTCAACGCTAGGAGAATTAGAGCTGAAGTCATCCCATAACCGATGCCTGTCTCTACGACCTTTTCGGGGTGTAAAAATCGGGCAATCGCATAAACTAACAATGCAAACGACTTATCCGCATTAAACTTTACAGGAAAGGGTAGATCGGTTCCATAATTGGTTAATTGTCTATCAAATTCGTGACGAATAGATTCTACGGTTTTTTCCACCTCATCATCCTGTAAGAGCTTCTTTAAATCCTGACGATTATTCAAAATCGAAAATAAATCATTTATATAAACAGCTTCATTCGGCCTTGCGTCAAAAAAAAGGAGATTGAATCTTATCTCTATTAAGGAGAGTATTCTTTCTAATCTATTGGGGCTGGTAATCAAATTAATGAATTTCATTCGTTACCATCTTAGACGGTTTGATGAGCTTACAAGCTTCTAACGGACAATAATACGTTGTTGGCTAAAAGATAATAAAGAGTGGTTTGACTTAATTTGACTCATTGGTGACCTGTTTTCTTATGATTGAATTTATAAACCAATTTCTATACAGTATCATGTGAACAACGAGTGTTATAACCGAAATTATTACCAAGCTCCATACAGCTCCTTCCAATCCCCAAATATGTGTGAATATTACCCCTGTAAGCAATCCTACCGGTGCTACAACCATTCCGTAAATTAGAAAGAACTGCGGCCTTTGAATCGCCCTCAGGGCAAGAGAGTATCCCGTAGTTATTGCCGTAAATATAGGAATTATTCCTAATATTGGTATAAAGTGAATAAAATTTGAATATTTTCCATTATAGATCAGTGTTTCCAATTGAGACGAGAATCCCCACAATAATATTTCATAAACGCCAGCGATAATTGTTAGCAGGATCGCCACAAAAAGGGTTTTCTGGCGGATATCTTGGTAGTTCGATCGTCCAAAATCATAAGAAAGGATTGGTATAGCCAATGTGGTGATTGCAGTGATTCCCTGAGAAATTGGCCCAATGAAGTTTTGTAATGCATCCAGGACTCCGGCGGATTGCAAGCTGATTAATCCAGCCAGAAGAAAAACCTGGATTTGATTTCCCAGGAAAGTCAGAACTGTGGCAGCGGCTATCCACCGGCCATATAGCCATTGTTCCTTTACGAGACTTCGCCATGCCAGATCCGAAAGATTCCTGGTTTTTGGCAGGTTTGTATATTTCCTAAAAAGAAAAATTGAAGCTATTATGCTTGCAATGCCTATTACGATAAAACACGTAAATGTATTTAGCAATTTTGTCGAATGCAAAATTATTATCCCGATAATAGAAAGAATAAAGAAAGAGAGACTGATCAAGAATGCATTGCCAGGCTTCATTAATATATAAAATATCCTCCGTGCAAGCCACAACAACAATATAAATGGTATTGCAACCCCCATTCCCATCAAAGCATTTCCTAAAGAACTGTTTATCCAATGTGCCATTGACCACCCCGCTGCTATTATAACAAGCGCAAGGATAAAAGTTATTATTCCGTGTAACTTGAATTGGATAAATAAGTAGTCTGGCAATCGATCCGAATATTTGGCCGGGCCAAGCACACTCATCGGTTCGAGGATGAAAGCATTGTAAAAACCGGTCAACAATAAGTAAAAAGTAAATGCAATCACAAAAGCGCCATAATCATTCAGGGTTAGCCAACGAGCAAGAAGTATACTTATTATAAAATTCGAACCGGAAAAAAATCCCTGATCAAGAATGCTGAACCCACCCTTGAATGCCCAGGAACGATAGCGAGAAAATAAAGATGAAAAAGCCATAATACAATTATAAATGACCTTTGGATAACGGCCGCTAATGACCTTCTGGGTTTCAAAGTTAGTAATTGCGGGGATAAGTCCAACTCAAAGTGAAAATGGATTGAATAAATAGCTAATTGTCTGCAGGGGGGTATCTGAAACGGGTTAACCCCAATGACATCCAGAGCCAGTGCTGCATATGGGTTGGATTGGCTATGTCCAGGTCGTCGGTTAAGAGGGCTCAAGCAGCCCTACTCCCACGCCTCCGCAATGACCTGACCGGTTGGCAGGCCGCGCCGGGTCAAGGCAACCGTAAGGGTCTGAATCATCTCGGGGGGACCGGCCAGATAGTAGGCCAAGGAGAGCGGTTCGGGAATGGACCGGAAAACGGTCTCCACCTCGATCCGCCCCGGCTGGCAATCAGTGCCCTCAAAATCCTGTTCGGCATAATAACGCACCTGCAAGCCCGGGCAGCGTTGCGCGGCAACCTCCACCAGCGGACGGTAGATCAGTTGGCCAGGCCGCCTGGCCCCATAGAAAAGGTGGATATGGTGTGGGTAAGTGGCCGAAAGCCCGGCCAGAAAAGCGGTGAACGCCGTCACGCCGGTACCACCCGCCAGCATACAGGCATCCCGGTTGGGGTTGATCGTGAATTCGCCAAAGGGCATTTTGACCCAAACCGGAGACCCCAGTCGCAACCCGGCTTCCATCCGGGCGGAAAACCGGCCTTTGACAGCATAGGTGATGCGCAGAAGTCGTCGCTCCGCCGTGGCGCTGGCAATGGAAAATGCGCGGCTCTCCGGCCAGGCGCCGCCGGGGCTGTACTCGTCCAGGGCCAGCGACAGATACTGGCCTGGCAGGAAGGGCGGGGCGGGCGATTCCGGCTTCAGGAAAATACTGTAGAGTTGCTCGCCATGATCCTGGATCTCCGTCACCTTACAGCGTATTATTTTCTGCATTAGCCAACCTGCTCCCTGCCCATGAAGTTGTCAATGATCGAATCGGTATAGGCCAACGGTCCACCTCGATGGATAAAATTATATTCGATATCGTCCAAAGGGGGTCATTTCCGTTTTGTTAAGGAATAAAAATGCGACGCGCTAACCAGCGCGTCGGATAGCTGTTTTTTAAATGATAGGCGCAAATTCGCTTCAATTAGCGGATGAAAGGTTGACGAATACAAGGCGGCCTACATCAGGCTTTCACCAGCCCAACCGTTACCTTCTCGCCATCGAACTCGTCCGAAGAGGTCGTGGATTCGGGGGCGGGCTCGGCGTAGCGCAATTCCACTGTCAGCGTTTCGGCGGTGATGTAATCCCGGTTGGCTTCGATGGCTTCCTTCAGCCCGGGAGTCGCCACCACATTCACCTTGATCCGGTCGGCCACGTCCAGATCGGCGGTTTTGCGCAGGTCCTGCACGCGCCGGACGAACTCACGCGCCAGGCCTTCGCGCACCAGGTCGGGGGTCAGGTCGGTGACCAGGGCGGCCAGATAGGCGCCATCCGCGGCCACTGCGAAACCGGTTTTCGCATCCGCGCGCACCTCCACATCCTCGGGCAAAATGGTGTATTCCTGATCTGCCAGCATGATCTTTTCGGATTGCCCGGAGAGAAAGACCGGGGCAACCTGATTGGGATCGAGCAGGCGGATGGCCTTGGCCAACTCGGGGAATTTGTTGCCATATTTTTGGCCCAACTGTTTGGGCAGCGGCTTGACCGTGAAGGAGACCGCTTCCAATGTTGTATCCAGCAGGCGCACTTTCTTAACGTTCAGTTCATCGGTGATGAGGTCGGCGTAGGTTTCAACGGCGTGATATTCATCCAGGCGGCTGAGCGCAAAGGCCACTTCTGACAGAGGTTGGCGGACTTTCCGGTTGGCTTTCTGGCGGGCGTTATGCCCCAGCGAAACCATTTTCATGACCAGGTCCATTTCACGGTTGAGCGTTTCATCGATGTGGCCTTCGTCCGCTTTAGGCCAGGCTGCCAGGTGCACCGACTCGGGTGCCTTGGGATCCAGCGAGCAGACCAGGTTGCGATACATTTCTTCGGCCAGGAAGGGCATGGCCGGCGCCAACAATTTGGACAGGGTCACCAGGGCGGTATACAGGGTTGCGTAGGCGGACTGTTTATCGGTATCGGATTCAGACTTCCAGAAACGCCGGCGCGAGCGGCGCAGGTACCAGGTGGAGAGGCTTTCAACGAAGACTTCGATCGGGCGGGTGGCGCCCGGAACATCATAGGTCTCGTAGGCCTTGCTAACATCCCGTACAAGCGTATTCAGGGAGGAAAGCAGCCAGCGGTCGAGGTCGTTGCCTTTGCCCTCTGGTGCCGTTCTCCGCTCGGGGGCGGGGGTAAGGGCCGGTTGGTCCAGGTTTGCGTAGGTCACGAAGAATGAGTAGATGTTCCAGAGCGTCAAGGTGAAATTTTTGACCACATCCGTGACCATGCTGGGAGCAAAGCGCTTCTCGGCTCCAGGCAACGAGCAGGTGTAGAAATACCAGCGGAAGGCATCCGCCCCGGATTCGTCCAGCACCGTCCACGGGTCAACCACATTGCCTAGGTGCTTGGACATCTTTCTTCCTTCCGCATCGACAACATGGCCCAGGCTGATGACGTTCTTGAAACATTCCTGGTCGAAGAGCAAAGTGCTGATGGCATGCAGGGTATAGAACCAGCCGCGCGTCTGGTCAACGGCTTCACAGATGTAATCAGCCGGGAACTGCTGTTTGAACAAAGCCTGGTTTTCGAAGGGGTAATGCCATTGGGCCACCGGCATGGAGCCGGCGTCGAACCAGCAATCGATCACGTCGAGGACGCGGCTCATCTTGCCGCTGCACTTGCTGCATTTCCAGGTAATGGCATCCACGTGCGGGCGGTGCAGGTCCAGGTCTTTCAGGTCACGCCCGGCTTTTTCGGAAAGTTCCTTGACCGAACCGACACATTCACGGTTCTTGCAGTCCGGGCATTCCCAAACCGGCAGTGGCGTACCCCAGTAGCGTTCGCGCGACAGCGACCAGTCGATATTGTTGGAGAGCCAGTTGCCGAAGCGGCCTTCGCGAATGTGTTCGGGCACCCAGTTGATCTTGTTGTTGAGCTCCACCAGGCGGTCCTTGAACTGGCTGGTGCGGATGTACCAGGAATCGCGGGCGTGATATAACAGGGGCGTGCCGCAGCGCCAGCAGAAGGGGTAGGTATGGGTATACTTTTCGGAGCGGAACATCAACCCGCGCGCCTGCAAGTCCAGGATGATCGACGGATCGGCATCCTTGACGAAGACACCCCGCCAGGGCTTGATCTGCGGCAGGAAAGCGCCATCCGGGCCGACCGTCATAAGAACGGGCAGGTCATATTTCTTGGCTACTTCCATATCGTCCGCGCCGAAGGCTGGGGCGATATGCACCAGGCCGGTGCCATCCCCGGTGGTGACGAAATCGCCCAGGATCACATAATGGGCTGGTTTATCCAACGGCATGAAGGTAAAGAGCGGGCGATACTTGCTGCCTTTGAGCTTCTTGCCTTTGAAATGTTCCACCACCTTGACCTCTTCGTCGCGGAAGACTTTCTCCAGCAGGGCTTTGGCCAGGATGAGCCGTTCCGTTCCCGCTTTGACTCCGGGCTCGGACTCCGGGAGGGTGTGCTCGACCGTGACGTAATCGACCTCCGGGCCGACTGCCACCGCCACGTTGGCAGGCAGCGTCCAGGGGGTGGTGGTCCAGACCAGCAGGGAGGTGCCGGGCTTATCGACCAGCGGCATGCGCACGAAGACGGACGGGTCGGTGGCATCCGCGTAGCCCATGGCCACTTCATGGTCCGAGAGCGGCGTGCCGCAGCGCGGGCAGTACGGCACGATCTTATATCCCTTGAAAAGCAGGTCGCGTTCCCAGAAGGTTTTCAGGATCCACCAGACCGATTCGATGTAATCGTTGGTATAGGTGACGTAGGCCTCGCGCAGGTCGACCCAGAAAGCGATCCGGTCGGTCAGCTTCTCCCAGTCCTGGATATATTCGAAAACGGATTTACGGCACAGTTCGTTGAATTTCTCGATGCCGTACTCCTCGATCTGTTGTTTATTATTGAATCCGAGTTTCTTTTCGATTTCAATCTCCACCGGCAGGCCTTGGGTATCCCAACCGCCCCGGCGCGAGACATGGAAGCCTTTCATGATCTTGTAACGCGGGAACATGTCCTTGAAGGCACGCGCTTCCACGTGGTGGACGCCGGGTTTGCCGTTGGCAGTGGGTGGCCCTTCGTAAAAGACGTATTCCGGCGCGCCCTTGCGCTGGGTGCCGGTCTTTTCGAAGATCTTGCGGTCTTTCCAGAATTGTAAAACTCCCTCTTCCAGGGCAGTGACATCCAGCTTGGGGCTGACCGGTTTGAACATGCTTACCTCCAAAAAGAAAAGAATTCAACACAAAGGACACTAGGTATCACCAAGGAAAAAGATCACGAAGAAAAAGGTTTATAAAAAAGCATTTCTTTCCTTAGTGTTTCTTTGTGCTCCTTGGTGTCCTTTGTGTTAAAAATCTTTTTATAAAATCAAAAACTCTCGCCTCAACCCAGAGACGAGAGCCGGATGACTCACGCGCTACCACTCTGCTTCCTGCCAAAAGGCAGGCTCTCAGTGGAGTACGCCCCGAAGGGATATACTCCTGTCCTTCTAACGGAGGACAACTCCGGTTTTCCTACTCTCAGCCCAACCATGAGACTATCAGACTCGTGACTATTGGACTAATTTCAGAGCACGGCTCCGGGAGGATTTTCGGCCCTTCCCGCTAACCCGGCTTGCACTATTTCCGGGTTCGCTGGCAGCAGTACGGGGTGTACTCGTTCCCATCATCGCCTTTAATTGCTAATTATTCGAAAGGATTTTTCACCACAAAGGTCACAAAGGACACAAAGAAAAACCTTTATGGAGAAATCCTTTTAATTCGCCAAATTATGCCACAGAAACAGTGGGCGGACAAGTGCGGAAGGCCGATTGAGGATTGAAGATTGGTCGCACGCGCCCAAGAGGAATGGATTTTCCGCCAATGAATGTACTATTCTTTGCTCAATTTGGTATACTCGAAAGCACACAATCCAGCTCTCTAAAAGGAACCCAGCATGGCTGAAACCTTCCTCGATCAACTCAAGATTACGGCCGATTCCATCCAGGAGGCAAGCGAAGGCCGGTTGCTGTCCGGCGCGCATGTCAGCGTGGAGCTGCCAATTGCACCCATTCGCTACCTGTACTCCGGCTGGCAGTCCTGGTCGCTGACGGCCTGGGTGGAAATGGGCCGGCCGCTTGGGCCGATGCGGCCCTCCAGCCTGCCCGCCATGCAGACCGACCCGGCCTACGCAGGCGAGACCCGCCCGCATGGGTCATGGTATGGGGCGGTGGAAATGCCGGACGGGCAGGTGCTGCTGCTGGGCGGGCTGGGGCTGGAAAGCCACGTTATGCTGCAGGGCCAGATATTGACCGGCTGGGTTGAAGCAGGAGAGGCGGAATGGTTCGTGGGCTGCGGAAACGAAGACGTGATCTTCGAACAGTACGCCGGGTTGCTCAAGCAAAACTTCGGAAGTGGGCGGGCCCAAAAATCACTGCGGGTGTGGTGCTCGTGGTACAGCCTGTACAGCGGGATCACCGAAGCGCGCCTGCTAAAAATCCTAGGCGACCTGGGCGACCTGCCCTTCGACGTGTTCCAGGTGGACGACGGCTGGCAGATGACTATCGGCGATTGGGAGCCAAATGCTAAATTCCCAGGCGGCATGGATGGGATGGCTGCCAGCATTAAAGTAACCGGGCGGAAAGCCGGCCTGTGGCTGGCTCCGCTGCTGGTTGTGCCATCCTCGGGCCTCTATCAAGAGCACCCGGACTGGCTGCTGCGGGATGGGCATGGGAGGCCGGTTTCGGCGGGCTTCAACTGGGGTGAGCAGTTATATGCCCTGGACACCACCCATCCGGGGGTGCTGGACTGGCTGCGGGCGCTGATGGAAAAGGTGCGCGGCTGGGGCTATGAATATGCCAAATTGGACTTCCTGTATGCGGGCGCGCTGCCCGGCAAACGGTCCGTGGATATGCCACGCGAAGCGGCTTACCGGCAAGGGCTGAAAGCCATCCGGGAGGCGCTGGGGGAAGCCTACTTCCTGACCTGCGGCGCGCCGGTTCTGCCGTCCCTGGGCCTGTGCGACGGGCTGCGGGTGGGACCGGATGTAGCCGGATTTTGGGCTTCGCACAGGGATGAAGATTTGCTAATGAACACCGCCACACCCGGCACGCGCAATGCCATCCGGACCACGCTGCAGCGGCTGTGGCTCAAACCGCTGGTCCAGACCGACCCGGACGTAACCTATTTCCGGTCCAGGCTGAACGATCTGACCGCAGAGCAGAAGCAGCTCCTGCAAGACCTGGCCCAGATTGCGGAATTCAAAGCCAGCTCCGACGTGCCGGCCTGGCTGACGGAATCCGAGCAGGCGGCCTTGCGCCTTTTCCTGGAGAGCAACCCCGGCGTCCTGAAAATGGGCCGGAACAGCTACGAGTTGGATGGCCGCGGCGTGGATTTCGGCGCGCAGATCGACCTGCCGCCTCTGCCAGGCCCGTTCACCAATCTGATGGGCGCGGTTCTCGGCGGGCTGGCGAATGTGCCCTTCTTGATGAGAATTTTCAACGCATTGGAAAAAAGGGATCTGGGAAAGAGGCTCGCAGAAAACCCGGTGTAAGAAAAAGATTCACCACAAAAAAAGATTCACCTCAATCCCGCGGGAAAGCTCCGCGGGACAGGCGGCCACCAAGGACACTAAGGAAAACTTTAAAACTCTTCGTGTACCTTGGTGACCTTTGTGTTTAAGAATCCTTTTTTATTATTGACTTTCATCGATGGCCAAAATCCACAGTAAAGAAGCCGCCATAGGTGCCGGTGGGACAATAAGCATAACCTGCGCCGAAGTCGTTGTAATCGGCAAGGATGATGGCTTTATGCGGTGCGTCATTCATCCACCAGGTCACGGCGCTCTGGGGGTTGTTATAGGCGCCCGAACCGGCGTAGATGATCTCGCCGCCCCATCTGCCGGTATAGCCCGCCGCGACCTCCCGCTGCCAATAGGTAGAACCATCCGAGCCGGTGTGCGAGAGGAAATCATTGGCCGCCTGGTCATCGCTGTGGATCCCGGAAGAGTTCTCGAGCGGATAGGAATCTGTCAATGCGCCCAGGCCAGCCAGGGCGCGTTGGGCGTTGATGAGGCTGAGCATCTGGTTCTCAAAGGCGCCATTATGAATCAAGCTGCAGCCGGATTTCGTGGGGGTGCTCGTTGCTACAGCAGGCGGGGTATTCGTACGGGTTGGCGTGGTTGTTGCGGAAACAGTTTTGGTGGGCGTCGAGGTGGGCGTTCTGGTCAGGCTGGCGGTGGGAGTGCGCGTTTCCGTTGCCGAAACTGACTGGGTGTAGGTTGGTGAGGCGGTTTGGGTAGATGTAGAGGTGATGGAGCTGGTCCGTCCCGGGGTAAAAGTCATGGTATCTGCCGGTGTGGACGTCCTGGTCTGACTGGCAGTGGAAGTGCTTGTGGCCGTTCCCGTATCAGAGGGGTTGAAGGCCGGAGTGCCCGTTTTTGTAGTTGTGGAGGTAAAAGAGGCAATCTGGCTGGGAGTATGCGTAAATGTTGGGGTTGGCGTTCTGGTCAGACTGACTGTGGAAGTGCGGGTGAATGTTGTACTTGGGGTCTTGGTAATCGATGGAGTTAATGTGCGCGTTAATGTTGCTGTGGCGGTGAAAGTGCGCGTGGCGGTTGCCGTCAAGGAGGGGGTTTGCGTAAGGGTGAAGGTTGGACTGGTGGTGAAAGAGGGCGTGGCGGTTGTCGTCAGGGAAGTGGGTAATGTGGCTGTGGAGGTCCCTGTAGAGGTTGGCGTATAGGTCGTTGAAGAAGTGGAGGTGAGGGTAAGCGTGACCGAGGCTGTAAAGGTCGCTGGTACCTTCGTTTGGGTGACCGTGGGGGTATCCGTTGGAACGAGCAAGTCTGGCCCCAGGAATCCCCAAAAAGAGGGCAGGGTACCGGGGTCAACCGTGCAGGCGATCAAGGACGATAGAATAACCAGGCACAGAAGGATGTTTCTATAACGCATGCGGCACTCCGAAGGATGCAACTTTAATCATACTGCAAAGTGTCATGCTTTCCTATTGGTAATTTCATGGCAATCATGGTTTTCAGGGCTGACAGGGCATTACAGGGCGCACCTTTAGCAGATACTCGTCCAAATAATATCCGCTCGCGTGCAGGTAGGCTGCCATTTCCAGTCCCACGTAACGGTAATGCCAGGGCTCGTAGGCCAGGCCGGTTACGCTTTCGGCTCCCGGCGGGGAGCTCAGGCTAAAACCGTATTCGAAAGCATGCTGGGCCAGCCAACGACCTTCATTGGTCTGGTCGAAAAGAGTGGAAAATGGATCGGTGGTGGTGCCTGTCAGGGAGGGCAGCTCTGGTGAGCCGAAATCCACTGCCGTGCCCAGCTGGTGTTCGCTGTGACCGGGCAGGGCACTGACCTCATTGGCGTTGGTTGGATCGGAAACCACCCAGAGATTATGGGCCACGGCCTGGTCGAAGTAACTCCGGTAGGAAGACAGCACGGTCGGGGCGAGACCGACAGCCAGCATGTCTTTGACCATCTTCCCCAACGCCCGGGCGGCCGGCTGGCGCAACAGCATATCCGGCAGGGTCACCCGGCCGGGCAGGTAATTTCCCAGCCTGACCAGGTCCCCGGGCACATAGGCTGGGTC
>Ga0187853_10001304_pt1 | contig 23225 bp, 23 predicted proteins | sample June2016WEW_6_10_2_FD_132417 | JGI IMG/M metagenome (GOLD analysis project Ga0187853, IMG submission 132417) | Peatland microbial communities from SPRUCE experiment site at the Marcell Experimental Forest, Minnesota, USA - June2016WEW_6_100 | ecosystem: Environmental > Terrestrial > Soil >... | reverse complement strand
CCGATGGTGGGTTCGTCCAGGAAGACCACCTGGGGACGGTGTAACAGGGCCGCGGCGATCTCGCACTTCATGCGTTCCCCTAGTGACAGATTGCGGACCGGTTTTTTAAGCAGCGGGCCCAGCTCGAGCAGTTCGGTCAGTTCATCCAGCGTACGGCGGAAATCCGCCTTCGGCAGGCGGTAGATGACCCGGTTCAGTTCGAACGAATCGGCCGCCGGGATATCCCAGACCAGCTGGTTGCGCTGACCCATCACCAGGGTGATCTGACGCAGGAAGGCACGCTCGCGCTTCCATGGGACATGCCCAAGCACGCGCCCTTCGCCGCCAGTGGGGTGCAGCAGCCCGGAGAGCATCTTGAGGGTGGTGGTCTTGCCGGCGCCATTCGGGCCCAGGAAACCCACCACCTCTCCGGGGACCAGGTCGAAGGTCAGCCCATCCACGGCCTGGACCTCCTGCATGCGGCGGTGGAACAGGGAGCGCATAGCTGCGCCCATGCCGGACTCGCGTTCCGCGACCCGATAGGTTTTACACAATCCGTTCAGATGGACGGCAGGTTCGCTCATAAAGGCACTCCGCTAGGCTGTGTGCCCGACTGCGAACGAATTGGCCGCCTGCGCGCAGGTCTCGATCGCGATGGCTGCCAGGGCTGCGCCATAGTCCAGGTCGATGTTTTCGAGTGTGTCCTTAGTGTCGTGATAGCCGCTGCGGTTGATGTCGTAATTTTCCATGAATAGCACCACAGGTATGCCGACATCTGAGAAGATCTGGCCATCCGTGTTAAAAAGGGAACTTTGCGGATCGTCCTTCGTACGGATCTCTCCAAACAGGGACGGGTGGGCGGCCGTCTCCGGGATCTGGATGCCATCCGGGCTGCGCCGCCCGGGGCCGCAGGCCTTCCTTTCGGGGCTTTCATTCCAACCGACAACCGCGCCATTCCAGGCCATATTCGCCAGGTGCGCCTGCAAAGCCAGTTGCAGGGACTGGGGTGTCCGACCGGGGGAGATTTGAAAGATATTCCGGTCGTTATCCCGGTTGTGGGCGATCATATCCATCAGGAAAACCCCTGCTACCTGCGTAGCTGACAGGTCAATCGCCTCCTTTCCGTCCTGGATTAGCTTCAATTGGTTTTCGATGACCGCCTGGCAGAAATGCCGGGCCCCCAGGCAGTCGGCGGGGAATTCCTCCCCGGTCAGGTGCAGCAGCCAGATATCCTTTTCGAGGCGGCCTTCCCGGGCAAGTTTCAGGTAGATGGGCGCGGCCTGCAGCAGCACCGCGCTGGCCGAGTGGTTGTCATCCGCACCGGCGGCAGAGGCACGCGCCCCGGTCCCGCCGCGCGCTTTGTCATAAAGATCTTCCATGTAAGCTGTGTCGTAATGGTCTGCCAGGACTACCGCTTTCGAGTGGTCCTTCCCGGGGATCACGACCAGGATATCGCGTTCATGTTGTAGATTTTCCTGGTTGCTTTTCCACCCACCATAGAGAGGAAAAGCAAAGTCCGTTTTCCAGCGGAAAGGCAGTTCCCCGCAAAATGCCCGGCCATCCATGCCGGCCTGCTGGATGGATGCCCGGTGGCGGGCGATCAAATAATCACCCAAGCGGTCCAGGTCGCGCAGGGTGCAGGGGGGCTGACCAGAGCTGGCAGGATTCTGGACGCAATCGGCATTGTCCTTATTGCGATATTCCCCCTCGGCCAGCGTTTTAATATCGTTCCAGTAGGCTATTTCGAACTGCCGGTTGGCGGTGAAGGGATAAGTCAGTGGCTCAGGGAATGGCGCGGCCTGCCCCAGTTCTTCCAGCAGCGACTGAAGTGCGGTCTGCATCCGGCGCGCCTGGTTCTCGTCAATGGCGGAGGCTTGCACGGCTGCCTGCCACTCCTGCAGGGTCATTTCTTTGGAAATCCACAAGAGATGGCGGGCGAAACTGTCCGGCAGGGGCCGTTCTCCCAGGGCATGCCAGGCATCCAGGAGGGAGACTAGGTTAAGCGGGGTCTGGTGGAGATAATGGTCATGTGGATTATGAAAACCGGACAAGGCAGAGGAATAAAGCGGGCGTTTTTGCAGGCGCGGCCATAATTCCACCGGCGCATGCAATTCCGGGCGGCCTTTTTCATAGGCGGTCAACACACCCAGCGGCGTATCCGGGAGCAGGCGGATTTCGCCGGAGGCGGAGACATATGCGAGGACCGGACGATGCCAATAGACCTCATGCTGTCCCACCCGGGCGGCCGGGAATTGGAAGCGATACCCGAACAGGCCGCCAGCCAGGATGGCCGCTTCGGCCTTCTTCAATTCTTCAGGTTTTGCGTTGGGGCCATCCAGGAGCAATTCGAAATTCCTCGTCCACAACTGGCAATTCCTGGCCATGGGTTTATCGTACAGTCCCATCACCTCCAGGTCGGTGCTGAAAAGCACCCGGGCGATTTTTTCGAGGCGCGGATTAAGCGCCAGCTCGTCATCGGAGCGCCGGTTGCGATCCCAGCGGTGGCTGCGGGTATACTGGGGCAGCAACAGTTCCTTTTGGATTTCGGCGGGATTCACATCCGGGTGAGGCTCGTGCAGCCAGCCACTCTGGGGCACGCGCACGCCCTCCGCTCCGGCACGCCGGGGCACCAGCCGCAGCAGGGGAATCTGCCCGGCCAGCGGGAGCTCCTTTTGCAGGCTGCCATAGGTTGGCATACCCCAGAAAACCAGGCTGCCGGGGAAGGGCAGCAGATGCAGGCGGCCAGCCAGGTAATTGGCCCTGACCTGGGGCGGAAGGAGCGAGAACGGGCGGAAGGTCAACAGGTAGCGCAGCTTATCCCAGGTTGCGTTGTCATCCACCAGAAACTCGCCTGCCCAGGCGGGAAAAGGAGTGTTGGTGAGCGCTGCTTCGGTTGGCAGGATCCGAAATCCCAGGTCCAGCAGCCTTGAAGGGGGGGATATGATCTGCTCCTGGTAAACCTCGGATAAAAGTCTGCTGATGAAACCGGTAAACGCTTCCGCGGGCAGTTCCTGCTCCGGGGAAGTGAAGAAGCTTTTCCAGAAAACGGCCTCGGGACCTTGTTCGCTGCCCCCGAAAAAGGTCCACAGCAGCCGGCCTTTATCGTCCTGGGTCGGCGAGAGCGCCATCGGCAGGATGGAAACGTAGCGCTCGTGCCCCAGGGTCCCGGCCCGGGCGGCCAGGTCCAGCTCGGGCGGCCAAAAGGGGTTATCCTGCAGGTTACTTTTTTTATGTCCCTCGATGAAACTGTCCGGCAGACCCTGGCCCAATTTGACCACATGGCTCATGATATGGCGGGCGATCCATTCCAGGCCGGGTTTGAGCTGGTATTCTTCCTCCAGCTCGGAGATGGCCCAGCCAAAGGGATCCGCCTCGGAAAAGAGCGAGTCATCGATGGTGCCGGCGGGCAGTTGCCCAAGCTGCGGGGCGGGCATGAATTCCGAATAGGCCGGTAAAGGAAAGGCGCCGGCCCGGTTATACCAGGGATATCCCTCGACCAGACGATGCCAGCCGACTGCTTTCGAAAGAGAGGATAATGATTCCATAGGTAAACCTCCATGCGCATTATACGAGAGAAATGGAGAATAAGGGATTCAGGAACAAAGAAAAAGAGGGAGTAAAAATCGTAAAATGCGCGCGCGAGTGATAAAACGACGAGGAACGAAGCCACATATGGGGGTAACCTAAGGAAACGGTTAATGATCGACCGAATCCATTGACTAAATATAATGCATAATCTACAATAAAGATAGTATATGTACACAATTAACATAAATTTACCACTGGTTGCCGGATCAACCCGGCATAAGCGAGCAGGTTCTGATGAGAAAATTGGTTTTCTTCATGTTGACAAGCCTGGATGGCAACTACGAAGGGCCAGGGCATGGCATCGACTGGCATAACGTGGACGTTGAATTCAACGAATTTGCCAATGCGCAGTTGGATTCGGTAGACATGCTCCTATTCGGGCGGGTCACGTATGAGATGATGGCGGCATTCTGGCCAACGGATGCGGCTATGAAGAATGATCCGGTCATTGCGACAGCCATGAATCGACTGCCGAAAATAGTGTTCTCGCGGACACTTTCCAGCGCAACCTGGCAGAATACCCGGCTGGTAAAAGACAATGTCGCGGAGCAGGTTACGAAATTGAAAAAACAGCCGGGCAAAGACCTGATCATCTTCGGAAGCTCCGACCTGTCGGTGAGCTTGATCCAGGCTGGCTTGATCGACGAGTTCCGGATCATGGTAAATCCGATAGCCCTGGGCAATGGCAAAGCGCTTTTCAAAGGGCTGCCTGGCCGGCTTAACCTGGAATTAATCAAGACAAGGACATTCCAATCGGGGAACGTGGTGCTTTTTTACCGACCCAAAGGAAAACCGTCATGATGGACAACCAAAAAAATCTACCTGGAACCTTGCAAGTGGAAAACCGTGTTGTGGACCACAAACAAGCTGCAATCCAGTTCTTGAAGCTGATCGAGACCGGCCAGATCGAGGAGGCTTATCGGAGGTATGCTGCAGCGAATGGCAAGCACCACAACCCGTACTTCCAGGCGGGGTTCCCGGCGCTGCAAAAAGGGATGCAAGAGAACCACGATCAATTCCCGAACATGCGGCTGACTGTTAAAAATGTCATCGGCGATGGTGACCTGGTAGCCATCCATTCGCAGGTCGTGCAGAGTCCGGGCGAGGCGGGCGTGGCGGCCGTGCACATTTTCCGGTTCCAGGCTGACAAGATAGTCGAATTTTGGGATGTCGGCGAGCCGGTTCCGGCCGATTCTCCGAATGAAGATGGCATATTCTAGTTAAGGAAGGTTGTTCATGACCAAGATTATGACCGATTCGATCCAAACGAAAGAAGATTTATCGGGTAAGTTTGCCCCGGTGAACGGCCTGCAGTTGTATTATGAGATGTACGGCAGCGGGCAACCGCTGATCATGCTGCACGGCGGAGTGGGCGCGAGCGAGATGTTCGGCACCAATCTATCAGCATTTTCTGCAACCCGCCAGGTCATCGCCGTCCATTTGCAGGGGCATGGGCGGACGGCCGATATCGACCGGCCGTTCAGCTACGAGTTGATGGCAGACGACATTTCCGCCATGCTGAAGTACCTCAAAATCAGCCAGGCCGATATCCTGGGTTACTCCCTGGGCGGCGGAGTGGCTCTGCAGACGGCCATCCGGCACCCGGAGGTGGTTCGCAAGCTGGTAGTCATATCGACGCCCGCCAAGCGGGCTGGATGGTACCCGGAGGTGCTGGAGGGCTTTGATCAGATGGGGCCCGAGGCGGCGCGATATATGGACCAAAGCCCGCTTAACCAGCTTTATCCCGATGTCAAATGGGCGAAGCTTTTCACCAAGCTGGGTGAGATGATGCGAGAGGATTACGACTGGACCAAGGAGGTGGCTGCCATACGTATGCCGATGCTGATGGCCTTTGCCGACGCGGATGCGGTACGGATGGAGCACATTCTGGAGTTCTTCGGGCTGCTGGGAGGCGGCCAGCGGGATGCCGGCATGGATGGCTCGCTGAGGCCGGCAGCGCGTCTGGCCATCCTGCCGGGCCTGACGCACTACGATATTGGCATGTCGCTCAGCCTGGCGGCCGTGATCATGCCATTTCTGGATGCGCCCATGCCGAAGGATGGTTCAGCGGGAATTGCCAAGATATGAGGAAAGATATGGGGGAGTTGGACGCGCGAAGCACGCCCAACTCCCCCATTGCCTGCTTTGATCGGACGATTGGAGAACGATAATGAGAAAAATAATCGTCAGCGAGTTCGTGACCTTGGACGGTATCATGGATGACCCGGGCGGGGCCGAAAAATCCGAGCGGGGAGGCTGGGCCTTCCAGTTTGAGCGCGGGCCCGAAGGAGACAAATTCAAGCTTGATGAGGTTATGGAAGCCGAGGCGCTGCTACTAGGCCGGGTGACTTATGAAGGTTTTGCGGCGGCCTGGCCCTCCCGAACGGGGGAATTTGCCGAGAAGATGAACAATATGCCCAAGTATGTTGTTTCGAGCACCCTGGTAGAACCAAAGTGGAACAACTCGAGGCTGATCAAAAGTAATGTGATCGAAGAAGTATCCAAATTGAAGGCAAGCCCGGGCGGGGATATCCTGGTGGCCGGCAGCGGCCGGCTGGTCAATACGTTATTGCAGCAAGCCCTCGTTGATGTATTCCGGCTGATAGTTTATCCGGTTATCCTGGGAAAAGGAAAACGTCTATTTAATGAAGGGATTGCAAATCTTCCCCTGCGACTGGAGCAGGCCAAGCCGGTTGGCTCCGGCGTGGTGATCCTGGTCTACCATTATGAGAGAAAGCAATAAGCATCCATCTAAAATTATAGAAGAATCGCATTTTGAGTGCCTGCACTCAAGATGCGAACCCCTCCCAATTATTTGGAAAGGAAATGTTATATAAAAAAAGTAATTTCAAATGACGGTACCGAGATAGATTATGAGATGAGCGGCCAGGGACCTGCGCTTATCCTGGTGGAGGGCGCGCTGTGCTACCAGTCCTTCGGACCCATGACAGATCTGGCCAAACTGTTGGCACCTCACTTCACGGTCACCACCTATGACCGGCGCGGGCGCGGCGGCAGCCGGGACACCCGGCCGTATGCGGTCGAACGGGAGATCGAGGATATTGGAGCGCTCATTCAAGAGGCAGGGGGATCAGCATGCCTGTTTGGCACTTCTTCAGGGGCCTGCCTTGCCCTTGAAACCGCCATCAAGCTCGGCAAAAAGGTGAAAAAGCTGGCGTTGTATGAGCCGCCGTACCAATCCGGCAACGGCGCCCGCCAGGCGTGGCGGGATTACCGGAAAAAGCTGGACGAATTTCTGGCTTCAGGCCGCCGGGGCGATGCGGTCGTGTTGTTCATGCAGTTCGTGGGCATGCCCGCCGAGCAGGTGGAAGGGATGCGGCAGGTTCCGGTGTGGCCGATGTTCGAAGTCGTGGCGCCCACCCTGATTTACGACGCAGCCGCCATGGGCGAGGACCGCTCGGTGCCGGTCAAACGGGCTGCCAAGGTGGCCTCGCCGGCGCTGGTCATGAACGGCAGCGCCATTCCGTTCATGCTCGATACGGCCACTGCATTGGCGAAGGCCATCCCGCACGGGTTGCAGCGCACGCTGGAAGGCCAGACGCACAATGTAGACCTGCAATTGCTGGCTCCGCAATTGGCGGCGTTTTTTACCGATCAAAGTACCCATGTCAGGAAAGTATCCGGTGGCGAACCCAACCAATAAATTCAACGGAGATAAACAGAGAACCACAGAGATTACCGAAAAAAAGCCGGTTTATCTCCGTTCTCATCATACCCACAGGGTAGCTCCAGTTATATTTAGATGCAGAAGGCTATTTATCCGACCTACCCGGAGTTCATATGACATTAAAAGCGTATCTCGATAATATCCAGGCTCAAACCGGAAAGACGCCCCAGGACTTTAGAGTCCTGGCCGAAAAGAAGGGGCTGCTTAAAGACGGCGTCAAGACCGGGCAGATCGTCTCTTGGCTTAAAGAAGATTTTGGGCTGGGGCAGGGGCATGCCATGGCAATTGTGTTGACGTTGCGAAATGCCACCCAACCCAGGCTGGCCAATGCGGAGAAAATCGCCAGGCTTTTTAAAGGTGAAAAAGCCCGTTGGCGAAAGCCTTTCGATGAACTGTTGGTCAGGATCGGTAAATTTGGGCCGGATATTAGCACGGCCCCGACCAACTCCTATATCAGCATTTTGCGCAAAGGGGAAAAACTGGCAATCATCCAGGTCACCGCAGAGCACATGGACATCGGCATCAAGCTCAAAGGGATGAAGCCGACCGAGCGGTTCGAAGCTGCGGGTGCGTGGAACAGCATGGTGACCCATCGCGTGCGCATCAGCGATCTGGATCAAATCGACGCAGAAGTACTGGCGTGGCTGAAACAGGCTTACGAGGCCGCCTAAAATAAGATAAGAAGCGAGGCCAGGCAGATGTGCAGGAATATCCGAACGCTGTATAATTTCGAACCACCAGCCAGCGAGGACGAGATCCAGGCGGCGGCGCGGCAATTCGTGCGCAAGATCAGCGGATTCAACAGCCCTTCGCAGGCCAATGAGGCAGCCTTCCAGACAGCAGTTATTGCAATAACAGAGGCCAGCCGTGACCTGCTGCGTTCGCTCGAGACGCATGCCCCGCCCAGGGACCGCCTGGAAGAAGCCGCCAAAGCGCACGAGCGGGCGGTGAGACGGTTCGCCAGGTGATCTGTTCCGCGTGTTTCTCATGTAAAAAAAGCTGCGACAGATATTTTCAGTTGCGGCGAGTGCAGGTATAAACTTAGATTAAAGCTGATTTTTGGATAAACTTAGATGGGGGAGTCCATCGGACACAGCCTTGCAGAGGGCCAATCATGACATAATGGAAATTGCACCGAGCCAACGCGCGGTACTAAAACCGTAGCGTGTTCCCTTTGCTTGACAGGATCAAACCGAGGGAGTAAGATTATCAGAGTTACAGACCGACGCTCGGTCGGTAAAGCGAGAGATAATGACGCGAATTGTTAAAGAGTATGCGGTACGACGCGAGGAAATCCTGGATGCGGCGCAGCGACTCATATACACCAAAGGCTATGAGAAGCTGACGATCCGGGACATCCTGGAGGCCCTGCAGATTTCCAACGGGGCCTTCTACCATTACTTTGACTCCAAGCCGGCGCTGCTGGAAGCGATCATCGAACGGGGGCAGGACGAACTGGATAAGGTATTCCTGGGTATCGTCGATGATCCAAACCTATTCGCCCTCGATAAATTCCGGCGCTTCTTTGCCACGTTGGACCATGCGCGCATTGCGCAGCAAGCGTTCATTGCCGACTTGATGCGGGTTTGGTTTGCCGACGACAATGCCATCGTGCGGGAGAAAACAGACGAAGTTTTTGTCCAAAGGCGCGTGCCGCTGTTGAACGCGATTGTCCGCCAGGGCATTCAGGAAGGAGTCTTTACGACACCTTACCCTGACCAGGCAGGCCAGATCATCCTGTCGATCACACGCGGCATGGGGAATGCCGTGCTCAAACTAGTGATTGCGTTCGAGCAGGACCGTGAGCAACTGCACTTTATCGAGGATGTTGTGGCGACCAACGCCGCCTCGGCGGAGGCAATCGAGCGCGTCCTGGGCGCATCCTCCGCCTGTGTATATCGCCCGACTGCCGAGGATGTGAAAGCCTGGCTGGCTCCACCGCAGAATAAGGCCTGACTTAGCGAAACGGCGTTCACAAAGTCGAAAAGCCATGGCCACCCAAAACCCCTGCTTTGTGAAAGCCCTGGACCTGCCGGGGCGAGCGCCGGACGGCAGAGCCGCTGCCTGTAAGAACGCCAAAGGGGGCGACTTTTTGAACGAAAAAAGCAGGTGCTTTTTGTTAATAAGAATGTGAAAAGATAACGGAGAATATTATGATTTCAAATGTGCTTGGCTTTCCAGAAATTGATAAAAGAAAGCTCATGCTGGTCGGAGGCAAGGGCGCTAATTTAGGCGAGCTTTCCAGGATCGAGGGGATACATGTACCAGAGGGTTTTTGTGTCACCACGGAAGTGTATAAAAAGATAACTGAAAATAATCAGGTGCTTGACGGTTTACTGGGTGAATTAACGCATCTTGGGATCGAAGACCGGGAAAAAACCGCTGAAGTCAGCCAAAAAGTGCGCCTGCTCATCGAAAAGATAGCCATTCCAATGGATATAGAAGAAGAGATCTCCGGTTATCTCTCAAAGCTGGGTGAAAAAGAAGCCTATGCTGTGCGGTCCAGCGCCACCGCGGAGGACCTGCCGACGGCCTCTTTTGCGGGACAGCAAGATACGTATTTGAACATTATCGGAAAGGAAGCCATTCTGCAGCACATCAGCAAGTGCTGGGCTTCGCTATATACGGACCGGGCGGTGATTTACCGAAAGCAGAACGGTTTCGACGACAATAAGGTCGATCTTTCTGTGGTCATCCAGAAGATGGTTTTCCCGCAGGCAGCAGGGATACTATTTACCGCCGATCCGGTCACGTCGCACCGGGGTGTTATGTCCATCGATGCCAGCTTCGGACTGGGCGAGGCGCTGGTCTCAGGCCTGGTGGATGCAGATATTTATAAAGTAAAGGAAGGCAAGATTGTCGATAAGAAAATATCGACCAAGAAACTGGCGATTTACGCCATCAAAGACGGCGGCACCAAGCAGCAGCCGATCGGGCCCGACCAGCAGAATGTGCAAACTCTACCGGATGAACAGATTTTAAAGCTGGAGCGCATGGGTAGAACAATTGAAGCGCATTTCGGATCCCCCCAGGACATCGAATGGTGTCTGGTTGAAGGCCAATTTTACTGCGTCCAGAGCCGCCCCATTACCACCTTATACCCCGTGCCGGCGGTGGACGACGAAGAAAACCATGTGTATATGTCACTGGCCCATCAGCAGATGATGACCGATGTGTGGAAGCCATTTGGTCTGTCCTTATTCCCGATTTGGTTGAGGAAGCTTAGCAGTGATCCTGTAGTTGAGGCCGGCGGGCGTCCTTATGTGGACGTTTCACCAGAGCTTACTTCGTCGACGGCGAGAAAGACTTTCGTGAACCGCGGTCTCGGTTCGGTAGACCCTTTGATCCAGAAGGCTCTTCTCAATGTGCTGAACCGGAAGGATTACATTAAAACACTGTACCACGGCAAGGCATCCGTGGGGGGGCTAAACGGCGGCTCGATAAGGGACCTGCTTTCCGGGCTGATCCAGGCGATAAAAATCTACCGGAAAGATGACCCCGATTATATGCAAAAAATGATTGCCAAAAACGATGCGCTGGCGCAGGATATGGTGCAACGAATCGATGGCAAATCGGGAGGCGACCTGGTCGATTTTATTCTGCAGGATATGGATGAAATGTATAAGACGCTTGTTTTAGACAACTACGGCGTGGGCATCATTCAATACTATGCCTACACCTGGCTTAAAAACAATATGAAGAAATGGTTAAGTGAACAGGACGTTACCGACGCCCTGGCCCAGGCGGCGACCGACAACGTAACCACGGAAATGGGGCTGACGCTTTTGGACGTGGTGGACGTCGTCCGGCAGTATCCGGCTGTGATGGATTATTTTCAACATGCCAGCGATGACACCTTTTTTGAGGAGCTGGAGAAGTTGGATGGCGGCAAGGCCGTCAGTGATTCCATGCAAAGCTATCTAAAAAAATATGGCGTCCGCTGCCCCGGAGAAATCGATATTACCCGAACACGCTGGGCTGAAAAGCCGACGATGCTCACTCCCATGATACTAAATAACATCAGGAATTTCGAGCCGGGTTCGCATCAAACGATCGTTGAGCAAAAACGGTCAGAAGCGCATCACAAGGCGGAGGAGTTAATTGGCCGGTTGGAGCAGCTTCCTGGCGGTAAAGGCAAGGCAAAATCGACCCGGAAGATGATCAGCGTTTTTCGCCATTTCGTCGGCTTTAGGGAATACCCCAAGTATGCCATGATGCAGCATTTTTATGTGTACAGGCAGGCCTTAAAGAAAGAAGCGGCCCGGTTGGTACAAGCAGGCGTTATTCGCGAGCCCGAGGATATCTATTACCTGAGCTTTGAGGAGCTGCGCCAGGTTGCCAAGACGAATCAGCTTGATTACAGAATCATCACGCGGCGCAAAGCGGACTACGAGCTGTTTAAGAAATTGACCCCGCCGCGGGTGATGACATCGGATGGTGAGGTCATCAGCGCTGAATACGACAACGCAAATGTTCCCCAGGGGGCTTTGATCGGGGTGGCGGCTTCAGCCGGCACCATCGAGGGACGGGCCAGAGTGATTCTAAGCCTGGAGGAGGCCGACTTTGAAGAGGGTGATATCTTGGTAACAGCGTTTACCGATCCCAGTTGGACGGCCGTGTTCGTCTCGATCAAAGGCCTGGTTGCGGAAGTCGGCGGGATGATGACCCACGGCGCGGTGGTTGCGCGGGAATACGGTCTTCCGGCAGTGGTGAGCGTTGAAAATGCGACCCGGCTGATAAAAAACGGGCAACGGATCCGGGTCAACGGATCAAGAGGATACGTGGAAATCTTATGACGCAACCATCCAATATACTTTCCGGAAGCGTTAGCATCAAGAGCCTCATCATTCCAACCTTGAGTGGATTCCTTCTCGGCGTGATCGCGCTGGGAGCCGTGCTCTTCCTGCCGGCCTGGACGCTCGCCTACTGGCAGGCGTGGGTATTTATCATCGTGTTTATAGGCTTGGTGAGCCTAAGCGGTTTATACTTTTCCATTAAGGACCCGGCGCTGATCGAGCGGCGCAAGAATATCGAACCAGCGGCGCAAAAGTCAACCGGTGGGAAATTCAACATCATTTACGTCTACCTGGAATTGCTCGCCATGCTGGTTCTTTGCGCCCTCGACCATCACTTCGGGTGGTCCCAGATGCCAGCCTTTTTATGCATCATTGGAGACGGATTGGTGGTTCTTGCCAACGTCATCTGGTATGTCAGCAAAAAAGAAAATAGCTTTGCCGGTTCTGCCATCAAGATCTATGAAGACCAAAAAGTTATCACGACAGGGCCGTATGCGCTCGTGAGGCATCCTAATTACATGGGTGATCTGTTCCTGGTTTTTGGCGTACCTTTGGCGCTCGGCTCATGGTGGGGGCTGGTAATTTTCGCACTGCTGATACCCATGATGATTTGGATGATCCATGACGAGGAGAAGTTCCTGAAGAAAGAATTGCCGGGCTACGTGGAATACACGCAGAACGTGCATTACCGCCTAGTGCCTTACCTTTGGTGAATCGTTGGCCTGGGGCAGGGAACCCCCGCCGGGGACGGCGGCGGAGCAGATTTTGTTAAGGATTCTTGGACAGGGTGGATTTTTATGGATGGCTGGTCTTCGGCTGTGTCCAACTTTTCCAGGCCTGCACTTCCAGCGCGCGCTCGGCTAGGCATTGGCGGGCCTTGCACCTGCCCGGCTCGGAGACAAAATAAGCATCCAGGTCCTGCCCCAGGTTCTCCAGGTAGGCCGGCGGCGAAACCCCTTTGCGGAGCGTATCCTGCCAGAAATTGGGATGGGTGAAAGACCATAAGTGGTCGGTATTGCAGACCACTTTCAGGCTGGCGGGGATCCCGCCGGCAGAAGCCAGTTCCTGCGGCCGGTCGTGGTAAAGGATGGCCTGATAGATATCGTTCTTCTGGCTGGCGGTCAGGGGCGGCTGGAAAGGATAGGCTTCCAGGACCTTCTGCGCCACCTGCTGGCCGAGGACGGCATGCCTGGCTTTGGGTTGGACGGCTTCCCCGGAAAGGCTGAGCCCTGTAACGCCGAGGCTTTCTGCAATCTCGAGTTCGCTCATCTGGCTCCAGCCGGAGTCGTGCAGCATGAAGGCGATTTGAACGACCTGCTCGTCAACGGGCCCGCTCTCGGCCTGGCTGAGTTCTTTTATGAAGGGCAGGCAGGTGGTCACGTGGACATCCGTGCTGCGCGCGTGCAGGTACGGCAGGACCACCTGGAAGAAATCCCGGTAGGCTGGGTCCACCAGTTCCAGGTATTGGTCATGCCAGGGGAGGTAGATCAGGTAGTGTAAATTACTGGCGTCCAGCGAGGTCTTCTCCGGGATACGCAGTTCGATGTCAGCGGGAATCCAGGCGGACTGGCCAGAGGGGAGGGTAAAACGGGTAAATGAGATGGAAGCAGACATAGATTATCTTTCACCACGAAGTAACCATTAGCGCAGGTCACCCAGAAGGATGAAAATCTGGTTACCGGAGTCCAACGTCTTCTGATGTTGGAAAGTCCGAAGTCAGGAGACTTCGGAGTCCGATAGGTATTTCGATCAATAAATATAGGGCAGCAACCGCCAGGTGTGCGCCTGGTAGCGGGCATAGGCTTCGCCCAGGTTCTCCAGGAGCATGGCTTCTTCCGTCAGGATGCGGTAATGATAGGCCAGGCCGATGCAGACCAGTACCAGCAGGATGACGATCCAATTGCCGGCGGCCAATCCCGCCCCGCTCCACATCAGGATCACCCCCAGGTAGCCGGGGTGACGAATGAAGCGGTAGGGACCGCTTTGCACGACCGTTTGGTGCTCGAGCACCCGGAGAGTGCGGGTATAGAAGGCGCCTAGGTAGCGGTTGGCCCACACGCGCAGCCCGATACCCGCTAGCAGGAAGGCCAGCCCGATCCAACCCGCCAGTGTGGAAAGGATGTGACCGATGGAAAAGATATTGAGAATCGGGGCAGCCAGCAGGCCCAGGATGGCAAGCGCGTAGGCCAGGCCAAGCCGGCGGGTGCTCTGGTGGTCAAACTGACCGGCCTGGAAAGTTGCGGCCGGCTGGCCTTTCCGCAAGCGTCCCTCGAACAGCGAGAAAAGCAGGATCAGCAGGTAAGCAAGGATGGTTGTCAGCATGGGAAAGGTTCCTGGATGTGACTGGTTTATGAGCCAGCCTTAACCAGGCCAGGCCAAATCTGCACTGGCCCGGAACTGCGGCGGCTTGCGGACCTTTGAGGCCTGCTCGAACGCATAGGCCAGTTTGAGCAAGAGCGGTTCCTGCCAGGCTTTGGAAAAGAAGGAGAGGCCAACCGGCAGTCCGAAGATATAGCCCGCCGGTACGGTGATATGGGGATAGCCGGCCACCGCGGGCATGGAGGTGCTTTCCATATCCCAATTGATGGCGTCGCCATTTACCAGATCGATCATCCAGGCCGGTCCGCCAGTGGGAACGCAGATGGCATCCAGGCGATGCTTCTCCAGCACGAGGCGGAGGCCCTGCTGCCGGGTCAAAAGATGGTTCTTGTGCAATGCACGCAGATACGGCTGACTGGTCAGCGGCCCCTTTGCCTCGGATTCAATCATCAGGTCCTGTCCAAAGTACGGCATGACGCGTTGGGCGTGCTCATCGTTGAATTTGATCACATCTGCCAGCGTACGCACGTGCGTCTGCGGCGTGTGCCAAACCAGGTAGCTGTTCAAATCCGCCTTGAACTCATAATGCAGTACTGCCCTTTCCGTTTTGGCAAATTTATTGAAATTAGGCACCTCCACGGGATCGATCAAAACTGCGCCCAACTGCTTCATCACATCCAGGCAGGCCTCGAAAACCTTTAGTGTACGCGGCTCGGTCCCGGCCATCTTACGGGCCACACCGATGCGGGCACCCTTGAGTCCATTCTCATCGAGGAACGGACGGTAGTCTTTCAAGGCATGCGACTGGCCTGAGCGGGTGGCCGGATCGCGCCCATCCACACCCGCCAACACCCCCAGCAGGATGGCCGCATCGGCCACGCTGCGCGCCATCGGCCCGGCCGTATCCTGGCTGTGCGCGATCGGGATGATGCCGCTGCGGCTAATAAGGCCCAGCGTGGGTTTAATCCCGACGATGCCGTTGGTCTGGGAGGGACAGATGATCGAACCATCCGTCTCCGTGCCGACCGCCAGGGCGCACAGATTGGCTGCCACCGCCGCGCCCGAGCCGGATGACGAACCGCAAGCGGAACGATCCAGCGCATACGGGTTGCGCGTCAAGCCGCCCCGGCTGGACCATCCGCTGACGGAGTGCTTGCTGCGGTAATTGGCCCATTCACTCAGGTTGGTCTTGCCCAGGATGACTGCCCCGGTCGCACGTAGTCGTTTGACGAGGAATGCGTCGCGCGCGGCAAGGCTGCCTTCCAGCGCCAGCGAGCCGGCCGTGGTCTGCATGCGGTCGTGGGTATCAATATTGTCTTTGATGAGGATGGGAATTCCGTGCAGCGGCCCGCGGATGCGGCCGTCCTGGCGTTCCTGATCGAGCGCTGCGGCAATGGCGGGGGCATCCGGATTGAGCTCGAGCACGGCATGGATGGCAGGCCCATGCCGGTCAAGATGGTCGATGCGCTCGAGATAGCTTTCCAGGAGGCCCAGTGCAGTCAACTCGCCCGAGGTCATCTTTTCCTGCAGTTCCAGCACGCTCATTTCTTCCATATGTAAACCTCGCTCAGTGATGAGAAATCCAGGCCGATTTGAGGCTTTGCCCAACCGCTTGCGCTACCGGTGGAGCGGACTGGCGGGACACTCTCCATGATCAGCTATCAGCCAAATCCTGGCAAATTACGCCGGTTCCCAAACGGCGCAGCCGCTAGCTGGTAGCTGGTGTTGGGAGCGCCAAATGAAAATACCGATCAAGCATTCCGCCTGGAAATTGGATGATCGGCATTTAACTGTAATAAATCCCATCGATTTCCATATAGATCTTCAAAGACGGCTACCAGCCCATATGCTTCTGCTTTTGGAGGCCTGACAAATTTAATGCCCCGGGAAACCATCTCGTTATAGTCCCTCCAAAAGTCATCCGTGTTGAGGAATAGAAATACCCGTCCACCGGTCTGGTTACCTATAAAAGGTTCCTGTTCCGGTTTTGAGGCCCTGACTAACAGGAGGGTTGTTCCAACCGAACCAGGCGGAGAAACCACCACCCAGCGTTTATCCTGCTCCGGCTGGTAGGTATCCTCAACCAGGGTGAAATGAAGTTTTTCGGTATAAAAAGCGATGGCTTCATCGTAGTCTTTGACAACCAGGGCAATATGGACAATGGACTGTTTCATCGTTGAAATATCAACATTATTAAACACGGCTTGCCGGTTGCTGCAAGACTTTCACTTCCTGGTTGATGCGGTCGCTCAATTGACCGTGGGCGACCTCCAGGTCATAGCGGACCTGCATGTGCATCCAAACCGCCGCGCTGGTGCCAAAATAACGCGCCAGCCGCATGGCAGTGTCGACTGAAATTGCACGTTGTCCATGAACGATTTGACTGATCCGAATAGGGGTGACGCCAATATCATGCGCCAGCCGGTATTGAGTCAGGCCTAGTGGCTTCATGAAGTCTTCAAGCAGAACTTCACCGGGATGAATGGGAGAAAGCGTTTTGTTCATGTTTATCTACCTCTACGAATGATAATCAACAATCTCGACGTTCCTGGCTTTATTGCCAACCCAATCGAAACAGATACGCCATTGGTCGTTGATACGGATACTATATTGACCAGACTTGGTTCCTTTCAATTTCTCAAGACGATTGCCCGGAGGAGCGAATAAATCCTGCAGATCTTCGGCATCGTCAAGATAGATCAATTTCCTACGGGCAGTGCGTTGGATTTCTTTGGGCAGCTTCGTGGACACACTGCCAAGGAAGATTTTCTGGGTCTCGCTGGACGCGAAGGATTCGATCACGCGACAATAATATCACGAGACGATAATGTTTTCAAGCCCCCATTTCCAACCTGAATATGCAATCAAGTGGTCAGTCTCGCCCAGGCGCAGGGATTAGCGAGACTCCTTGATATTATCGCACGAATTATAGAAAACTGAGCCGATCTTCGAGCGGCTAAGAGTCTGTTTGCTGCTTGTCTCGCGAACCATGCTGATTTGTTGGGCAGGATGGGTAGCACACGCTCATCGTCCCGAAGGTTTTTCGAGCGACCAGATACAACGGCGCAAACCTTCGGGACGGTTTTTGTAGCTTTAGGCAGGTGAATTAGGCCGCGGCCGGCTTCCTGACGATCAGTTTGGTATACAGCCACGAAAAGGTAAAGGCCAGCGCCAGGCCAAAGAGCATATCGGCAATGTAGTGCTGTTTTACGAACAGGGTGGAAGCCACGATCAGCGCCGTCCAGATGCTCAGCACAATTCCCAATGGCTTATTAACCTTGACCCAATGGATGGCCAGGATGGTCGAAAGGGAGGTGTGCAGGCTGGGGAAATCATTGAATCGGTTGTCTCCGGCATACACTTGCGAAACCATTTTTGAGAAGATATCTGTTGCTTTTGCCATTTCTGCTTCCGGGCGGACGACTGCACTTTGCAGGAAATAGTAGAAACCATAGCTGATGAACCAGACCGTAATCATGGCCAGGCAGGCTGACTGGAAATACTTGGTGCGCAGGAGCAGGAATAAGATCAGCGTGGCATAGATGTAGGGTTGCAGGGAGTTATACGGGACGACAAAGACCGGCACCACCGGGATGGCCGAATCGAGGGCGGTGTGCAGGTTGAGCACCGCCGGACCATGGTTCAGCAGGTCATATATCAGGCTTGTAAAGTATACGCCCACTGCCAGCAGCAGGCTGAAAATGGCATTCTTCCAACCGGTATAAAAAATCCCCTGTCCGAAAATACGCTGCAGTGTTCTTTTCATGGGGTCACCTTTTATGACAAGATTTTTTGCCGGGCTGAAAGCCGCGGCTGGCTGGCTGAAGGGAAGCTCCTCAACCTATGTTAACACGCCCACAAAGAAAAGGATAGGTTCCTGGTTGCATATTTTTGCTGCAAACCATTTCACACTTCAACAATCCAATTGAAGAAGATTATATGCAATAGACAGATCAAGTGCTGGAATAGGGACAGGCAACACGGCTGGAGGGAATGTCCCGAGTTTGCCGAATAACCCGGACGCGCGGCAGGTTTTTTGGTATGATGTGGATATGGATACCCAAGCTTCCCCCCAACCGATCCGCCTGAACTGCCGCGTGCTGGTGGAATTGGTGGACTTATCTGGAGAGGTTGAGCCGCGCGAATTCACCATCGTTACCGCCAAGCAGGCCGATTTCAAGAGCGGCCTGTTGGATGAAAATACGCCGCTGGGGCAGTTTCTGCTGGGCCGGCACGCCGGAGAGAACATTCCTTACCCGGTGGGCGACCTGAAAGAAGTGCGCATCCAGGCGGTGCAGGCCGGGGCTGGAACAATTTCCTCGGAAGCCGCTGTAAAGAGGCGCGCGGCCGTCCAGAAAGCCGCCGACCAGTCGGAGATCACCAACCAGATGATCTTTGCCACCGCCAGCGGAAGCAAATGGGGTGATTATGATGTGGATGTGGATAAATTGCTGAAAGACGAGTAAAGGACCCATCCGGAGGCCGTTTTTCCTGACCCGCGGCTTGTCAACCCCTTTTGGGTACATAGGCGGAAAACAAAAGCCCACCTGTGAAGGAGGCTGCTGTGACCGACCCGAGGCTTGCCATACCCTTTTGGGTACGAAGGCGGAAAACCTTTAGTGACCGACCCGAGGCTCGAACTCGGAACCCACTGATTAAGAGTCAGTTGCTCTACCATTGAGCTAGTCGGCCAAAAGTGTAGAGCCTGACTCGCCTTTTGACGAGTCAGTTGCACTACTTTTTGAACGTTTTTACGGTTTTTTGGAAAGGCAACTCGCGAATCAGTTGCTCTCCCTTTTCGTTAAGGTTCTGTGAACAATATTCTCTTCGCGGGCGGTATTATACCGCGAAGAGAATACGTGTCAATAACTTTTCTTTTGGTAATTTTACGCTCGTTTTCGCTCGAATTTTATCAGATTGCAGAGTGGTTGCATGAAGGTCATTTTCTCGAACGCAGCAGGAAACAATTATTGTTTTCAAGACAATTTCATAAATACCGTTATCAAAAGAAAGACCCTTTTCAGGTCTCGAATAAGAGAAAAATGCTAATTGCAATTGCCCTATAATTTTCATTTTTTAGTATCCGCCTGATCATTCGGGATTTCGAGTTCTGCTGCCGGTGCTCCAATCACCTTCAATATTTCATCTGCTTGGTAGAAACGGTTGCGGGACCGGCCAGTCACTTCCCGAATAACCCTTGCTTCAACAAGTTTCTCGACCTGCCGTAGGGCAGTTAGGAATGGGATTCCCAATGCAGCTTCCACTTGGCGGATGCTTACAATCGGCCTCTCAAAGAGCAGGTCAACCAGCCTGACCATTCGTTCGGAGCGCACCTCCCGGTGATATCGCAGACGGAGATCGTTCAGGGCAACCAGGCGGATTGTATCGTCCTGTGCTTGAACTTGGATCCCGGTGATAAAGAAATCCAGCCATGCTTCCCAATCCCCATGTTGGCTGACAGCCAGCAGCCGGTCGTAGTACACCAGGCAATGTTGCTCGATATAGGAACTCAGGTTGAAAATCGGCTGGGACAGGATGCCCCATTCGCACATCAAGAGCATGATCAGCAATCTCCCCATCCGGCCATTCCCATCCAGGAAAGGGTGAATGGCTTCGAACTGATAATGAATCAGGCCAATCCGCACCAGAGGGGGAATGGGGGAAGAGGAATGGGTGAATGTTTCCAGATCCCCCAATGCCTGATTCATCTCATCAACAGGAGGGGATACGTACGGAGCACTCATCAGGGTGCTGCCTGACGGTCCAATCCAATTTTGAGAACGGCGAAATTCGCCGGGTGTGAGATTGCTGCCGCGCACATTCTCCATCAAACGGGCGTGCATTTCCCGAATGAGTCGCAGGCTGACTGGCAAATCTATTCGCCGATCCAATCCATAATCCAGAGCGCGGACGTAGTTGTACACTTCGCTGGCATCAGATGCAGGTTCCAGGAACGATAACTGACCAGACTCGTAGGTATATAACTCGACAAGTGATGCGCGTTTTCCCTCGATGCGGGAAGACTGAACCGCTTCACGCCGGACGAAGGGCTGCATCAGAACATGCGGGAAGGGAAATGTGCCGGCCAGTGTGGATAGCCTGCTTATCGCTTGATCCGCGCTGGATAGGACTCCGACCAATGAGACGGGCCATTCCAATGCTGGCGGTAGGGGGGATGGAACAAATGCCCAATAACCTTGCGGGGTTCGGACCGGGTGACCGGCGGTACTGTTTTGGTAGTCTTTAGGATCCATACTTTAACTATTTCCAAATTCTAACGAAAACGAAAATAATGTAAACCTATATTATCATTTATCAGGATAATTGTAAATAAGAAGGCAGGAGACCTGCTCTCCAATCCAGCCGGAGAACTGGCATTACACTGCTTCCTGTAAAATGCAGAATAGGTACAGAATATTACATTTTTCGCTTGCGCGTGGGGATAACTCATGTGATAATAACAACGCTCCGCAGTTGACTGCCCCCCTCAGCCTGCCGCGGAGTATTTTTATCTCTGGGTTGATCCCTACTCTTTGAACCACTCTACTTTTATAAGATCTTCCTCAAAATCCATCATCACTCTCTTTGCTCTAGGGATTCTTTAAACATTCATCCAGGTAGTGCTGAAAGTGATTCATTCTTCCTTTTAGAATTTGTTGATGTAACACCATTGATTTCGTATATTGTCACTAATTATAATTAGTGACAATATACGAAATTTAGATGGAGATGGCCCAATGAAACATAATGAACAACAGTCTCATGATTTTGATATCAGAAAAGCCTTTCCGGGTTCCCGGCTGGTTCATAAGGCCGACTTGAGGAAGTATTACTTCCACCATTCCCCGGATGCCACTGAACAGGCTTTTCGCAGGTTCTTATACAGGCTGCAGAAGTGGCAGATGATTGTCCCGGTCGGCGCGGGTGGATATATATTCCCTGATCCATCCTCGCACCAGCTGACCAAGAAAAAACGTTTTTCTCCCAACTGGTCGCAGGAATTGGTGGCCTTAAACAAAACGGTTCAAACAACCTTTCCTTATATTAATTATCTGGCTTGGGAAACCCGTGCGTTGCATGAATTTATGCTGCTCCAGCCAAGTCAAAATATCTTTATTGTAGATGTCGAAAAGAATGTGTGCGAATCCGTTTTCTACCATGTGAGCCAGAAGAATCCCGGGAAAGTGTTCCTAGATCCAGACCGGTTGACGATGGAAAGATACGTGCTGAATCAAACGGATGCAATTCTCGTTTCTCCCCTCATTACGCAATCGCCAAGGAAGATAATCCATGGGCTCCCATACCCGAAACTGGAAAAAATCCTGGTTGATATCTTTGTGGACGAAGAGAAATATTATTTCCTTCAGGGTGAGGAACTGGTGCACATTTTTGAAAGTGCTTTCTCATCCTATTTGATTAGCGAGATAACGCTATTCCGCTATGCCGGCCGGCGTAAAGCAAGCCAGAAACTACGGCAATTTATCAGCACGCAAACACAGGTTGAACTCTCTTTGACCCTGGAAAACCCCGAATGATATCAACCCAATCCCGTACACCTGAATGGATCATGGGGATCCGCACAGGATCGCGAGGGAAAGACCCAATCCTGATTGAAAAGATGATCATGGCACTGATGCTGGTTGAAGATCTCCGATTGAGCGGTCTGAATTTCATCTTCAAGGGCGGAACCTCCCTGCTCCTGTTGTTGGGGAACCCACAACGCTTCTCAATCGACATTGACATTATGGTGCAGGAAAGAACCAACCTGGATGCGTATTATCAGTCTGTAGTGGAAAAGGGCACATTTAATCGCTTTGAAGAAAACAGGCGTTCAGGGGAACTGCCCAAGCAGCATTACAAGTTCTTTTTCAGTTCAGTGATCGAGGCAAAAGAGAGTCATATCCTGCTGGACATCTTGTTTGAAGAGAACCCCTATCCTCGACTTCAAGAAGTTAAGCTGGAATCGCCGCTCTTGTCCACGGAAGGGAAAGCTTCAAAAGTTACCTGTCCGACCGTCTAGGGATTGCTGGGGGATAAGCTGACCACTTTCGCACCGCACACCACTAGGATCCTGTATGGCACCGGTAAGGAACTGGAGATTGCCAAGCAATTGTTTGATGTTGGAATCCTTTTTGATGCCGTCACGGATTTGAGCTTAGTAGTCCCGGCCTTTGAGAATGTCGCTTCCGCCCAATTGACCTATCGGAACCTGGGCAAGCTCGCTCCCGCTGATGTTTTGCGCGATGCTTTTGACACCGCTTGTATCATTGGCATGCGTGGATCAATCGGTGGCGATGAATATGTAGAGCTTTTGGAAGGGTTCAAGAAATTGGCAGCCTTCGTTTATTCTGGTTTTTTCTCCCTCGACACTGCCATCTTATGTGCTGCCAAGGTAGCTTACGCAGTCGCGCTGTTGTTGAGGCGAGGTGGATCTATCGGCCGATTTGAGCCTGGGCAGGATCTCTCATCTTGGAATATCTCGAATCCAGATTACAACAAATTGAACAAAGTCAAAAAGACCAGCCCGGAGGCATTCTTCTACTATTTGCGAGCGCTTAAATCGTTGGAGTTGGTCAGTAAGTGAGAATTGCCCATTGAGGATGTCGTTATATCCAGACAACTGTACTAATATACCAATGTCGCATAATATAGTATTGCCACTCAACATTTGCCTTATGGAAATCGATGTTTACAATTCATCCAAAGATTCTTTTAATCGAATTATTCCTTTTTCGATCTCCGCGGAAGAATAATGAACAAAACTCAAGCGAATAAATTCTCGCAATTCCTTCTGGCTAGAAAATCGCACACCTGAATGGAAATCAACCTTGAAAGAACGGGCCCTTTTTTGTAAT
>Ga0187853_10001302_pt1 | contig 23245 bp, 15 predicted proteins | sample June2016WEW_6_10_2_FD_132417 | JGI IMG/M metagenome (GOLD analysis project Ga0187853, IMG submission 132417) | Peatland microbial communities from SPRUCE experiment site at the Marcell Experimental Forest, Minnesota, USA - June2016WEW_6_100 | ecosystem: Environmental > Terrestrial > Soil >... | reverse complement strand
GTGGCCCCGATGTTCGAGAAAGAGAATTACGGCGTGGTCCATGATCCCCGCACCGAGGTCGTCTTCGACGACGGCCGGCATTTTGTCCGCACCACGAAAGAGAAATTCGACGTCATCACCTCCGACCCGATCGACCCGTGGGTTAAAGGCTGCGCCGCGCTCAACACGGTCGAATATTACCAAATGTGCAAGGCCCATCTGAACCCGGGGGGAGTGATGGCACTCTGGATGCCGCTCTACGAAAGCAAGGTCGAGACCACCAAAAGCCTGATTGCCACCTTTTTCAAGGTCTTCCCCAACGGCAGCCTCTGGAGCAACGATACCGACGGAGAGGGCTACGACGCCGTCCTGCTCGGGCAGCTCGGGCCTGCGCAGTTTGACCTCCAGAAGCTCCAAGCCCGCCTGGACCGCAAAGACCACGCCCGGCTCAAAGAGTCCCTCGCTCGAGTCGGCTTCCACTCGGTGGTCGAGTTGCTTGGCACCTACGCCGGCCAAGCGACCGATTTGCAGGGATGGATGCGGGACGCCCAGATCAACACCGACCGGAACCTGCGGCTGCAGTACCTGGCCGGCCTATGGCTCAACTCCTACGTCGGCTCGGAAATCCTGGCGGACATTTCCCGGCACTACAGGTTTCCCGACAATTTGTTTGTCGGCTCAGAACAAATCAAACAGGCGCTCAAGGCCCGTCACCTGGACCATGGAGCAAAACTGAGCGGACCCACTCCGAAAACCGGAACCAGTCTCCACCGGGCGTCCCCTCGGGGACCGCTGCCAGGTGCCACGTCCGCCAGCCTTGGGATTGGGCCGGAGCAATGTCGTTGTCCAGGCTGTCTCCGACGAACAAGGCCTCCGCCAGCGGGACCTGGCGAGCGGCAAGCTCATGCGCCAGCAATCCAAAGGCGTTTGGGTCAGGTTTGCTGAAACCGGCTCGAAACGAATAGAAACACAGTTGCGGGTCGAAGACGCCCAGGCAAAGGCCGGCCTGAGCAAGCGCCCCCGTCAGTTCGCGGAGCGTATAAGGCTGGCAGTTGGAGCAAAGACCTAAGATAGCTCCCCGACGGCGCAGCTCCGCCAGGGCCTCGCCGACGCCAGCCATTAACCGCACGGTTCGCTCCAACTGCGCGTGCTCATAGAGAAAGTCATCCAGGCGGCCTTCCGAGAGCAATCCGAGCGCGGGAAGAACCGCCCGCGTGATGTCCGGCCAGAAGACCTCAGGAAAGCGGATGCCGCGAGTCTTGGCGATTGCGCGCGTCAAGGCAATCGTTTCCTGGCACCTGGCGTCAAATTCCGCCAGCGAAAGCGCCGGGTTTTCGCCCCCTGGATTATGGCACAAGCGCAACCAGCGCGCCTCGGAGTCCGGCGGGGCCGGTCCAAGTTCCAGCAGCGTGTTGTAAATGTCGAAAACGAAGGCGCGAATCATCATGTCCGGGTGGACCAAAGCCACGCGGAGACGCTCTCACCGACCGGTTCGGGAAGCGAGCCTTTTTTGATTCGGCGCTGCCGTCATCGGTCAGTGAAGGCGGAGACGGAGTCGCCGGCGGACCCCTCACCCCAACCCTCTCCCCTTCCGAAGGGGAGAGGGAGAAACATCGGCAGACTCTTGAACCGCCAGGGGCCTCCGGTTCCTCGAGCCGCTGCGGAGAATTCTCCCTCTCCCCATCCGATGGGGAGAGGGCTGGGGTGAGGGGCCTGCCCGCGGTCTCGCTCCCGCCTTCACTGAGGCCTTACGGCATTACGCGCTGCCAGTGATTCGTGTTGACTTCTCCATTCTCTTATGCACAGTGGGGACGCGTCGTGGTCCTCGCGAGAACATTATGGCAGACTTTTTTCAAACCGGCGCCATCGCCACCATTCACCGCCTCGGGCCCACCGACCTGCCTCGGCTCGAACGCGAACTCACCGAGTTTGGCCAGGAGACACCCATCGCGTTGGTCCTGCCGTGCCACATCCGCGAGGTGGGGGCCAAAGCCCTCAAAGGCATTGTTCGGGAGCTCAAGCATGTTCCTTACCTCAAACAGATCGTGGTCGGGATTGACGGCGCCGCCGGCCTGAGGCAGTGGCGCAAAGCGCGGCGCTTCTTCGAGCAGTTGCCCCAAAAACCAGTGCTGCTTTGGAATGACGGCCCCCGAATGCGGGCCCTGTTCCGCAAGCTCGATGACGCCGAACTCTGCCCGGGCCCCTCAGGCAAGGGCCGGAACGTGTGGATGTGCCTGGGCTACGTGCTGGCCAGCGAACAGGCGCGCATGGTGGCCTTGCACGATTGCGACATCCTCACTTACGACCGCGAATTCCTGGCCCGCCTCTGTTACCCGGTCGCCCATCCCGCCCTGGGTTTTGATTTCTGCAAAGGCTACTACGCCAGGCTCACCGACCGCCTCAATGGGCGCGTCATGCGCCTCTTCATTACCCCGCTGCTCCGCGCCCTCAAGACCATTCTGGGCCTGCATCCGTTCCTGGTCTATTTGGATACCTTCCGCTATCCGTTGGCCGGAGAGGTGGCGCTGGATACTGACTTGGTGCGCCGCGTGCGAATTCCTCACGATTGGGCCCTCGAGATCGGCATGCTGGCCGAGGTCTTCCGCAACACCGCCCCGCGCGCGATCTGCCAGGCTGAACTGTGCAACAATTACGATCACAAACACCAGGAGCTTTCTCCGCGCGACCCGGACAAGGGCCTCAACAAGATGGCCTGCGATATCGTGAAGTCCCTTTTCCGCCGGATGGCCGCCGAAGGCATCAAGCTCGATTCGGGGCTCTTCGATACTCTCTTGAGCGCTTACAGCCGCCAGGCCGAAGATACCCTGCGCTTTTACGCCGCTGACGCCGCCGCCAACGGGCTGAAATACCTCCGGCATGAGGAAGAAGGCGCCGTCACTACCTTCGTGCGCTCCATTCGCGTGGCGACCGAGGCCTTTCAGGAGGACCCCCTTTGGTCCCCTTTGATACCCAACTGGAACCGCGTCGAATCGGCCCTGCCGGCTTTCCTGGATGAATTGCGTGAAGCCGTGCGACAGGATAACGGCCTCGTCGAGCAGCCAATGACTCTGGGGCGGCGGCGTGGCAATGGTCCGCTGGCGCCCAAGACCGGCCGAAACGTGCCGGCCCCCTGGCTGATGCCATCGGTCGCAGAGCCGGGCGGCGATGCGGACGCCTCCATCTAAGTCGCCGTCAAAGAATAAACGTAACTGTTCAGGTGGGAGGGTGGGGCAGACCTCTGGTCTGCCGGTTCGCCGGGCCTCTGGCCCGGTGTTCCGACCGCACCGGGTTCACGGAGCCGGAGGCTCCGTGAACTGGCAGACCGGAGGTCTGCCCCACACCTGAACAGTTACGAATTAACTATGCAATCTGACTTGTTCTTTAGGCGGACGGCTTGGAGATTCCCGCGCGGATTCGTTCGAGCCGGATGCCAAGGTTTTTCAAAGCTTGCGCCGCCACGCCGCCCCCTTCACGCAGCAGGCCCAGAAGAATGTGGTCGGCGTTGATCAAGGGATTCTTGAGAGTTTCAGCTTCGCTGGCGGCGAACTGGAGAGCTTTCCGCGCGCGCGGTGTGAGCGGAAGCGTGGCCGTGGGGGTGTGACCGGGCTGAGTGGCAACCAGTCGCTCGATTTCCATCCGCACGGATTCACGATCGACCTTGCTGTTTTGCAGAACATTCACAACTCCGCCCTCGGCCAGTCTGAGGACCGCAAGGAGCACATGTTCCGTGCCGATGAAATCGTGGCCGAGACGCGAAGCCTCTTCGCGGGCGATCTCCAAAGTTTGCCGGGCGATTGGGGCAAACGCCGTTGAGAGTGGAAGCCGAATGCCAAAGTCTGGCGGACACGGCCGTCCCGGAGGAACGCATTGCGGCCCGGGAAAGAAAGGCGGGAGTGGACCGCGCGAGCCACCGTCCCGGCCATGATCGTCGCTGAATCCGCAGGCGAAGGAGGTGATGGCAACTGCTGCGCATAGCAACCAGATAATCATGGTGGCTATGATCCCAATTTCGAGGTGGATGACATGGACGGCCGCCAAGAGCGCCCCAATCGGCAGGAGCACCACGAACCAGCCCGCAATTTTGACTGCTCCCAGGAGCCGCGCGTGAGCAACCCCCGAAAGCATCCTGTGCAGAAAAGGCACGCTGGCCAGGTATAAAGCGGCCAACGCGACGGCGCACGACCCCGCCAGACGTTCCAGGACGCTCAGGTCGAACTCGATAAGCGTCCAGGTGTTAATCAGGAGGACGCCCGCGGCGAAAGTGAAACAAAGGCACTTCATGAATCTCCGCCGCCGCGGTTCATCCGCTCTGCCTGATTTCGCGAATTCCCTCCGGAGCGCCTGTGCGCTTCCCATGCGCCGGACGGCAGAATCAAAAGCTCTCTGCGCCTCTGCCCCGGAGCACACCTGGCGCTCTACGTCATCGCGCAGATGACTTTCCAGTTCATCGAGCACCTCGGCAGATTCGATTCCGGCGGCCGCCATCTGCCGCCGCCAATCGGCGACGGCCTGGTCGAGATTAAACATATTGCTCCCTCCACAATTGCTTGAACACCTTCGAGACAGTTGCCCACTGGGCACGCTGTTCCTTCAAAGCTCTCTTGCCATCCGTTTTGAGCGAATAGTATCGGCGTTTGCGGCCGGTGTCCGCTTCGCCCCACCGTGACCGTATCCAGCCCTCGCGTTCCATGCGGTGCAGCACCGGATAGAGCATTCCATCAGTCCATTCGATTTTGTCCCCGGAAAGCCGTTTCACCTCCTGGATCAGGGCGTAACCGTAGCTCTCACCCTCGGAGAGGAGGGACAGAATCAACGGCTCGGTCGAGGCCGCCACAAGTTCTTTAGTTAGCATAGCGGCACACTACATTGCATTGCCATGTATGTCAAGCCCGAACTATGGAAAAGGCCCCTCAGCGCAGCGCTTCTATGGCATCGGCCATTTTGCGGCGGAAGGCCTGCCAGTCATCCGGGGCGAAGAGTTCGTCGTGCTCGCGTTGCCCCAGTTTGAAGGAGGCCAGGCGCGCCGCGATCAGCGCCTGTCCGGCGGCAGCGGCCGGGCTGCCCTCCTTTTCCTTGGCCAGCCGGGCCAGCGTCAGCAGGTGGCGATAATCGTTGAGGCCGGCCCGGAGTTGCTCGAAGTGAACCGAAGGAACCAGACGGCCATCGGGCGTCGCGTTGCACCAGGCATAATCGTCTTCGCGGCAATCCAGGGCATAATAGGGGTCGCCGGCCGCGGCGTTCCAGTGCCAGGAGAGGCGGAACTTGAGGTTGAACTGCTTGGCCGCTTTGTAGAGGTAAAAGCCGTAAGTCCAGCGGTTGCCCCCGTTGTAGAAGGCCCAGTCGCTGCCCGCCTCGTGCAGCAGGCCCACTGAGGCCTCGTTGTGCCCGTTCCAGTTGGCCACGTGAAAGGCCTTGGCCAGCTCAAAGTGCGGGTCGTTGCGGTCACTGCCGCTGAAGCTGCTGGCCCCAGTGAAAAAGGGCGGGCCCTTGGGAAATGCGCGCCGGTAAGCCGCGGCGTTCTCGGCGGAGCGTTTGACATCGTCGCCGATCGGTTCGTCGGCCAGGTTCCAATAAACCGGCAGCCACTGGTTTTCCCGGGCATGTTTTTGAACGGCCGTGAAAATGGCCTTGATGAAGGCGCTGTAGTCGGAGAAACCGGCGGCCTTCATCTGCTCGGTGTCCTGAAAGTAACCGTTGAGGCCCGAAAGACCGCTGCCGTAGGCGCTGACGGCAAGAAAGCCAAGCTCCCTGGCCAGCCTCATCGAAGCATCGGACGTGCCGAAGTCCAGCACCGGCTGGCCGTTCTTGAAGCCCTGGTAACGCACCTCGGGCAGGCCGCTGAACATGGTGAATCCGTAGTCCCGCATCTTGCGCAGGCACTGCACGGCGAGCGATTGATGAAAGGCCGCAGCCTCCGGGTCATCGTCAGGCCAGGGCGTGCGAATTGAATAGCCCCAAGGCCCGGCCGGTATGTCCAGCGCGTCGAGCGTTCCCTTTCGCACCGTTACTGTCAGCGGCGTCGAACATGCAGGGCCCTGCTCCGGCGAAACGGTCACCTCTGCCCGATAGACCCCCGGCTCCGCATCGGGCGGGACCTTGACAGTGAGCCAAAACTGCCGGGCGATGCCCTTGGGGAGGCTCACCGTGGTGGCTGGCATGATCAGACGCGGGCTGATGGTATAGACCGAGCCCTCGCTCGTGACGCGGCTCAGACGATACGAAACATATCCGAGCTCGATGGCCCCCGCCTCAAGCGTGCCGCGCGGGCCGGCCAGGCGGCCGGCAGTGACCGTGGCCCTCCCCAGGTCCCGCAGCGGCAGGACGCCGAGCGTGACCGCCTCGGACTGGCCGGCAAAGGCTTCGGCAGCAAGGGGCTGGCCCAGTTCGTCTTTGGCCGGCCTGTCGTTATAGTAAAGCTCCTTCATCGGGTCCCGCTGGAAAAGCACGCAGCCCCGGCGCTGGTCTTCGGCCGTCGGCTCGAGCGGATCGCCGCTCGGATTATGAAGCACCCGCTTGAAGTAGTTGTCGAAATAGAACCGGCGCTTGGCCTTGACCCAGTCCAGAAAACGCTCGCCTTCCGCCGCCTTTGCCACCGGATAAATAACCACCGCCGAGACGCTGCACGCCCAGTTCTCTCCGCGAAAGGCCAGGTTCAACTGCCCGTCCGTCACGTCTGCATCGAACGTCTTTTCGTGGTAATAGGCCTGCTGGTACTTGTCGAACGTGTTGTCCACCGGCAAGTCTTCGACGTTCCAAAACCGGAAGTACTTCTGCTTGAGGGCCTTGAAGTCCATCGCGTCGGTGACCACCTCCCGGCCCTGCGCCAGGATGGCGCGGCGGCGATAGGTCTGGAACTCGCCCCAGAACCCCGAAGGGTTGTCCAGGTTGACGAACACCCGGTACTTGCCGTTGGGCAGATCGACGGCCAGGCCGCCCGACTCGATGCAGATGAAATCCTGGTAAAGCGGGTCGGGTTGGAGCACATCGAAAGCGCGCCATATCTGCGCATCCTTGAGCCCGTAGCCGTGCCCCTTGCTGTAGCGCGTCGCCGGGGTGATCGGCAGGAAGCCTTCCATCACCGGGCTGCCCCCCGGGCCAAAGTCAAAGGCATACAAACCCTCGAATCGGGCCCGCTCGATCGATTCGTCGCGTTCCAGCCGCAGATGATCCACAAACAACGGCGCCGCGGGTTTCTCACCAATGTTCAGAATGAAACGCCGGATGCCCCCGAGCATCAACATCCGGCCGGGCCGGGATTTTTCGCCGACGTACAACTGCTTGATCGGCAGGACCAGCGTGCTGGAGCCGGGCGGCACAACGGTCTGGTAGTTCACGCGCGTCCAGTAATCACGCGTGGCTGCATCCCGTATCTCGATGGACAGGTCCAGCGGCCCTTGGGCATCCGTGTACAGGTCCGCCTTGAGATAATCATAACCGGTCCAATCCTGCGCCCCGTCCATGCCGGCATAAGAGCGCTCGAGCCGCAGCGCCTTCCTGCCGTCAGTCGCGTGTTGCTCGACCACCGTGCCCCCGTCGAAAGGATTCTTGTCCTCGAACGAAGTGATGTCCTTGACGGGCGGCCCGGCGGCCTCAAGGCCCTTTGCTTCCAGCGGCGTGCCGCAGGCGTAACACGTCTTCCATGCGGCCTGGTTGCGGTAGCCGCACTCCGCGCAACGCACTGCATCGGCCCCCAGTTCGCCGGGAGGGGCCACCGGCCCTTCCTCGGGGCCGAACACCGGCTGGTCCGTCAGCGCCGCCGCCTCGCCCACCTTCACCAGCCTCACATCGTCGATCCAAAAATAGCCCGGCGCCATCAACCCAAATGACGGCCCGGCCTGCTTCTTCTCCTTTACCTCGCCCACATAAGTGAGTTGCGTCCAGCCAAAAGTTCCGTTCTTGTGCAGGGGCATGTACTTGCCGTCGAACATGAACTCGGTCGTCTGGTTCCAGAGGCCGAGGCCGATCTCCAGGCCGCGAACCCAAGCTGTTACCTGGTAACGGCCCGGCTCGAGGTCGCGCAACTGGGCGACCCGAATCTTGGGCGCAGCCCCCGCCTTGAGCAAACACGAGGTCCGCCCGCTGTGCGCCACGCGGCCCACCGCAAACTCGCAATCGCCCTCGTATTTCCAGCCCCCCCACTTCGCAAAGACCAGGCCAAACTGGTCTTTGTCCTTCGTCAACTCGAACGACGGGTCCTCCAGCAGGTTGTCCTGCGCCAGCGCGCAGACGGATGAGAGCAGGATGAGAAGCAAGGGATGAAAACGGTGGAGATTCATTCGAAAGTGGTAGATCGCAGTTCAAAAGCATCCGGGCGCAGGCGTCGAGGGCCGAGCGTCGAGGGTCGAGGGTCGAGGGAACGAAATGCCGGCCCTCGCCCCTCCAGGGCTGCATCAAGCTCGCTGTAGAGCGGCGGTATTGTCCCGGAGGGACAAATGCGAGATCAGGCCCCGAGCTTGATGCAGCCCTGCGAAATGCCGCCCCTCGACACTCGACACTCGTCCCTCCCCCCCCCGCCCCTCGCCCCTTCATCCCTTTAGCCCGCTGGCGTCGAACTGCCACTTCTCGCCGGCTTTCAGGATCTCGTCCCAGGTAACCTCGGCGCCCGTGTAAGCGGCGGTGCGTCCCAGAATGGTGGTCAGGTTGCTTCGAACGCTCGGCGTCACTGTCGGATTGGACCAGTCGCCCTTGGTAATATTCTCGTAGAACGTCACCATGTTCCGCTCGACGCCGACCAGGTAAATGTCGTCGGTCTTGCCGCTGAAGCGGTCGTCCCGGCTGCGCAACGAACAGGTCCCCCCGTAATTGGTCTCGACAGTGCCCGTTTCCCCATGGGCCCGCACCATGATGTCGTCGAACCCGAATCCCACCTGTTTGGCGGTGAAGGTGACGATGAGGTCATTGGGGAAAAAGAACAGCACCGAGTAATGGTCCCAGCAATCCCCCAGGAACGGGCGCGCCCGCCCGCCCCGCCCGTAGGCCTTTATCGGGTTGGCATTGACGATCCACGTGGCCACGTCCAGCGCGTGGATGTTCTGCTCCGTGATCACATCGCCCGAAAGGACGCGGTCAATGCCCCAGGCCCGGAGCCGGACCTCGGGATTGTGGGGGTCTTTGCGCAACTCGCTGTCGCGCCCCTCGAACATCAGGCTGGTTTGGTACTCCGCATAAACGGTGACCAGCTTGCCAATGCCCCCGTTATGGACGCGCGAAACGACCTCCTGGTAGGACGGCATGGCGCGCGTCTGAAAGTCGACCTGGAATGCCAGCTTCTTCTCGGTCGCCTTGCGCCCGCTCTCCCCGACCGACTGGCAGCCGGGAACATCCACGGCAATCGGCTTGGCCAAATAAACGTGTTTGCCCGCCTCGACGGCCGCCGCGGCCTGCTCGGGGTGAAAATAGGGCGGGCTCTCGATGGCCACGGCGTCCACTTTCTCCTCGAGCAATCGCTTGTAGCCCGACAGTCCCGTAAATCGTTTGTCCGACGGCACATTGAGCTTTGCCCCGGCCTCATCGACCCGGTCCTGAAAGTAATCGGCCAGCCCAACCACATTGTAATGGCCGTTCTTGGCCAAAAGCTCCGCTATCCACGCCCCCCGCCCGCCGCACCCGATGACCCCAATGTCGATCTTCGAGTTCGCCTCGGCGCCCGCGACCAGACCGGGTTTGAGAATCGTCAGACCGACCGCTGCCGCGCCGGCGCTGGCCAGAAACTTGCGCCGCGTGACATCCGGGCCTCCGTCCGCAGTTGCAAGGTGGGCCGCCGTGATAGCCTTGGATGAATAGGATGTTTTCATGGACCCCAGATAATGACCGAAGGCTCAAGATGTCAATTCATTTTCAGAACTGGGTCCAGGCCACCGGAAACCTGGCCAGCCTGCCCAGTGAAGGCGGCAACCTGTGCGGCATCTTCCCCGTGCCCAATTCAGACTGTCAAGGAACTGGAGTCGCAACCTTTGTCGTCCCGATTCCAGATCGGGATCGAATTGGCCATTGTTCGACAAAGTTGACGACGAAGGCTGCGACAAAGGTCCGGAATCCGAGCTTTTGGGACATGGGGCAGCCGGCGTGGACCTGCCAGCCGATCTTGTGGCAGGCTTGCCCCCAGGGTGTGCCGGAAGCGGCGGCGGTCCTGGTCGTCCGCCAAGCTCGGTCCGCGGCGGCGGCCGCGACTCATGACGCCTTGGATGGCCCCGGGTTACCGAATGCGCAGCTTGCGTGGCGCAGCGTCAGGCTAAGCGGCCGTGAAGAATAAATAGTGTGTGGCTTCAACCGCAACGCGGTTGTGTAACAAAGCCCAAGGTTGGACCGAAGGGACAACCCTGGGTGGCGGCGATGGAGGGGCCATCAACCCCAACGGGGTTGATGGGCATTACCGCGCGATTTCCCAGGGTTGGCGCCGCGCCAACCCTGGGCTTTGCTGCACACCCCCGTTGGGGTTGGAGCGGGGAGGCTTCATCTTAGCCTGACGCGTATGGGCGTAGCGGCGACGCCCGGTCGACATTGGCGAGGGGCATGCACCCCGGACCGGGGCCGGACCGGGGGTCTCGCCTGCTCTCACCCCGGATCATGCCCGTGTATGAGACCGTTGCGTGAGCGGTGCCCAATACAACCCTTGTCTATGCGGTCAATTGATAATTGAAGATTGAAAAATGGTCATTGGCAATTGAAGAACCCCGCTCCGTGACACCCGCACACTCGGAAAGTCGGTCGCCACACGCGGTAGGGCAACCCAAGGACTGTGTAGTATGCGGGTTTCCTGGCTTTTTGAGGTAGTGGGTTGGGCGGGACTTGAACCCGCGACCAACGGCTTAAAAGGACAGGCGGACCCGCAGAATAACCGCGAAAAACAGGCTCTTCACACGCATCCGTTGGCCGGTTGCTTGAACCGACAAGCAACTGCTGCCCGAGAACGCGGATGCAACCCGAAGAAAACCTGTTCTTTGCGGTATGCGAACGAAGAAGCACTTCGCCGTCAAGCCGTTTACAAACCGAACCGGCACCGTCTCCTGGCGGGTGTCCGGGTATTTGGATGGCAAACAAGTCCGGGAGAACTACAACGACAAACTGCAAGCCCTGAGCCGGGCGGCGGAACTGGAAATCGAGCGCGGGCACTTGGGCCAACTCGTCACCCTAAAGGCCACGCCCCTGAGCGACGCGCAACTCGCTGACGCGCAGAACGCCCTGCGCCGCCTTGACGGCAAAGCCAACCTGTATGACGCGGTGGACTTTTACCTCCGACATTACCGGCACGGCGTTGATGAAAAAGTGCTAACTGAGGCCCTGGCGGAGTTTCTGGCTGAAAAGCAGGTAGCCAATCTTCGCCCCCGTGGGCTGGAGAATCTCCGGTTCAGGGTCGGGCGCTTTGTGGCCGCGCACCCTGGCAAGACGGTTTGCGAGATTCGGGCTGCTGACATCCGGGCGGCGGTGTTCGTGCCAGGCTGGAAGCCGGCCACTTCGGACAACGAGCGCAGGGCGTTGTCCTGCTTTTTCAATTGGTGCGTCAGGCGCGAATACGCGGGCGAGAATCCTGTTGCCAGGGTTGATCCGCCGAGGCTTGAACGCGGCGAACCGGTCATCCTGTCGATCCGGGAAGTGGAGAATGTGCTGGCGGCGAGCCTGACGCACAAAGCCGGCACGTTGACCCCATACCTTGCCCTGGCGTGCTTTGCGGGACTCCGGCCTTGTGAATTGCAGCGCGTGAACTGGGACGACATTGACCTCGAAAGCAAGACGCTGGCGGTCAGGAGCGCGGCGGCGAAACTCAGGGCGAGGCGGTTGGTGCAACTCCCCGACAATCTCGTCCCCTGGCTTACGCCGCATTTCGACGAGACGCCGATTTACCCGCCCAACTGGCGCAAGGACTTTGATGCTGTGCGCCGCCAGGCTGGTTTTCGGGGGAGTTGGGCCAAGAGGGGTGACGAATCCCGCGCACCGTGGGCGTCAGATGTCCTGCGGCACACGTCGCTCTCCTACCGGCTGGCCCTGGTGAAACACGAAGGCGAAGTTGCGCGTTGGGCGGGAAATTCGCCCCAGATTTTGTTCACCCATTATGCGGGCATCATCCGGGAAGCGGACGCGAGAGTTTATTGGCAGTTGACGCCTGCAACCGTACTCGCTGACGTGAGCCGGGACCTCTCCCCGAAAAGGGCGGCGTGACCGCGTTGACATAGTCCCCACCCTGCCGAAGCCCTTCATCGCCGAGGGCGAATCCCCCGCGTCCGGTCGAAAACTGGGCGCTTTCTTGTGCCCGTTTCAGATTGAAGGTGCGCATCGCCACAGCGGCGAGGTTCCGGTATTGAACGCCTCCGCGTAAACGGCGAGGCCGACACTATTGTAAACGTAAACGACTTGGGGTAGGTCACGCCCGGACGTTTACGAACGGAGCATCGAAACATGGAAAGCCCGTAAAATCAGGCATTCGGAGAGGTTACCGAGCAATCTGAGGCCCGCTTTTCACGTCAAAGAGGAGGCAGGCGAGCAATGAAGATGCAGCGCAAGAAGCACGACGTTCTTCCAGGTAGTTAAGGGCAAGAATTATGAAAAACGAAGCAACGTTAACGACCGAACGCGGGAGTGCTCGCTTGGTGACGGCTCAAAAGCTGCTGGAAATGCTCTGGGACGAGGACTCCCGCCCCTGCCTCCGCTCGCTAAGGACCTGGACGACAAGCCGGATCATCCCGTCGATCCGAATTGGCGGCTTGGTCTTTTACGACCCAGATCACGTCAAGTCCGCGCTCCTGAAGCGCACCGTGAGGGCCTCGTAACCGAAAGTGTGCCGCCCCCGCCCACGAGAGCCGCCCCAGTCACCTGTAAGAAAAAGGGGGTATGACGAGCAACAAAAAACCCCGACGCGCAGACGCCGGGGTAATTCACTTTCCACCATGACAAACTGTGCCTCTCAAGCGGATACGTCAAGCCCAACAGTGTCGGTCGTTAACGGCGTCACGGGTCAGCCGCACCCGGAGGCTAACGGCCCCATCGCAGAAATCATGGGAGCGATCAAGACCGGTCGTTGGGAAAACGAAATCCTGAAGATTCGAGATGTTGTGAAGCAGGCTGTCGCCGCTGGCAAGGACGCGAAAAGCATCAAGAGGCTCGTGGACCCACTGAAAAAGCGCCTGCCGGCCATGCTGACCTGCGGGACCTTCAGCGAACGCGGCGATGACAAACTGCTCCAGTACTCCGGGCTGCTCTGCGCGGACTTGGACAACCTGACCGCCGATGTGCTGGCGCGGGCGAAGAATACGGCAGCCCAGGACGCCCATGTTGCCGCTGCCTTTGTCAGCCCCACGGGCTTCGGACTGAAAGTCATATTCAGCGTGGCTGGGGGTGCCAACCAGCATCCGGGCAATTATTTCGCAGTGGAGGCGCACGTCAAGAACCGCTATGGCCTGGACGTGGACCCGGCGTGCAAAAACGTGGAGCGGCTGTGCTTCGTTTCTTATGACCCCGACGCTATCGGGTGGCGCACAGCTACCCCACTTAATCCGATACCGGAACCGCAAGAAAAAACTCCCCCAGCGAAGCCAGGAGCCGAGACGAAGCCGCTCGACCCAGGGAGCCATGCCCGCATGGACGAGGACGACGCCGACCCGAAGCGCGTGGAGAAGCGCCGCGCCATCGCCGAGGAGTTGCTGGGGCCAGTGGACTGGCAATCCGGCACCGAGGGCTATCTCACCTGCCCTGGCCAGGCCAAGCACACCAGCGCAGACGCCGACCGCGATTGCCGGGTGACTCTGGACAAGGTGCCCACCGTCTTCTGCTTTCACTCTTCCTGTAAGGAGGCCGTCGATACGGCCAACCGCGAACTGCGAAAACGAATTTGGAGGGCGGAAGCAAACTTCATCATCCTGCCATCGGGGAACGTCTCCATCACCGATTGTGCTCGGGACATCTTTTCGCGAGCAAACGGATTGTACATGCGCGGTGGAGCGGTTTGCGAGTTAGTCCGAGAGGACGGCATTGCCCGGCTTGAACTGGTGACGGCAGAGGGCTTTCGTACCCGTGTTGAACGATGGGGCAAATTGACCGCGTGGCGGACGGGGCAGCACGGCAAGACGGTACTGCAAAGCGCGAAGATGAGCGCGGACACGGCCAAGGCGATTTTGGCCAGCCTGGATGCCCGCGAGATGCTCCCGCCTGTCGCCAGCGTATTGCGTTGCCCGGTCCTTTTTGAGGACCAGAATGGTCTTGGCGTCCTTGGCGCGGGCTACCACCCAGAGATGGGCGGTTTGCTGATCGACCGGGGGCAACTCCCGCCCGCCATGAATCCGACCGAGGCCGTCGCCAGCCTGCTGGACCTGTTTCAGGAGTATGATTTCGCGACGCCCGGCGACAAGAGCCGAGCCGTGGCGGCGGTAATTACGCCGGCCATGCGCATGGCTGGTTTTCTGGACGGCAACCTGCCCATCGACGTGGCCGAGGCGGACAAGAGCCAGGCTGGCAAGGGACTGCGGCACACGCTTACGTGCGAGATTTACGGTGAGAAAGCGTATCACGTCGGCCAGCGCACCGGAGGCGTCGGCAGTGCTGACGAGAGTTTCGCGGCGGCGCTTCTTGCTGGACGCCCCTTCATTGCCCTCGACAACTGGCGCGGCAAATTGGATTCCCCTTATTTGGAGAGTTTCTTGACCTGTCCGGGTCTGTTCCCAGCGCGGGTGCCGCACCGCAGCGAAGTGATGATTGATCCTCGTCGTTTCATGCTCCAGTTGAGCAGCAACGGTGTGGAAACCACCCGCGATCTGGCGAACCGCCAAAGTATATGCCGTATTCGTAAGCGCGAGGGCTGCGCGTTCCGCGACATCGTGGGTAAAGTGCGAGCGCGGCAGAGCTATTACCTCGGGTGTGTGTTTGCGGTGGTGGGGGCCTGGTGGGAAGCGGAAAAGCCGCGTACGGAGGACACGCGGCACGATTTCCGCGAATGGTGCCAGAAACTGGACTGGATCGTGCGAAACCTGTTCAAACTGGCGCCCCTCATGGATGGCCATCAGGAAGCCCAGGAGAGAGTGAGCAATCCGGCGCTGAGTTGGTTGCGGAGCGTGGCGATGGCCGTCGAAGAGCAGGGGCGACTAGGGGCAGCCTTGACCGCCAGCGGGCTGTGGGAGGTCTGCCAGGGGCACGGAATCGCCGTGCCCAACCTCAAACCCAGCGTGGAGGACAGAGTAGCCAGGCCAGCGATCGGGTGCATAATGCGGCGGCTCTTCGCGGCGGTAGGCCCGTTGCAGGTAGAGGGCTACACGGTTGAGAGGAGCATGAAGGTTTATCGAAAACCATCGGGTGACCGCGATGAAACACCAGCCTACACGTTCACCGCCCAATGAGAACGACACTACCACCTTGCTCCACCCTGCTGTCCTAATCTCAGGGAAAATGACATCGTTTCTAAACTGGTATAGGGGGTGGGGTGGACCAGAGTGGAGCATCGACCACACTGAGGTCCCTGGATGGACCAGAGCCGTGGTAAAAATTCATGTGAACGGCGGGGGAGCCTGTTCCCTCATCTGGTTGCCTGCCCGAAAGCCCAGCCGCCGTCACGGCTTGCGCCGGAGGTTGGGTTGGGTTGACAGGACCGGCTTCTGGGCTGACGCAGCCCGGCCAGGCTGGCACCGGTCACCCCCGCTTGAGCACTCGTTGTACTTGTGTGGGGTGCCACTTCGCGCCCGACCCGGTACGCGGCGGAACATTCTCGCCATTAAGGGCGGCTGCAATTTCGAAGTAGGATTTACCGTCGTGCCGCCAAGTCTTCATTTTTTCCACGACGGTCCTCTCCTCCGGGGTTTCGCCGTAGGGCTTTCTGCCTTCGCAGCGCTGCCCACCGCGCCGGAGGCGGAGCCGGGAAGCCCGGAGTTTTTGGACGATGAGACACTTCTCCCATTCGCTGACTGCCGCCAGTATCTGCCGGACGAGTTTGCCAGTCGGATCATCGTTGCCGAGGGTCAGGTCCACGCCGCCGTCTGCCGAGATGACCTTCACACCCAATTTGCGAAACTCCGCCAGGATAATCTCACTGACCATGAGGTCGCGGGCAATGCGGGTCGCGTTCTCGACGACCACGACCCGGACGCCGTTGGCCTTGATGGCCACGAACAGATCGGTCAGCCCTGGCCGGTCGAGCGCCTCCTTGGTGCCCGTTACGCCCCCATCTCGAAACTCTTGCACGACCTCCAGGTGGGTCGCCTTGGCGTACCTCGTGATCGTCTCCTGTTGCCGGGGAAAGCCGTCCCCGTCCACTTGGCCCTTCCCACTAACCCGGAGATACGCGAAGGCTTTGGTCTTCATGGCCCCAGATTGCCAGTTCCTGGATGCCGTGTCAACACACTTTCTGTAGAAAGTGTGTGTATGCCTACGTAAGTGGCTATTAACCAATGACTTGAGTAAATGGCGACTCGACGAGCGGGCTACGGTGTCAAAGCGGCCCTCGGCCTTTTGCCATTTGCCGAGCGTCAAGTTTGACGCCTGACGCAGCCGTTTGCTGTTTTGCTGGAGTCAATGGCCCACTTGCCCAACCGGTCAACCAGGCAGGTTCTCGGCCTGCGCCAGCCGTCAAATGTCAAATGCGGGGCGATTTCGAGGGAAAGTACGCGGCAACCTGCCTGCCAAACCGGCGCAAGGCAACGACCGCGCCACGCAGGCACTTGGCTCTTTTCTGGTGCGCTCGGTCCTGGCCGAACTGCTTTTCTATGCCCCAACTGGCTCTGGGCTTGCAACCCGTGGACGACCATGCAGATGAGAGGGCGCACCGTCTGATCCTCGCAACGGCCTAGCTGCGATCCGCCGCACAACGGAGGTAAATCCCAAAGACCGCAGGGAGCGCCCTTCGCGGCCCCGCTGCCCTCGCCAGCGGCCCCAATAGGACGCGGCCCAGCCATCCAGGCCCTGGTCGTGGCGAAGGGGGAGCACCCAGAGGCTTCTCGTGCTGGATGGTCAGCAGAGGTAAACCGTGCAACTGGTTGGAGCAGCGCATTGCCGACGACCCGGCGCTCGAAGCCAGTATCCGAGTCAAACCGCCCGAGGACGCCCGACTCACGTTCAACCAGGTCGTCAATGACCGGCTCCAGGAGAGGATCGACTCAAACTTCAAGTCTTACAAACAGGTCGCCGGCACTCGCCGGGTGTTCCAGTGGAAATGACGGTGACACCCTCTGTAAACCCGTTGGCGCTCCATTTCGCCGGCAGCCGGGCAAAAGGAAGGCGTTGCGCCCTTTGCCGGCCCCGCCAAGGCCGGTTTGCGCTCCAACGGCGGGCCTTGTCGCCCGTGGTGCCGTGACCGGGAGGGAGGGGCCAGGGGGCAAATTCCGGCTGCCGCCCCCGGCGCAATGGAACTTGTCCCCGGCTCAAGTGCTTGCCCGAACCAGCCGATAAACCGTTGCGGGCCTTTTTGAAAATGCTCGCTGGCGACCCGGATTTCGTTTACGCTGGTCGCTGATAGAAACGAGAATGACGAGAATATTGTAACCACAATTTAGCGCAGCACGGCTGCGGCCTTAGCGAAAAACCGCGAATTTTTCCATGCAAGGGCCGCGCTGAGTCAGCGCCCAATCGGGCGCGGCTCGGCGCATCTTCTTGCATGGGCGCTTCGCGGTGCCTTCGGTGAGGGGTGCGTTGGGTTCGCGCCCCTTTTCTTTGTTGGCCGGGTTCGTGGTTGCGCTGGGAACCAACCACCATGAACGCCATCAATGACCACCCCCCAGGAACCGCCGCACGATCGATCTGCGAGGATGCCCTTCAGCCAAAGCAACTGAGCGCGAAACCCCTGCTGCGAATCTCGATTCCATTCCTGGTAGCCGGAATGCTCCTGCTTCTCGGGGAAGGGTGCGGGCAGCAAGAACGCGGTAGCGCGGAGCGAGTGCTGAACAATTCCGGCCCCCACGGAGAGCACGGCACAGGCTGGTATTTCATTGCTGAACCGACCGTGAGGGGGGCACTCGATAAACAAAGCCCAATGCTCCCGGATGGAACCCGCGTGAAGGTGCTGGGCGAGCCGGTGCCCGCGATTGACAAGCCCAACTACGACAATTGGAGGTTCGTGAAAATCGAAGCAGTTGATGGCCCGTTCGCGGGCAAGAGTGGATACGTCCACGTCAAGGCGATAGGTGACGGGTCCGCAGCAGCAGGTGGTCTGACCCAAGACAAGGCCGCACCACAGGCACAAACGACAAGCAGCACTAATGAGCCGTTGGAGGGCGTCGACGGCTCCGGGCAGTATCGGATTTTGGAGAACGCCAATGCTGTATTGCAACTGGTTGCTGACATGCGACAGGTTCCATACCCATCTCCACGGTTCGGGGTCACAATGCCGCCGCCTGTTCCAAACGATTCACCAGCCTTTTGTGGACTGAAACTTCTTTCTGACATCGGCTTGATCATCCCCGAGATAGCCACTTTCACTCCCGGCCCTGATCCTAAACGGATGTTCAAAGTTACCCGGATACTCGATCCATTGCAGTGGGCGAGCGACTTGGAAATCGAGGTCCGCCATCGGCTCGGAGAGATACCGCTCGAAACAACGCTCAGGTTCTATCGGACGGGTCCGACGAATTTCAACCTGCTCGGAATCCGCACTTCCTTTCCCCAGTGTTTCAGAACGAACTTCATTTCACTTCTGAACGACAAATACGGAGAGCCGAGCGTTCATGAGACTACTGACATAAGCTCGTTGCCATATACCACGACGCACGACTACCACTGGCCCCACGGCGACCGGCTGCCTAAAAGCACTCCTCCTGAAGCTTGGTCTATCGGATTACACTTCGACAGCCAAAAGGAGTTGGGGCTTGTTGGAGAAGGAAGCAGCAGACGTTACGAAAAAATCCAATTGAATCCTAATTATGACCGAGTCACGGCGGCGTCGCTCAGCTACTGGGTTTGGTGGGGAACCCTGGAGTCCGAGCGGCGCAGAAAGTTGGAGGCGCAGAGCAAGGAAGCGGAGGAGAAACAGAAACCGGAGAACGATCCCCAAAGCAACGCCCTGAAGGGGAAATTATAGCCATAAGCCGCATCACCTGCGGAGGCGAACCTATGGCGCTCACCAAATGCTCCGAATGCGGTAAGGAGGTTTCCACTCAAGCGGCAACCTGCCCGCATTGCGGCTGCCCAGTGACGATTCAGTCCTCAACAACAACGCCTACTCCGCCTGACCTCTCCGAGAAGCAAGCAGGACGCGTGACGTTCAACACGAATAAGTGGAACTTTCCGCCAGCCCCGCCTGCCGTGCCCGAGAAGCAAACAGGGCCGGGAGTTGCCGCCGCCACTGCGCCCAGCCCGCCGAAAGGCAAGGCGGGTAAAGGCTGTCTGGGCTGTCTCGGCGTCCTCGTCATCTGCATGTTGATTGGGTGGATTGCGGACATGGCGGGGTGCAACTCCCCGCCCAAAATGAGCGACGCCTTCAAGGCAGGTGAATATCTGGGGCAGATCGAGGGCCACATGGCCTACAATGGAGGCCGCAGTCATGCCAGCGACGACGAACTGGACGGGGTCGCCCGACGCGTCACGGCGAACATGACGTTCAACGCACCGGACGGCAGGAACGACTGGATTCTCGGCTACAAGGTCGGCTACAGCCTGGGTTGGGACCGGGCAAAGGAGAAGTAACGAGACGAGAGCGCAGGTTAAACCGTCCACGCCAGCGAAAGCCTCAACAAGCAGAAGATCACGCCATGAACCACGACGAGAACGAACCGACGAACCCCCATGATTCCTGGGCCGAGTATTACGACTGCGTTTACAAATTGGCGTATGGAGACGTTCACCAGCGCTTCACTGACCAGACCCTCCGCGTTATTGACGGGTTGGTGTCCCCACCAGCCCGGATCGTTGACTTCGGCGCGGGCACGGGGAGGCTGGCGATACCGCTGGCCCAACTGGGCTACCGGGTTGCCGCCGTCGAACCCTCCGCCGAAATGTGCCGCGTCTTGAGGGCCAAAGCGGCTGCCGGTGTAGAAGCAGCCGTTGCCTCAGCCTGCGTTGCCTGCCAGCCAAGCAGCATTCCAGCCGAACAGAGGCATCCGGTAGGAGTAGCGGTGTTCACTCAGTCCATTTGCAGGCCGTTCGCGGGCAGCGGGTTCGATCTTGGCCTTTGCGTTTTCACCGTCCTCAACTACCTCGTTGAGGAGGATGCCCTTCGCCAGTCTGCGACCGTGGCCGCGAGCGCCATCCGCCCTGGCGGTCGGCTACTCGTCAGTTTCGTTGAGAACACGGCACCGATGATCGACTTCTTCAGCGCTGGTCCCAGGAAAGGTGAATCTCGGGACAGGCGGTGCCGCGCCGAGCGGAAGATCAAAATCCTGCCGCTTCAAGAGAGGCTCTACGAATACGATGAGCAATCTGAAATGATCAAGGACGGCAAGGCATCGGCATACTCGGACAATTTCCGCCTCCGAGAATGGACACGCGACCAGATTGTCGCGGCAATCGAGGCGGGAGGGTTCAAGCAGGAGGGCGAACTTACCGATAAAGTCCCCGGTTCGGGAGAGATTTATCTTCTGTTCAGCCGCAACTCTCCAGTCGAGAATCGCCCAGCAGGCCCTCCGGCAGGCATGACAGAAGACCCGAAGGATGTCTTCAGGGAAGCAACCGAGGCCGCTTGTTTCGAGAATGCCCCGGAGCAACTTCGCCGGCAGCGGGAGAAGACTCAGCGTTGGCGTGACGCGCAGGTCCTTCTGGAGAATCTCCACGAACAGAAGATATTCTTCTACCCTGGCGCTTATTGCCACGACTGGGAACCGCTCCACCGGCTTACACATTTATGCGATACCTTCATCTTCTGTGACTGGGCCGTAGCAGCAGAGGATGTCACCGGCGATTTTCACCTTCCAGGAGTAGAGACGGATGACCCCATCATTCCGCTGGGCAATGACGATGTAGCGTACCTCGCCAACGTGGACGCTTTGCCTTATCGCATCCGCAAGGGGGTCCAGCAATTCCCGGCAGCGCATGTGAAACCTTGGGGCAAGTACGCGCTAGTGAGGCGCACGGTCGGAAATGTCACCCGGCAACTCCACTTCTTCTATCTGGGAATCGAGGGGATTACCGCCTATTTCAATTTGTTCGCTCCTCACAAAACCGCTCCAAGGATACTGTGCATGATGTTCGGCATGGACCCTAACGGGCGGCATTTTGGCGACTGGGCTGATGGGCTGTTGGGGAAGATCATTCGTGGGGTCGGACCGCTTCCCGATCAAACGATCGGCTTCGGCGGACCCGGCTCAGGCTGGCCTCACGAAGTCCTTTGGCAGCGGTTTGCGGGCTGGCGAGCGGCAACATCGCCCTCTGCCTATGTGCGACCCGGCATTCCCCGTCTGCTGGAGAACCCTCGTTATGAACAAGCGGAGGGTCCAGCAGCAGCCCCGCCCGAACCGCTCGGAAACACTCTGAGACGAGTGGTTGTGCGGCGTGGGTCATTAACTCCCGAGAATGTGGATAATTCCGATGCTGTCGTCCTGAGCCTGAGCGCGTACATCCAGCACTTGGCCCACTGGCCCGAGCACTCGAAGATACTCCTTCTCCTGCCGCCTGGCCAAGGGGGGCAACTTCCGGGTCCAGACAATCGGGTTAGGTTCGTGGGGCACAAAGCGCCTCTACATGATGCTCTGACCAGTATCACCGCAGCGTGCAGTGAGGAGGATCTTCATCGCGTCGCCAGCGTGGGCATCGGCTACGAAGATGAAGGGCCGGAGTTGGACGTGTGGCGTCGGCAGGGCGGACCAGCGGTGGAGTTGACGATTTATTGCGAGCATGAGGGCGACGTGGTATCCCTCGGACCATACGCCGACGAGATTCAGCAATGACCATGAGCACCAGCAATCCGCACGGGAAATCCGGCCCGAACCGCAAGGCCGAGTCCGAATCGATCGCGCAGTCTATAGCGCGTAGCAGGCTTACCCCGGAGGAAATTGCGTGGGCGCAAAGCCAACCGGTCAATGGTCGGCCAAACCTTAACCGTCTCTGCGCTGAGTTGGCCAAAGCCGGGTTTGAGGACATCGAGATTGACCCCAGCGCCGACCGGGAGCGATTGTCGTTCAAGATGCGGCTGACCGAGCGGGTCGTCGCGCAGAACAACGATTCTCTCCTGCGGTCGTGGATTACGGCCCTCCGATCGGCAGGGTTCCAAGTTGGATTCGAAGAAGTTGGCGTGGCCGATGTGGAGGGTAACCTCATTTCTGGCGACACGCTGACCGGCCCCATCGCCGAAATCTGCGAACACGGCGCACCGCAAATCGAGCGCTGATCCGCCGCCTCTTGACGAAGGGTTACCGAGCCGCGCTCGAACCGCCAGCCCCAGCGCCAACCCTGGCGGTGCCGCAGGCTCCGCATTCGCGCAAAACACCAGCCTGTCTTGCTCGCGCTGCGGATCGTGAACACCGACCAGAATGGCGGGCAACCGCGCCCGCTGGGTCGGGGCCACGGCTTTGGCGGCTGGAGCGCATCTTTGGGCCGGAAGCCGAGGCGCTACGCCGCAAGGGGATGCTTTCGGGCCGCAAATGTGCCCGGTCGCAAATGGTTGGCCTCGGCCCAAAGCACTGGGACACCGGACGCAGATTTGGTCTGCCCCATCCGAGGCGGCTTCGCCCCATCGCCGAGACACCGCACGGCCTTGACGCCGCCGCTCCGCCAGGGCATGGTGACGGCGTGACCGGTTCATAATCTTCATCCACTCCGCCCGACTCCAGGGTGGAGGCCCCGAAATTTTGTCACCAGGACGGAGTCCTGGCCCTTGATGGCATCGCTGTGCCCGTATTCGGACACGCTTGGCGGCGGCTCGAAGTTGAGAAGTGGCCGCGCCACGGCGAAAAACCGGATTGTCCTCCAGTTTTCAGCCCTGCCGGAAGGAACATGGGCAAACGACGGCTATGAAGATGAAACTGGAAGACGCGACTCGTGTTATGAGCCTCTGCCGGCAGGTGCGCCAGACGACCGACGAGGCTGAACGAATCAAACTGGTTGTGGCCATCCACGCCGAGTGGGACAAGGTATCGGAGCCGATGCTCTATGCGGCTGAGGACGCCGTATATTTCGGCCTGTTCGGGATAGAGCGCAAGTGGGCGACGCCACTGGACGACTTGCCGGCCTTGGCCTCGGCAGAGGCGGAAGTTTATGTACCGCCAGAAGACCCCACCGGCCCCTGACATCGCGGTTCTTGCGATGGGGCAGCGCAGTCCGGTTGGTTGAATTGCTGGTTTGCGACCTGATCACACGGGAGACAGAGTCAGTGCCCCGGACAGCCGGAACGTAGCAGCAGTCTGGCGGACCCGCTCCGGTTATAGGGCAC
>Ga0187853_10001275_pt1 | contig 23530 bp, 30 predicted proteins | sample June2016WEW_6_10_2_FD_132417 | JGI IMG/M metagenome (GOLD analysis project Ga0187853, IMG submission 132417) | Peatland microbial communities from SPRUCE experiment site at the Marcell Experimental Forest, Minnesota, USA - June2016WEW_6_100 | ecosystem: Environmental > Terrestrial > Soil >... | reverse complement strand
TGACGGGCGGCATCGGCGAGATCATCGAGAGCCCAATCCGCTCGAACTTCCGCGAAGGCCTTTCGGTGCTCGAGTACTTCATCTCGACGCACGGCGCGCGGAAGGGCCTGGCCGACACGGCCCTCAAGACGGCCGACGCCGGCTACCTCACGCGCCGCCTGGTGGACGTGGCGCAGGACGTCACGATCACCGAGGAGGACTGCGGCACGGTGCTGGGCCTCGACGTCGAGGCGCTGAAGGAGGGCGAGGACATCGTCGAGCCGCTGTCGGAGCGCATCGTGGGCTGCGTCGCGGCCGACGACATCTTCGACCCGCACGAGCTGGACGAGCACGGCGACCCGAAGGTCCTGGTCGGCGCGGGAGAGCTGATCGACGAGGAGACGGCCAAGGCGATCGACGACGCGGGGATCGAGATGGTCCGCATCCGCTCGGTCCTGACCTGCGAGGCCAAGCGCGGGTTGTGCCGGATGTGCTACGGGCGCAACCTCGCCACCATGGAGCGGGTGGACATCGGCGAGGCGGTCGGCATCCTGGCGGCGCAGTCCATCGGCGAGCCGGGCACGCAGCTGACCCTGCGGACGTTCCACATCGGCGGCACCGCGGCGCGCATCGCCGAGGTCACGGCGCGCAAGAGCAAGCTGGAGGGCAAGGTCGAGTACGGCGACCGGCTGCAGCTCGTCGAAGTGGAGGGCGGCAAGATCGTCACCAAGCACGACGGCGAGCTGATCCTCACCGACGAGGACGGCCGGGTGCGGTCCCGCTTCCAGGTGCCGCTCGGCGCGAACCTGGCGGTGGAGGACGGCGCCGAGGTCAAGCGCGACGCGCTGCTCTTCACCTGGGACCCGTACACCACGCCGATCATCGCCGACCAGGCGGGCACGGTCCGGTTCCGCGACATCGTCGACGACGAGACGATCCGCGAGGAGTTCGACGAGCTGACGGGCCTGAGGCAGCGGGTGATCGTCGAGGACCGCGAGAAGAAGCTCCATCCGCACATCGAGATCGTGACGGCCAAGGGCGGGAAGGAGAAGAAGGTCCGCGACTTCGTGGTGCCGGAAGGCGCCCAGCTCACCGTCGAGGACGGCGAGGAGGTCTCGGCCGGCAAGGTGCTGGCCAAGATCAGCCGCGAGGCGTACAAGACGCGCGACATCACCGGCGGCCTGCCGCGCGTGGCCGAGCTGTTCGAGGCCCGGCGGCCCAAGGACCCGGCGACCATCTCGGAGATCGACGGCGTGGTGCGGTTCGGCGACATCAAGCGCGGCAAGCGCGAGATCTACGTCCACCACATCCGCACGCTGAAGGACGGCACGATCGCCACCGACGACTCCGCCGAGCCGCTGCTCTACGAGGTGCCGGCGGGCAAGCACTTGCGCGTGCACGAGGGCGACCGCGTGCGCGCCGGCGACCGCCTGACCGAGGGCCCGGTGAACCCGCACGACATCCTGCAGATCAAGGGGCCGCGCGCGGTGCAGGAGTACCTCCTCAACGAAGTGCAGGAGGTCTACCGGCTCCAGGGCGTGAAGATCAACGACAAGCACATCGGCGTGATCGTCAAGCAGATGCTGCAGAAGGTGCGCATCCAGGACCCGGGCGACACCGAGTTCCTCGAGGGCGAGCACGTGGACAAGGTGATCTTCCGCGAGGCGAACACGCGCATCGTGCGGAAGGGCGGCAAGCCGGCCTCGGTCGAGCCGCTGCTGCTCGGCATCACCAAGGCGAGCCTGACGACCCAGTCGTTCATCTCGGCCGCGAGCTTCCAGGAGACGACCCGCGTGCTGACCGACGCGGCGATCCGGGGGGCGCGCGACGACCTGCTCGGCCTCAAGGAGAACATCATCATCGGCCACCTGATCCCCGCGGGCACCGGCATCTACCGGTACCAGGAGATCGACGTGGAGCCGCCGGCGGGCTTCGAGCCGCCGCCGCCGCTCCCGCCGGAGGCGGTGGTCGCGGCGCCGGCCGTGCCGGAGATGGCGGCCAGCGTGCTGGCAGAGTAGGAACTGCAGGGGTCAGGGACTAGGGGTTAGGGGTTAGGGGCTAGGGAATACCTAGCCCCTTGCCTTTCGCCCTAACCCCTTTCCCCTAGCCCCTAACCCCTAGAGCTTTCGCCCGTGCCGCACCGCCTGTCCAAGAGCCGGTTCACCGCCGGTCTCCAATGCCTCAAGCAGCTCTGGTGGCGCGTCCGCGAGCCGAACGCCCCGGAGCTGAAGCCCGATTTCCTCCTGCAGGCCACCTTCGACCGCGGGCATCAGGTGGGCGAGGCGGCGCGCGGCTACGTGCCCGGCGGCGTGCTGGTGAACCTGCCGCACAACGCGGCCGACGAGCGCGTCGCGCTGACCGCGGAGTTCCTGGCCCAGGGCGCGAGCGCCGTCTACGAGGCCTCCTTCGTCGCCGACGACACCTTCGTCGCGGTGGACGTCCTCGAGCGGCAGGGGCGCGGCTTTTCCCTCGTCGAGGTCAAGTCCACGACCTCGGTCAAGGACGCGCACATCCCCGACGCGGCGATCCAGGCGCACGTGCTCCGGCGCGCGGGCCTCGACGTGCCGAAGGTCGAGGTGATGCACCTGAACCGCGAGTGCCGCCATCCGGACCTCACGAACCTCTTCGCCCGCACCGACGTGACCGGGCGGGTCGAGGCGCTCCTGCCGGAGATCCCCGACCAGATCGCCGAGCAGCTCGCGGCGCTCGAGGGGCCGCTGCCGGACGTCGCCATCGGCGACCACTGCGACGCACCCTACGAGTGCCCCTTTAAGGACCGCTGCTGGCCGGTCCTCGCCGAGCATCACCTCGGCACGCTGTACCGCTGGGGGAAGCGAGCCAGGGAGCTCGAACGCCAGGGCTACGCCACGATCGCTGATCTCCCCGATGACCTCGACCTCGGCGAGATCCCCGAGCGGCAGCGGAAGGCGGTGCAGGCGGGCCGGATGATCGTCGAGCCCTGGTTGGGCAAGGCGCTCAAGATCTTCGACAAGCAGCCGCTCGGCTTCCTGGACTTCGAGACGGTGGGGCCCGCGATCCCCGCCTGGCCGGGCTGCCGCCCGTATGACGCCGTACCGGTGCAGTTCAGCTTCTACCTGGACCGGGGCGAGGGCGAGCCGGAGCATCACGAGTGGCTGGCCGAAGGGGGCGGCGACCCGCGGCCGGCCCTGGCGGAGCGGCTCGTGGCCGCCTGCGCGGGCGCCGAGGCGATCGTGGCGTACAACGCGGGCTTCGAGCGGCAGTGCATCCACGGTCTCGCCGAGGCGGTGCCCGCGCTGTCGCAGCCGCTGCTGGCGCTCGAGGTGAAGCTGGTGGACCTCCTGCCCGTGGTGCGGAACCACGTCTACGACCCGGCCTTCCACGGCTCCTTCAGCCTGAAGTCGGTCCTGCCGGCGCTGGTGCCGGGCCTGACCTACGAAGGCATGGCGATCGCGGACGGCGACAGCGCCAGCGTGTACCTGGAGCGGATGCTGCTCGGGGACGGGGAAGGGCGGGGCGGCGGCCCGAGCCAGCTCGATCTCTTCGCGCCCGCGCCGTCGCCGCTGCGCGCCGACCTGCTCGCCTACTGCAGGCAGGACACGTGGGCGATGGTCAAGCTCCTCGAACGGCTGCGGGGTCTGGTCTAGCGCTCGGGCGGAGCTATGGCGTCCGCGGCGCCGGCATGTCCCGGCCGCCTTGATGCAGCACCAGCGACACGATCTTGCCCGTCGAATCCCGCGCGAAGCTGAGCTGCGCGTCCACTATCTTGTAGAAGAACTCGTCGCGCGCCGACGGATAGATCGGGATCGCGCCCTGGCCGGTGGCCTGGGCGACGAGACCGTCGCCGTTCCGCCGGATGCTGAGGACGAAGGTGGGCGCGAGCCGGAAATCGCCGACGTAGGCGTCGAGTGAGTCGGCGGGCAGCGTGATCGCCACCCGCACGGTCGCGAGCGGAGCCGAAGGGTTGAGCACGTGGAAGCCGATGTCGTCAATGCTCAGGGCGGAATTCGAGAGCACCACGACGCCGATCTTCCGGCGCGGGTCGAAGCCGATGAAGGTGTGGTAGCCGCCGGTGCCGCCGTTGTGCCAGATCACGTCGGAGCTGTCGGGCCCGATGACGTGCCAGCCCAGGCCGATCCGCATCCCAGGCCCGGCGTCGAACTCGATCGCCTCGGTCAGGCGGAAGGCGGAATCGAGCGGCGTGTGCGTGAGCCCGACCGCCGCAGCGAGGAACGTCGCCATGTCCTGGGCGGTCGAGCGGATGGCGCCGGCGCCGGCGAGGGCGTCGAGATCCCAGTTGCTGACCTCCTGCTCGCCGGCGTGTCCGTGGGCGAGCCGCGCCTTGAGGTCGGGCGTCAGCGTGACCCTCGTGTCGGACATCTGGAGCGGTCCGATGACGCGCTTGAGGACCATCTCTTCGTAGGTCGTGCCGGAGTGCCGGGCGAGGGCGAAGCCGAGCAGCCCCACGCCCAGGTTGGAGTACTCGTAACTGGCGCCCGGATCGCGGGCGAGGCTGTAGCCGTTGAGGAACGTATACAGCCGCGCGGCGTCGTAGTCGGCGAACGGGTTGTTGGGGTTGGCGGGAGCGAAGTTGTTCGGCATCCGGGGCAGGCCAGAGCGTTGCGCCGAGAGGAGGCGGAGCGTGATCTCGTGCCCCGGGCGGCTCGGCACGTGGACCGAGTCTGGGAGGTAGCGCTGCACCGGGTCGTCGAGGCCCACTTCGCCCTTGATCGCCATGTCCGCAAGCGAGAGCGCTGTGAAGACCTTCGTGATCGAGCCGATCTCGTAGACCGTGTGCTCGTTCACCGGCTGCCCGCCGGTCTTCGCAGTGCTGCCGTAGCTGAAGAACCGCGCGCCCGTGCTGTCCACGACGGCGACCACGATGCCGACGCTCCACCCGTTGTCCACCCGAGCTCGCACGTTGGCCTTGGCGTCGTCGGGGATCTGGAATCCCTGGGCCCGCGCTGCGCTGACCGATACGCCGATCAACAGGGCCAGCTTCGCGATCACGCGGAGATGGCTCTTCACAGCTCGCTTGCCGCCTTCCTCAACTCGTCAATGAGTTCCTCCAGGTGCTCCCATCGGGTCAGGTAGCTGATCACCATCACTCGTATGGCCCGCTTGCCGACGGTGGTCGTGGGTGAGATCCACCACCGCCGCTTGGAAAGCACCTTGGAGACGATCTGGTCCTGCAGACTGTCCGTCTGGGAGCCACTGCGCAACTTGCCGTCTGGCAACTTCCCTGTAAACCGAACTGCCGCTATCGCTGTGTCTACGGGCGTCACCAGTTCCCAGTCCCCGTCCTTCGTCAATTCTCGGGCGAACCGTTCCGTCAACTCGACCTGGAGTTCCGCCACACGACCATAGTTGCGTCGTCCTACCATCTTCATCCCCATCCACAGCTTGAGCGCGCTGAACGGGCGCGAGCCCGCGAGTCCGTGGTCGCGGAACTCCACGGCGTCGTCGGTCTGCGGGATGTACACGGCCTGCGACCAGAAGGCGCGGCGGCCAGCCTCGCCATCCATCGTGAGGATGGCGCCGCACGGGTAGGGCATGTACCACCACTTGTGCGGGTCCATCGTGATCGAGTCGGCGCGCTCGATCCCCTTGAACCGCGCCCGGAGCTTCTCACTCATCAGGCCGCCGGCGGCGTACGCGGCGTCCACGTGGTACCACAGGCCGAGGTCGCGCGCGACGTCCGCAATCTCGTCCAGCGGGTCTATCACGCCGTTGCTCGTGACGCCCGCGACGCCGACGACGCAGAACGGGTTGAGACCGGCGGCGCGGTCCTCGGCGACCATGTGCCGGAGCCTTGCGACGTCCATCCGCGAGTGCCGGTCCCCCGGGACCTTCAGCATGCCGCCCACGCTGCCCAGGCCGAGGATGTTGGCGCTCTTCTCGATGGAGAAGTGCGCCTCCGAGGAGGCGTAGAGCACCGGCCGTGCCTCGAGGTTCCACAGTCCTTCGCGGGTGGACTCGGGGATCTTGGCGGCCAGCGCGATCTTGATCCCGGTCGTGTTGGCCAGCGATCCGCCGGGCGTGAGGCTGCCGAACGCGCCGGCCGGGTAGCCGGCCAGGTCGCACAGCCACCGGATGACCGTGCGCTCGACGGCGGTCGCGGCGGGGCTGTGGTGCCAGGCGCCGACGTTCTGGTTCAGGGCGGCGCCGAGCGCCTCGGCGAAGACCGCGATCGGCAGCGGCGTCGGATTCATCAGCCCGAAGTAGCGCGGGCTCGGCAGGTGGAAGCTCAAGGGCACGACGTCGCGCTCGAACCGCTCGAGCAGCGCCGGCCACGGCGTGGGTTCCTCGGGCAGCGGCTCGGCGAAGCGCGCGAACGTCTGGGCCGGCGTCGTGTCCGGGATGACGGGGAGCCGTCCCAGCTCGCCGAAGTGCTTGGCGATCCAGTCGGCGGCCGCCCTGCCGAGGGCCTGGACGTCCGACGCAGCGGGGTCGAAGGGCGACGGGTCGGTCACTGCACCGCCATTCATCATGGGTCAATCATGGGGCCCTACGCGGCCCGCAGCCAGAGCCACGCCGCGGCCACGCCGAGCGTGAGCAGCGTGACCGGGATCCCGACGCGCGCGTGCTCTCGCCACGAGATCTTCACGCCCAGCCGCCCCGCCTGATCCACCACGATGATGTTCGCGATGCTCCCCACGATCAGCAGGTTGCCGGCCAGCGTGCTCGAGAGCGCGAGCAGCGGCCCGGCCTGCGGGTGCGCGGCCGCCGCGGGAAGGAGCAGCATCACCGCCGGCACGTTCGACACCAGGTTGCTTAGCACCGCCGTGACGCCGAACAGCCACGGCGCTCGGCTCAGGTCCACGCCGCCGGCGCGCAGATCGGCGACCGCGCGCTCCGTCATCCCCGACTGCAACAGCGCGTGGTTCACCACGAACAGCCCGATGAACAGCACCAGCAGGTTCCAGTCCACCTGGCCGAGGATGTCGCGCGAGGCCGTCCGCCGGCTGAGCAGGAGGAACCCGGCCGCCGTGAGCGCCGCCGCCTCCCGCGGCACCGGCGCGAAGAGGAAGACGAGCACGAGCGCCACCAGGACCACGATGCCCTTCGCCGTCTGCCAGCGGTCGAAGCGAAGGTCCCGCTGCTCGGTGCGCGTGAGCTGGACCGGCCGCTCCCACCGACCCCGGAAGCTCCAGGCGATCACCGCCCAGACCAGCGCGAGGCCGATCACCGAGGGCACGAGCGCGTCGAGCAGGTAGCCGGCGAACGAGAGCCGCAGCGCCTGCCCGATCAGCATGTTCTGCGGGTTCCCGATCAGGGTCGCCGCCGAGCCGACGTTCGCCGCTGCCGCCAGAGCCAACAGATATGGAATGGGGTCGCGACCCCGCCGGGCACACCCCGCCGCAATGATCGGGGCCATCGCCAGGCAGACGATATCGTTGGCCAGCAGGGCCGACAGGAGGCCGACCACGCCGATCAACAGCGCGAGGAGCCCGGCCGGGCTCGCCGGGTGGTGGGCCAGCCAGCGGCTCACGCGGGCGTAGAAGCCGCCCAGCCGGAACTGGGCGGAGACCACCATCAGCCCCAGCAGCAGGGCGATGGTCGGCACGTCTACGGCGTTCCAGGCCTGGCCGACCGTGACCTTCCGTGTGGCCACCAGGGCGATCGCCCCGAGGAGGGCGACCCCCGAGCGGTCCAGCGCGAGGCCCGGGATCTCCCCCAGGAGCATCCCCAGGTAGACGACCGCGAAGATCAGCAGGACGGTGGTGTCCACGGGCCGGGAAGATAGCGCCGAAGCGGCACGAGGCGGGCTGTGCGCTGGCGCACGGCGGGCCTCCCCCATATTGGTTATGGCGTTACGGTCATAGCGATCGCAGGTCCCAAGGGCGGCACAAGGCGCCGGGGAGGGCCCATGCAGTACCGTATCCTCGAAGTCGCAGCCATCCTGGCCGTGTCCCTGCCGGCCGCGGCGCTCGCCCAACAGGCAGCGGCGCCCGCGACGGGAGCTGGGCGCGATGGAAGCTGGGAGCTGAGTGTCGGGGCCGGCGCGACCTACCTCGACAAGCAGCTCGTCGACGTGATCTCGCTCACGAGCGCGACCCAGCGCCTCGTGCCGGGAGCCGCAGTGCGCCTCGGCTTGAACCTCGGCCGGAGCTGGAACCTCAGCATCGGGACCTTCGCCGGCTATACGAAGCCGGCCACGGTGCTCCAACCCCTCGGCGCAATCACCTGGACGCCGAACGTCAACGCGAACACGAGCCCGTTCCTGACCGTGGGCGGTGGCGTGACGAACGTCTCGTGGAAGAGCGACACGGCGTCCTTCTCGTTCAGGAGCCAGTATACGGTGCACGCCGGCATCGGCCTGCGGCAGATGCTGGGCGCTCGGACGGCCCTGCGGTTGGAGGTGCGCGAGCTCTACGAGAAGTACGCCGACACGACGTACTTCAGCAGGGCGTCCTTCTACCCCACGGCCACGGTGGGTCTCTCCTTCTTCTTCGGAGGTCATCGGGCGGCCGCCCCAGCGCCGGCCGTCGCCGCGGCGCCCGCGCCCGAGGCCGCCGCGCCGGCGGCACCGGCACCCGCGCCGGCGCCGGTGGCCGCACCGGCGATGACGCTGGGGATCGCTCCGTCCGCCGACACGCTGACGGCGCTCGGCCAGGCCGTGCAGCTCTCGACGGTCGCGCAGGACGCCGACAACAACGTGATCGCGACGCCCGACGTCGCGTGGACCTCGAGCAACGCGGCGGTCGTATCCGTGAACGCGTCCGGCCTCGCCACGGCCGTGCGGAACGGGACGGCCACGATCACCGCCAGCGCCGGCGGCCGGACCGCCACGGCGTCGGTCACGGTCCGGCAACTGGTCACCGGCGTGGCGGTGACGCCGGCCAACGCGACGATCAGCGCGGCCGGCGGCACGCTCCAGTTCACGGCCCAGGCGACGGACGCGAACGGCAGGCCGGTCACCGGCAGGGTGATCTACTGGGCCGACAGCGTCCCGAACGTGGCCACGCTGAGCCGGACGGGGCAGGCGACGGCCGTCGGGAACGGGGCAGCGCTGATCCTCGCCACCGTGGACGGCGTGACGGGCTCCACGATGTTGACCGTCGCCCTGGCGGCCGCCGCCTCCGCGCCGGCTGCCGCTCCGGCAGCCCCGGCGGCCGCCCCGATCGCCCTGCCGGAAGTCGGCGCCACCCTGATCCTCAGGAACGTCGTCTTCCGGCCCAACTCCGCGGTCCTGCCGCCGGAGGCGCAGACCGACCTCGACGCCGTCGCCCAGGCGATGCAGGCGATCCCGAACGCGCGCTGGGAGATTGGCGGGTACACGAGCGACATGGGGAACGCCACGCGGAACCAGCTCCTGTCGCGGCGCCGAGCCCTGGCCGTCCGGGCCTACCTGGTCCGGCAGGGGGTCCCGGCCACCCGCCTCGCGGCGGTGGGATACGGCCCCCAGAACCCGGTGGCCAGCAACGCCACGGCGACGGGGCGCCGCCAGAACATGCGGGTCGAGATCAAGCGCCTGCGGTAGCGCGCGCGGGCCCGGGCGACCGCAACGGGGCCCCATCCCGGCTTGCCGGGGTGGGGCTCTCGCTATCGCCGCTCCCTTGACCCTCTTTGAGGCCCCGCGTACCTTTCTAAGGCTGCGGCCGAAGTGGGCCGCGCGTTTATTCTTGCGCTGTGTATTGGGGGCTATGCCGACGATCAATCAGCTGGTCCGCTCGGGCCGGCGAACGGTGGAGAGCAAGGAGAAGGCGCCTGCGCTGCGCGGCAATCCGCAGAAGCGAGGTGTCTGCACGCGTGTGTACACGACCACGCCGAAGAAACCGAATTCCGCGCTCCGCAAGGTCGCCCGTGTTCGCCTGACCAACGGATTCGAAGTCACCGCTTACATCCCCGGCGAAGGTCACAACCTGCAGGAGCACTCGATCGTCCTGATCCGGGGCGGCCGCGTGAAGGACCTGCCGGGCGTGCGCTACCACATCATCCGCGGCACGCTGGACGCCGCGGGCGTGACCGAGCGGAAGCAGAGCCGGTCGAAGTACGGCGCGAAGGCGCCGAAGGCGGCGGCCAAGTGAGCCGGCGCCCCCGTTCGACCAAACGCACGGTCCCGGCCGATCCGCGGTACGACAGCCAGACCGTGTCGAAGTTCATCTGCAACCTGATGCGCAAGGGGAAGAAGTCGGTCGCCGAGGGGATCTTCTATACGGCGATGGACATGATCGAGCAGCGCACGGGGCAGCCCGGCGTGAACGTGTTCAAGCAGGCGCTGAGCAACGCCAAGCCGGTGGTCGAGGTGAAGAGCCGGCGCGTGGGCGGCGCGACGTACCAGGTGCCCGTGGAGGTGCGGCCGGAGCGGCGCACGGCGCTCGGGATGCGGTGGCTGATCGACTACAGCCGCGCCCGGGGCGAGAAGACGATGGCCGACCGGCTCGCCAACGAGCTGGTGTCCGCGTCGAAGGGCGAAGGCAACACGATCAAGAAGAAAGAGGACACGCACCGGATGGCCGAGGCGAACAAGGCGTTCGCCCACTACCGGTGGTAAACCTTAGCGCGACAAGATAGGACCGCTGCTCTAAGCGGTCCCCGTCCGGGAAAGTCCCGGACGTCGGCGGAGCGAGACCTGCGCACTCGTGCGTGGACGGTCGCCCCGCATTTTTGCTGGCTTTGCTTGGGAGCTTATGGCGCGCAACACGCCTCTCGATAGAGTCCGTAACATCGGCATCATGGCGCACATCGATGCCGGGAAGACGACTACGACCGAGCGCATCCTCTACTACACCGGCCGCACGTACAAGCTGGGTGAAGTGGACGATGGCACGGCGACGATGGATTGGATGGAGCAGGAGCAGGAGCGCGGGATCACGATCACCTCCGCGGCGACCACCACCGAGTGGGCGCGGAACGGCGTGCCCTACCAGGTCAACATCATCGACACGCCGGGGCACGTGGACTTCACGGTCGAGGTCGAGCGCAGCCTGCGCGTGCTGGACGGCGCCATCGCGGTGTTCTGCGCGGTCGGCGGCGTGGAGCCGCAGTCGGAGACGGTGTGGCGCCAGGCGGACCGGTACAATGTCCCGCGGGTGGCGTTCGTGAACAAGATGGACCGGGTCGGCGCGGACTTCGACAACGTGGTCGGCGAGATCCGCGAGCGGCTCGGCGCGCGGGCGTTCCCGGTGCAGATCCCGCTCGGCGCGGGGGAGCTGTTCACCGGGGTCGTGGACATCGTGCGGCGCAAGGAGATCGTCTACGACGAGGCCTCGATGGGTCAGAAGTTCCACGAGGGGCCCGTGCCGGCCGCGATGCAGGACCAGGTGGAGAAGCTGCGCCACGAGCTGGTCGAGGCCGCGGTCGAGTCCGACGACGCGCTGCTCGAGAAGTACCTCGGCAAGCACGACCTGTCGGACGACGACGTGCGGCTGGCGATCCGCAAGGCGACCTGCGGGCACAACCTGGTGCCGATCTTCTGCGGGGCCGCGGCGAAGAACAAGGGCGTGCAGCCGCTGCTGGACGGGGTGGTGGACTTCCTGCCGAGCCCGGTGGACATCAAGCCGGTCGAGGGGCATCTCCAGCACCACACCGAGTCCAAGGCGTGCCGGCCGGCGACCGACGACGCGCCGTTCGCGGCGCTGGCGTTCAAGATCATGACCGATCCGTTCGTCGGGAAGCTGACGTTCATCCGGGTGTACTCGGGGGTGCTGAACGCCGGCTCCTACGTCTACAACTCGGTGCGCGACAAGCGGGAGCGGGTGGGCCGGCTGCTGCAGATGCACGCCAACAAGCGCGAGGAGATCGAGGAAGTGCGCGCCGGCGACATCGCGGCGGTGATCGGGCTCCGCGACACCAGGACCGGCGACACGCTGTGCGACGAGAAGGACGCGATCATCCTGGAGGCGATGCGCTTCCCGGAGCCGGTGATCGACGTCGCGATCGAGCCCAAGACGAAGGCCGACCAGGACAAGCTGGGCGGCGCGCTCCAGAAGCTCGCGGAGGAAGACCCCACCTTCCGCGTGCACGTGGACCACGACACGGGGCAGACGATCATCTCGGGGATGGGCGAGCTGCACCTGGAGATCATCGTCGACCGGATGTTGCGCGAGTTCAAGGTGGATGCGAACGTTGGCCGGCCGCAGGTGGCCTACCGCGAGACCATCCGCCACCGGGTGACGGACGTCGAGGGGAAGTTCGTCCGGCAGACCGGCGGCCACGGGCAGTACGGCCACGTCGTGATCAACCTCGAGCCCGCGCCGCAGGGCGGGGGGTTCATCTTCGAGGACAAGATCATCGGCGGCGCGATCCCGAGGGAATACATCGGGCCGGTCGAGGACGGGATCACGGAGGCGCTGGAGAACGGCGTCCTGGCCGGGTACCCGGTGGTGGACGTGAAGGTCGAGCTGGTGGACGGCTCGTACCACGAAGTGGACTCGAGCGAGATCGCGTTCAAGATCGCCGGCTCGATGGCGTTCAAGGAGGCGGCGCGGGCCGCCAAGCCGGTGCTCCTCGAGCCGATCATGGACGTCGAGGTCGTCGTGCCCGCGGACTACCTGGGCGACGTGATGGGCGATCTGAGCAGCCGGCGCGGCAAGATCGGCGGGATGACGCAGCGCGGCGGGGCGCACGTCATCGGCGCGTCGGTCCCGCTGGCGGAGATGTTCGGGTACTCGACCACCCTGCGCTCGATGAGCCAGGGGCGGGCCGTGTACTCGATGCAGTTCTCACATTACGAGGAAGTGCCCAAGTCGAAGGCGGAAGAGATCATCACCAAGATGAAGGGTTAACTGCCATGGCCAAGGTGAGGTTCGAGCGCACGAAGCCCCACGTCAACGTGGGCACCATCGGTCACGTCGATCACGGCAAGACGACGCTGACGGCGGCGATCACCAAGGTGGCCGAGATGAAGGGGTTGGCCAAATACGTCTCGTACGACGAAGTGGCCAAGGCCTCCGAGTCCCAGGGCCGCCGCGACGCGACCAAGATCCTGACGATCGCGACGAGCCACGTGGAGTATTCCACGGAGAAGCGCCACTACGCGCACGTGGACTGCCCGGGCCACGCCGACTACGTGAAGAACATGATCACGGGTGCGGCGCAGATGGACGGCGCGATCCTGGTGGTGAGCGCGGTCGACGGCCCGATGCCGCAGACCCGCGAGCACATCCTCCTGGCGACGCGCGTGAACGTCCCGGCCATCGTGGTCTACCTCAACAAGGTGGACATGGTGGACGACCCCGAGCTCCTCGACCTCGTCGAGCTCGAGGTGCGCGAGCTGCTCAGCAAGTACGACTACCCGGGCGACGAGATCCCGGTGATCCGCGGCAGCGCGCTCAAGGCGCTGTCGGAGAAGGACCTCAACGGCGAGAACGTCAAGAGCATCCTCGCGTTGATGGACGCGATTGATACCTCCATCCCCGAGCCCAAGCGGCAGATCGACCTGCCGTTCCTGATGCCGGTCGAGGACGTCTTCTCGATCACCGGCCGCGGCACGGTGGCGACGGGGCGCGTGGAGCGCGGCAAGGTGAAGGTGCAGGAGGAAGTCGAGCTGGTCGGCTTCGGCGCCAACAAGAAGACGGTGGTGACCGGCGTCGAGATGTTCCGCAAGCTCCTCGACGAGGGCCAGGCCGGCGACAACATCGGCCTGCTGCTCCGCGGCGTGGAGAAGACGGAGATCGAGCGCGGGATGGTGATCGCCAAGCCGGGGTCCATCACGCCGCACACGAAGTTCGAGGGCGAGGTGTACGTCCTGACCAAGGAAGAGGGCGGCCGCCACACCCCGTTCTTCAAGGGCTATCGCCCGCAGTTCTACTTCCGCACGACCGACGTGACGGGCTCGATCGAGCTGCCGGCGGGCGTCGAGATGGTGATGCCCGGCGACAACATCCAGATGACGATCACCCTGATCACTCCGATCGCGATGGAAGGGCAGCTGCGCTTCGCCATCCGCGAGGGTGGCCGCACGGTCGGCTCGGGCGTCGTGACGAAGGTGCTGGAGTAACCCCGTGAAAGCCGGCCGGATCCGCATCCGCCTGAAGGCCTTCGATCACGCCGTGATCGACCAGGCCGCGGCGGACATCGTGCGCACCGCCGAGAAGACGGGCGCGCAGGTCTCCGGGCCCATCCCGCTGCCGACCAAGACGCAGCGCTGGACGGTGCTCCGCAGCCCGCACGTGGACAAGAAGAGCCGCGAGCAGTTCGAGCTGAAGACGCACAAGCGGCTGATCGACATCCTCGACTCCCGGCCGCAGACGGTGGACGCGCTGACCAAGCTCGACCTGCCGGCCGGCGTGGACGTCGAGATCAAGGTGGAGTAGCGATGGACGCGATCATTGGCCGCAAGCTCGGCATGACGCAGCTGTTCGCGGAGGACGGCACGGTCACCCCGGTGACGGTCATCGAGGCGGGCCCCTGTCCGGTCGTGCAGGTGCGTGCGGCCGTCGAAGGAAAGCCGGCACGCGTGCAGCTGGGCTTCGGCGTCGCCAAGGCGAAGCGCTCCAGCAAGGCGGAGAAGGGCCACGCGAAGAAGGCGGGGCTCGACGCGGCGCCGCACGTGCTGCGGGAGTTCCCGTCGAAGGGCGAGGCGCCGACGCCGGGCTCGGTCGTCACGGTGACGGATTTTGCCCCCGGCGAGTGGGTGAAGGTGACCGGGATCTCGAAGGGGCGCGGCTTCCAGGGCGTCGTGAAGCGGCACCACTTCGGCGGCGGCCCCGCCAGCCACGGCAACACGCGCTACCGGAAGCCGGGCTCGGTCGGCCCGGGCACCGACCCCTCGCGCGTCATCAAGGGGAAGCGGATGCCGGGGCACATGGGCGCGCGGCGCACCACCCAGCTCGGCCTGCTGGTGGCCAAGGTGGACGCCGAGAAGAACCTGCTGTTCGTGCGCGGCGCCGTTCCGGGGCCGATGCGCGGCATCGTGACGGTGGCGAAGGAGGACGCGTGAGCGCGGCTATGGAAGTCCTGGCGTACGCCGCGGACGGCACGCAGCGGCCCAAGGCCGTGCGGCTCCCCGCCGACCCGTTCGACGGGCGGGTGCACGAGGCGGCGCTGCACCGCGCCGTCACCGTGTTCCTCGCCAACCAGCGGCAGGGGACCGCGGAGACCAAGACCCGGAGCTTCGTCACCGGCGGCAACCAGAAGCCGTGGCGGCAGAAGGGCACCGGGCGCGCGCGGCAGGGCTCGATCCGCTCACCGCTCTGGCCCGGCGGCGGCACGATGTTCGGCCCGCATCCGCGCGACTACCGGCTCGGCATTCCGCGCAAGCTGCGGCGCCTGGCCCGCTCCTCCGCGTTCAACGCGCGGGCCCGCGAGCAGGCGATCCGCGTGATCGAGCCGCTGCTGCTCGAAGAGCCGAAGACGAAGCGCGTCGCCGAGCTGCTCGGCAGGATGGGGATCGCCGACCGGCGCGTGCTGATGCTCACCGAGGGCGTGAACGCCAACCTCATCCTCTCGGCGCGGAACCTCGCAAACGTCCAGGTGATGCGGTACCGCGACGTCTCGGCCTACGATATCCTGCGCGCCGAGGCGCTCCTGATCGAGGAGCCGGCCTTCGGCGGCGCGCTCGAGCAGGGCGGCGACGCGGCGGCCATCGCGCCCGAGGAGCCTCAGCCGAAACGGAAGAAGGCGAAGGCCGAGGGCGCGCCCGAAGGGAAGCGGAAGCCGGCGAAGAAGGCCGCGCCGGCGCCCAAGGCCAGGCCCGCGGCGAAGAAGCCGGAGCCCAGGGCGCACAAGCCGGAGCCCAGGGCCGAGGCGAAGAAGCCGGCGGCGAAGAAGGCGGAGCCGAAGCAGCCCAAGTCTGCGGCGAAGCAGCCGGAGGCCAAGAAGGGCAAGACCGGCAAGAAGCCGGGGAAGAAGGAGTAGGCGATGCCCGAGCTGTATCGCGCGATCATCAAGCCGCTGGTGACGGAGAAGTCCTCGGCGCTCTACGCGAGCCGGAAGATCTACACCTTCCGCGTGGCCACGGAGGCCACCAAGCCGGAGATCCGCGACGCCATCGAGCACCTCTTCGGCGTCACCGTGCGCGACGTGCACACGATGCAGATGCGCGCCAAGGAGCGGAAGGCCGGAGGGCTGGGGCGCGGCACGACCGGACGCCGCGCGAAGTGGAAGAAGGCGATCGTCTCCCTGAAGGAGGGTGACGTCATTCCGATCTTCGAGGGTTAGGCATGGGCATCCGTCAGTTCAAGCCCGTCACCCCGGCGACCCGCTTCCGGATCATCTCCGATTTCGCGGAGATCACCAAGAAGCCGCCGGAAGAGTCGCTCCTGGAGCCGTTGCGCTCGCAGGGCGGCCGCAACAACCAGGGCCACGTCACCACGCGGTACCGGGGCGGCGGCCACAAGCGGATGTACCGGAAGGTGGACTTCCGCCGCAACAAGTTCGGGATCCCGGGGAAGGTGACCGCGATCGAGTACGACCCGAACCGCTCCGCGCGGCTGGCCCTGATCCAGTACGTGGACGGCGAGAAGCGCTACATCCTGCAGCCGGTCGGCCTCAAGGTCGGCGACGCCGTGGCCGCGGGCCCCGGCGCCGACATCCGGCTCGGGAACGCGGTGCCGCTGGGCGAGATCCCGCTCGGCACGACGGTGCACAACACCGAGCTGAAGCCCGGGCACGGGGGGCAGATGGCCCGCTCCGCCGGGGCCGGCGCCCAGGTGGTCGCGAAAGAGGGCGCCTTCGTCACGCTGAAGCTGATGAGCGGCGAGGTGCGGCTGGTGCGCGCCGAGTGCCTGGCTACGATCGGGCAGGTGGGGAACGTCGAGCACGAGCTGGAGAGCGTCGGCAAGGCGGGCAAGTCCCGCTGGCTCGGCCGCCGGTCCCGGGTGCGCGGCGTCGCCAAGAACCCGGTGGACCATCCGCTGGGCGGCGGCGAAGGGAAGTCCTCGGGCGGGCGCCCGCCGGTCAGCCCGTGGGGCAAGCCGGAGGGCGTGAAGACGCGGCACAAGAAGAAGGCGAGCACGAAACTCATCATCCGCGGCCACAAGCGCGGGAAGGCGACACAATAATGGCCCGCAGCGTCAAGAAGGGTCCGTACGTGGACGCGCGGCTGCTGTCGCGCATCCACGAGATGAACACGAAGAACGAGAAGCGGGTGCTCAAGACCTGGTCGCGGTCGTCCACGGTGACGCCGGACTTCGTCGGGCACACGCTGGCCGTGCACAACGGCAACAAGTTCGTGCCGGTCTACGTGAGCGAGAACATGGTCGGCCACAAGCTCGGCGAGTTCTCGCCGACGCGGATGTTCCGCGGGCACAGCGGCAAGATGTCGGCCGACAAGAAGGCCAAGCTCGAGGCGGAAGGGACGGCTCCGGCCGAATGACCGAAGCGCGCGCGTATCAGCGGATGCTGCGGCAATCGCCCCGCAAGGTGCGGCTGGTCGTGGACCTGATCCGCGGCCGCCCGGTGGGCGAGGCCTTCTCGATCCTCAAGTTCTCGAAGAAGGGCGCCGCCAAGCCGGTCTCCAAGGTCCTGCTCTCGGCCGTCGCGAACGCGCGGGAGAAAGCCACGCGCGCCGCCGAGCGGCTCGATGAGGAGACCCTGTACGTGAAGACGGCGATGGTGGACGAAGGGCCGGCGCTGAAGCGGTTCCAGCCGGCGGCGATGGGACGGGCGACCCCGCTGAAGAAGCGCACCAGCCACATCACGATCCTCGTGGCGACGAAGGAGTAGCGCGTGGGACAAAAGGTACATCCCCATGGTTTCCGGCTCGGCATCGTCAAGCCGTGGCGGTCCCGCTGGTTCGCGAACCGCGAGTTCCCGGCGCTGCTCAAGGAAGACGAGCTGATCCGGACCTACCTCCGGACGCGGCTCCAGCACGCGGCGATCTCCGACGTGCACATCGAGCGCAAGCCGGGCAAGGTGCTGGTCACCGTGCACACCGGCCGGCCGGGCGTCGTGATCGGCAAGCGCGGTGCGGAGGTGGACAAGCTCCGCGACGAACTGGCGCAGCTGACCTCGAAGGAGATCGGGATCAACGTCGAGGAGATCAAGCGGCCGGAGCTCGACGCGCAGCTGGTAGCCGACAACGTGGCGCACCAGCTGGCGCAGCGCATCTCCTTCCGCCGCGCGATGAAGCGCGCGGTGCAGTCCGCGATGCGGATGGGGGCGCAGGGGATCAAGATCAAGTGCGGCGGCCGCCTGGGCGGCGCCGAGATCGCGCGGGTCGAGGGCTACCACGAGGGGCGCGTGCCGCTGCACACGCTGCGCGCCGACGTGGATTACGCGACCTCCACCGCGAAGACGACCTTCGGCACCATCGGGGTCAAGACCTGGATCTTCAAGGGTGAGGTCGTGGAGGACGCGCGCGGCCGCACCTACAGCACGGGGGCGTAGGCGATGCTGGCGCCCAAGCGGGTCAAGTTCCGCAAGCAGATGAAGGGCCGCATGCGCGGCGTGGCCACGCGCGGCCAGACGGTGGCGTTCGGCCACTTCGGGCTCCAGGCGCTCGAGGCCGGGTGGGTGACCAACCGGCAGATCGAGGCCTCACGCGTGGCGATGACGCGCTGCATGAAGCGCGGCGGCAAGCTCTGGATCCGGCTCTTCCCCGACAAGCCGGTCACCAAGAAGCCGGCCGAGACGCGGATGGGAAAGGGCAAGGGCAATCCGGAGGGGTGGGTGTGCCCGGTGAAGATCGGGCGGATGATGTTCGAGATCGAGGGCGTCGAGGAGCCCCTGGCGCGCAAGGCGCTGGCGCTGGCGTCGGCGAAGCTCCCGATCAAGACCCGCTTCGTGAAGCGGGAGGGCTGAGGCCGTGGCGCTGACCCAGATGACCGTGGCGCAGATCCGCGAGCTGACGGACGCGGAGCTGGACGCCAAGCTGGCGGAGTACCGGAAGGAGGGCTTCTCGCTGCGCTTCAAGGCGGCGACCGAAGTCCTGGGTAACCCGATGGACATCCAGACCGCTCGCCGCACGGTGGCCCGTCTGATGACGGTGCAGGCCGAGCGCGCGGCCAAGCAGAAGAAGGCGCAATGAGCGATGCGCAGCAGAAGCGCGGGCAGCGCAAGACCCGCACCGGCCTGGTGACCAGCGACAAGATGCACAAGTCGGTGGTCGTGGAGCTGACCCGGCGCGTGACGCACGGGCTCTACGGCAAGCAGTCCACCCGGACCCGGCGCGTGGTGGCCCACGACGAGAAGAACGAGGCCAAGGTCGGCGACCTGGTTCGCATCGTGGAGACGCGGCCGCTGTCGAAGACGAAGCGGTGGCGGGTGCTCGCAATCGTCGAGAAGGCGAAGTAGGGGAGGGGCGGACCGTGGTCCAGCAGGAAACGATCGTCAAGATCGCCGACAACTCCGGCGCCAAGCGGGCGCTGGTGATCCGCGTCCTCGGCGGCTCCAAGCGCCGGTACGCCGGCCTCGGGGACGTGGTGATCGTCGCCATCAAGGACGCGCTCCCCACCGGCACCGTGAAGAAGGGCGAGGTCGCGCGCGCCGTCGTGGTGCGCACCGCCAAGGAGACGCGGCGCAAGGACGGCAGCTACATCCGCTTCGACGAGAACGCGGCGGTCATCATCGACGAGAACAACGAGCCCCGCGCGACCCGCATCTTCGGGCCGGTGGGCCGCGAGCTCAGGGAGAAGCGGTTCATGAAGATCGTCTCGCTCGCGCCGGAGGTCCTCTAGCATGCGCCTCCTGGTCTATCGCAAGCGCGCGCACCACAAGCGGAGCCCCGAGCGGGTACCGCACGCGAAGCTGCACATCACCAAGGGCGATGTGGTGGTGGTGATCTCGGGGGACGAGAAGGGGAAGCGCGGCAAGGTGCTGCGCGCCATCCCGACGAAGCGGCAGGTGGTGGTGGAGGGGATCAACATCGCCAAGCGGCACCGCCGCGCGCGGCAGCAGGGCGAGCAGAGCCAGATCGTGGAGTTCCCGGCCCCGATGGCCGCCTCGAAGGTGATGCTGATCGATCCGAAGGACGACAAGCCGACGCGGGTGCGCCGGCGCGTGGATACGGATGGGACGGTGGAGCGCGTGTCGGTGCGCTCCGGCGAGCCGATCCCGAGGAACCGGTAGGAGCCATGGCCGAGACGGACGAGAAGAGCGGCGCCGAGCCGACGGAGGCGAAGCCGCCGAAGCAGCCCAAGGCCGAGAAGGAGCAGAAGCAGAAGGGCCAGAAGGGCGGCAAGGGCGGCAAGGGTGGCGGGGGCAAGGAAGCGCCGGCGGAGCCGGCGGGTCCGCCGCCCGTCTACGAGCCGGCGCCACCGGCGCGGCTGCACCTGCACTACGTGGAGCACGCGCGGCCCGCGCTGACGCGCACCTTCGGCTTCAAGAACCCGCACCAGGTGCCGCGGGTGGTGAAGGTGGTGCTGAACGTCGGGCTGGGCGAGGCGCCCAAGGCGCCGAAGGCGCTGGAGGCGATCGTCGCCGAGCTGGGCCAGATCACCGGCCAGCGGCCGCTGGTGACGAAGGCGAAGAAGGCGATCTCGAACTTCTCGATCCGGGCGGGCGTGCCGCTCGGGGCCTGCGTGACGCTGCGCGGCGCGCGGATGTGGGAGTTCCTGGATCGCTTCATCACCATCGCGGTGCCGCGCATCCGCGACTTCCGCGGCCTGCCGACGCGGAGCTTCGACGGCCGGGGCAACTACACGATCGGGCTCAAGGAGCAGATGGTCTTCCCGGAGATCGATTTCGACAAGGTCGAGCGGATCCACGGGATGGACATCACGATCGTCACTGACGCCGGCCGCGACGACGTGGCCATGGCGTTGCTGAGGGAGCTGGGCATGCCGTTCGCCGGCGAGCAGCCGACGGCGGTGGCCTGAAAGGGCGGAGGCGATGGCGAAGAAGTGCTGGATCGAGAAGGTCAAGAAGACGCCGAAGTTCAAGGTGCGGGCGTACCACCGCTGCCAGCGATGCGGGCGATCCCGCGCGACGCTGCGCAAGTTCGGGCTGTGCCGCATCTGCTTCCGGGAACTGGCCCTCAGAGGCGAGATCCCGGGCGTGCGCAAGAGCAGCTGGTGACCGGGATTCGGATTTTCCGTTGAGGAGGAGTCGAGCGAACCTATGGGAATGACCGATCCCGTCGCAGACATGCTGACGCGCATCCGCAACGCGTGCCAGGCCCGGCACCGGCGGGTGGACATGCCGGTCTCCAAGCTGAAGACGGAGATCGCGCGTCTGCTGCGCGACAACCACTACATCCAGGACTTCGCGGTCGTGGACGACGGCCGCCACGGCCTGCTGCGCCTGTTCCTCAAGTACCACGACGGGGACGAGCCGGTGATCAGCGAGCTCAAGCGCGTCTCGGCGCCGGGGCTGCGCCGCTACGTCGGCGTGCGGCAGATCCCGCGGGTGCGCAACGGGCTGGGCATGGCGATCCTCTCGACGCCCCGCGGCCTGATGAGCGACCGCGACGCGCGGTTGGCCCACGTCGGCGGCGAGCTGCTCGCCGTGGTCTGGTAGGAGGCGCCGTGTCCCGCATCGGCAGGAGGCCCATCCCGATCCCCAAGGGCGTCACCGCCTCGGTGGCGGGGAACCGGGTGGCGATCAAGGGGCCCAAGGGCGAGCTGCACTTCGACGTGCACGCCGAGCTGGGCGTGAAGGTGGAGGGGAGCGAGGTGCTCGTGACCCGCCCCACCGACTCGACCTGGCACAAGTCGCTGCACGGGCTGTCGCGCACCCTGGTGGCCAACATGGTCGAGGGCGTCACCAAGGGGTACGAGAAGCAGCTCGAGATCGTGGGCGTCGGGTACCGGGCCGAGACCAAGCCGTACGGCGTGCTGCTGACGGTGGGGTACTCGCATCCGGTGGAGTTCAAGGCGCCGGCCGGGATCACGATCACGGCCGAGCAGCCGACGGTGGTGAAGGTCAAGGGAAGCGACAAGGAGCTGGTGGGCCGGGTGGCCGCGGAGATCCGCGCGGTGCGCCCGCCCGAGCCGTACAAGGGCAAGGGGATCCGCTACACCGGCGAGCACGTCCGGCGCAAGGCCGGCAAGACGGGCGCGGGAGCGACGGCGAAGGCATGAGACCGGTCCGGAAACCGAAGTCGGCGGACGAGCACCGCCGCCGCCGGCACCTCAGGGTGCGGCGCAAGGTGCGTGGCAGCGCGGAGCGGCCGCGCCTCGTGGTGTACCGCTCGCTCAAGCACATCTACGCGCAGCTGGTGGACGACGACCGCGGCGTGGTGCTGCTCGGCGTGGCGGACACCAGCGAGAAAGTGGAGCCCACGGGCAAGGGGAAGACCGGCAAGGGGTTCGCGGTCGGCCTGGCGGTCGCGGGGCGGGCGAAGGAGCGGGGCATCACCACGGTGGTGTTCGATCGGGCGGGGTACGCCTATCACGGTCGCGTCAAGGCGGTGGCCGAGGGCGCGCGCAAGGGTGGATTGGAGTTCTAGCGCATGGCAGAGCGGGGGCAGGGGCAGGGGCCTGGGCCTGGACAGCGTCGCGGCGAGCCGCGGCGGGACCGCCGCGACCGCGATCGTGACCGCGAAGGCGAGCTGATCGAGAACGTGATCAGCATCAACCGCGTGGCAAAGGTGGTGAAGGGCGGCCGGCGCTTCAGCTTCAACGCACTGGTCGCGGTGGGCGACGCGGCGGGGCACGTGGGCGTGGCGACCGGGAAGGCGAACGAGGTCAGCGAGGCGGTGCGCAAGGCCGTCGAGGCGGCGCGCAAGCAGATGGTCGGCGTGCCGCGCACCGGCGTGACGATCCCGCACGACATCCTCGGCAAGCACGGCGCCGGGCGCGTGCTCATGAAGCCGGCGGCCCCGGGGACCGGCGTGATCGCCGGCGGCCCGGTGCGCGCCGTCCTCGAGTGCGCGGGCGTCCAGGACATCCTGACCAAGAGCCTCGGCAGCAACAACCCGCACAACATGGTGCGGGCCACGATGGACGGACTCACGCACCTGACCACCGTGCAGCGGGTCGCGCGCGACCGGGGCGTGGAAGTCTCCTCGCTCTCGTACCGGGCGCGGCAGGGAGAGCCGAACCGTGCCTAAGGCGAAGACGCCGGCAGCCGGGGGCAAGCTCCGCGTCAAGCAGGTGCGGAGCGGGATCGGGCACCCGGGAAAGCACCGCGCGACGCTGCGATCCATCGGACTCAAGCACCACCAGGACGTGGTGATCGTCACCGACACGCCGTCGGTGCGGGGCATGCTGAGGCAGGTGCGCCACCTCATCGAGGTGACGCCGGCAGCGGAGGCGTGATGGCGGAGAAGATCGAGCACATCGGACTGGGCACGCTGAAGCCGCCCCGCGGCTCCACCCACGCGCCCAAGCGCAAGGGCCGCGGCCCCGGCTCGGGCCACGGCAAGACGTCCGGCCACGGCCATAAGGGCCAGAAGGCGCGGACCGGCGGGCACGTGCGGCCCGGCTTCGAGGGCGGGCAGATGCCGCTGATCCGGCGCGTCCCCAAGCGCGGCTTCACCAATCCGTACAAGGTAGAAGCGCGCGCCGTGAACCTCGAGGCGCTGAAGGCGTTCGCCGGCCGCGAGGTCACGGCGGCGTCGCTCGCCGAGGCCGGCCTGGCCGGCGCGGGCGAGCGCGTGAAGCTGCTGGCCGACGGCGATGCCCCGCAGGGGCTCGTCGTCAAGGGGCTCAAGGTCTCCGCCGCCGCCAAGGCCAAGATCGAGGCCGCCGGCGGGCGCGTCGAGGAGTAGCGTGTGAGCGGACCGCGGATCCCGAACCTCTTC
>Ga0187853_10001267_pt1 | contig 23642 bp, 17 predicted proteins | sample June2016WEW_6_10_2_FD_132417 | JGI IMG/M metagenome (GOLD analysis project Ga0187853, IMG submission 132417) | Peatland microbial communities from SPRUCE experiment site at the Marcell Experimental Forest, Minnesota, USA - June2016WEW_6_100 | ecosystem: Environmental > Terrestrial > Soil >... | reverse complement strand
TCCGGTCTGCCAGTTCACGGAGCCTCCGGCTCCGTGAACCTGGTGCGGTCGGAACACCGGGCCAGAGGCCCGGCTAACCGGCAGACCAGAGGTCTGCCCCACCCTCCCACCTGAACAGTTACCGGATTTCCTTCGGATTTCGGACTTCTTTCGACCTTCGACCTTCGGCCTTCGGCCTTCCTGGCCGTCATTGACTTGCAGCCGCCCGGCTGGTAGATTGCGTGCTATGATGCGTCAAGCACCAGTATCTGCAGCCACCCACACTCCACATTTATAACCTCGCTCAACGAAGCACGAATATGAAGACTACTCACCTTAGCCGCCGCCAGTTTCTCGAACGCACCGCCGCCGCCGCCGGCGGACTGTTGCTGGGGGCCGACCGCCTGCTGGCTCGCCAGGCCGCCAAGCGCACCGCGGTGGACCAGGTTCTCCTGGGCAACACCGGCCTCAAGCTGAGCCGGGTGGGTTTCGGCGCCGGCAGCAACAGCGGAAACGTGCAATACGCCCTGGGCCGGGAGCCGTTCAACAAGCTCATCCATTACGCCTACGACCAAGGCATCACCTACTTCGATTGCGCCCAAAGCTACCGCACTTTCGAGTGGCTTGGCGGGGCCATCAAGGGGCTGCCGCGCGAGAAGATTTTCATTCAGTCCAAAATCCCGGGCCGGCCGGAGCAGGTGCTCGAGACCATCGATCATCACCGCAAAGTCTTCGACACTGATTATGTGGACAGCATGCTCATCCATTGCATGGTCGAAGACGGCTGGACCGACAAATTGAAACGCATGATGGACGCCTTCAACGAGGCAAAGGAGAAGAAATGGATTCTGGCCAAAGGCGTTTCCTGCCACAGCCTCCCTGCCCTTCGAGCCGCAACCGCCTCACCGTGGACCGATGTGCACCTGGTCCGGGTCAACCCCCAAGCCAAGCACATCGATGGCCTGGAGCAGGACTGGAACAAGTCCGGCGACGACCTATCGCCGGTGCTCGCCGAGCTCAAGACCATGCGGACCAAGGGCCGCGGCGTCATTGGCATGAAGATCATCGGCAACGGCGATTTTACCAACCCGGAGGACCGGGAGAAATCCATCCGCTTTGCCATGTCCCGTCCCGAGCTGGATGCCATCGTCATCGGGTTCAAAAGCCCCGCCGAAATCGATGAAGCGATCCGCCGCGTAAACCGAGCCCTGGCGGAAGCCTGAGCCGCAAGCACCGTAGGGCTCGTGCAAAAACCAATTCCGGCCTTCTTGCCGACGGGCGCAGCCTGCCGGAGGCGTGCCGGCCGGCTTCCGGCGCCCTGACTCGCGAAGCGTATGGAGTGCGTCTCCCGATCCATCGGGAGCGCTTTCGGATTGGCTGGGGCGTACTAGAGCGGGAGCAAGCTCCACGCACTCCGAACGCTGGCGCGGCATTTTGTGCGCCCGGCCCTGGCGATCGCGCTTTGCGAGCGGCCAACCTCTGCTCCAGGCAGCAGCCACGGCTTCAAAATGTTAGAGTTGCGCCTCAGCCTCGGACTTTGTTTTTGCACGGTTTCTTAGGCCCCGCCAAGTCCTGGGATATGGCTATCAGGAGTCCGAAAGGGTGGCTCATGGGCAAGGAGGGTCCAGGCGTTCCTTTTCACGGCCTAAAGGCAATGCCTTTCGGAAATGCAACCGAGCTTTTGTCCCGGGCAGACACCATGAAAACAGCCCAGGAAGCACTGCGGGCCTGTTTGGGACGCCAACGGCGTCATTCATACCAGCCCAGGGCAACGCCCTGGGTTTATCGGCCAAAGACCATTCTGAGCGCTGAAAGCGCGACTCATTGTCTTGCGGGATTGAGGCCCGGTCCCGACGCCGCGTCGGCATTTGAGCTAATCGGACCCAAAGAATCCTATGAAGCAGGCCGATGGCCTGAGAGCAACGGATACCATCAGTTCCCCTCAATCAGTGAGGCCGGCGATGCGGGTAAAGACCAGCGCTGAAGCGTTTGGCTATTCTCGAATGCTGGTGTCCACGCTGCCCGCAGCGGCCTTGGCGCGGCATTTGGGATATTGAGGCCTGGCCGCGAGTCCGGCCGGTGCGGCGCAGAGGATCAAATGGAGCTCATCGACCCCGGCACAACCCGAACAGGCGGGGAATGCGGTCTCGGGCTCCGGGTCGTTCGTGAAATCGATCTCCAATTGGGCCGGGGGTTCTGCCGGGTCACCAGCGCCCGCGCCGTGAGTAAAGGCGTCGCCCGTGCGATACAGGTCCAGGAGGATGGCCCGCTGAAAACGGCTCCCCGGCGCAACCCCGGCCAATCTCAGCTTCCGCTCCCCCTCAGGAGTAAGCTGGAAAGTGACCACCGTGCCTCGAACCGAGGTCAGCACGTAACAGGCGTTCCGGTTTCGGTATTGATGGAGTCTGGGCATAGGATGGAAGAAAGGATGAGGGCGTTCAGCGAAGTTCAGACCCGCTCGAAGCGGAGGGCCCAGGTCTCCCGACCCGGTTTCCGTTCTCGACCAAGGTGGTATCGGCCTCTAAACGCACCGTTCGTACCCGATGATTGGTGGCGCTGGTCCCCCTGTCCGGTTATTGCTGACCCAAAACAACGGGGGCCAGGGCCGGGTTGTTCGCCAGAATCCGTGCTCGAACGTAACTTACGTAGTCCTGCGGCACCGCCGGGTGCTCCGCAAGCCCGGCGACAATGTGCCGGGCGTAAGCGGCAGAGGTTTGAATGCCCTGTCGCCGGGCGAGCCCGACGTACGTCAGGACACAACCTGCTACGCACCGCCCGTCTGGCCAACGGAGATGGATCTCGACACGTTGATAATTCGTTCCCTCGCCCTCGATCGCATCGAGGGACTTGTCAGGTGCAGATGTGTCCCGGCGGATCAGGCGATCGAGAATCTCGTACAGAACGCCCCAGATTCGACGCCCCCCTCCCTCAACGATGTCGGCTGCGGCGCAGTCATTGGTCTTGCTGCAAATGTCGAACGTGAATTCATAATCGTTCTCGGTGACCGCAACTCCCACCGGGTGAGCGGCTCCGTTAAGTCGGTTGCCGGCATTCAGCCGAGCGGCGGACATGTTTGAACCGTATTGGAAAACTAGCGCCATATTTAGCCTCCTTTCTTCGCTTTGTTCAAAGGTGGTCTTTCAGGTTGTTGCTGCCGACGGCCAGGTTGGTCTGGTAACCGGCTCATTTGAGAGGCCAGCCGCCGTGTTTCTCGATCACCCGGTCGATGTCGGCCATAATGCGGATTGTTTCGTGAAGGGCAACGACGATTTTCTGATAATGGGTGCGGTCGGCGGCGGACAGGGCGCGACCTTTGCGGTCTTTGAGCCATTTCTCGCAGACCTGGTAGCCACCGATGGGGAAGTTCCACACGTCCTCGCACACGCCCTTGAAGCCGCTGGTCTGCGCCTTGTCCAGCCAGACGGTGTTTTTGGACCACGAGATTGCTTCGACCTCGGGACTGCGACCGCCCACGTATTCGGTGAGGGGTTCATCGAGCTGGGGAGATTCCAGCAGGTGCAGGGCGACCAACTCGCCGCCGAGGCGACCGAGCGCGCGGAACAACTCCAGATTGCAGGTCAACGGCAGGCGCGGGAAATCTATCTTCAGATATTCCGCATACCGCCGCCGATACTCCGGACTGTAAAACACAGCGTAGGCGTACTGGAAGATGTCTTCGGGACTGAGGCCAGAGGGCAACCCATCCTGGGTTCGTTCGAGACTAAGGCGTTGCGCGAGAATCTCCAAGAATTCGTCCCTAAAGTTGTGCTTGGCGATTTTGTTCCCGAACAACGCTCGTTGCGAAATATCCTTGCTCCCGCTGGCGTACAATGGAGCGAAGTACGTCCCCTCGTATTTTGCGATGCACTTATGTCCTGCAAGCAGGCGCGTGGCTATTGCAGCAAACGGCTCTTTGGTTTGGCGCGTTGTCATCATTGCTATGTTGCGGTTCAACATGTGAACAGCAACCTCAGTGCGCGGTGCCCCGAGAAGGTCAGAGCGATACCAAATGAATCGATGATCGAGTGGCGCGAAGAGGTAACCGCGGACCTCAGTTGGGTCCAATCCTTTGTTGCACAGTGTTTCGAGAAACGATGGAATGTCCAGACCTCGACCATTCGCCAATTCGAATCGCTTCGCAAACTCGGAAGGACTATTCGCTAAGGCGATCGCCTCCCGCATTCTCCGAAGAATCTCATCTCTGGAGAACGCGACAGCAAAGTGGTCCCGAAAAGTAGTGATGCCGGTGGTGCATCGCGCAAATATGTTTGAGAAGGCGACCCCATCCAAACCACTCATGTCCGCCGATCCAAAGGTCGAAAACAAAAAGCCTGTGCTCTTCGAGGGCCGAAACATGCACCACGGGAAAGTACTAATGGAGTTATCCATGAGCACTGAGTATTTGTGTTGTCGCCCTCCCTTGATCTCGTGATGAAGTAACACTCCACTAGGTTTTCCAGTCTGGCTCTGTACGCCGATGGTGACGACGACGCCCTCTTGGATATCAAACACGTTTGTTGGGCCGCTGACATTCTCCCTCTCTCGCGCGCGCCCAGGAAGAGACTCGCCATGGAGGTCGAGACAGTAAAGCGGCGCAAGCCGCAACAGTTCATAACGCATCCCGCGATGAACTATGCTTTCGAGAAACGAACTGCTGGTGATCATTCCCAATATACCCGCGCCTGCCGTTTCGACCGCTTGCTGTGCGGTTGCCATAAACCGCACGTAGTCGTTGCTCAATGGTCCCGATCGTCGTTCGTCAGCCACATGCGAGCGATACCGATCAAATACGGCACAGTTTACGAACGCTCCGCGACCTTTCGCTTGGGAATACGGCGGATTGCCCATGAGCACGGTGAAGCGTTTGGTGCGTTTGACGTTGTTGACCTCCTGGGCTTCCCGGGCGAGCGGGCCAAAGAGGTCGGCCAGTTTGGCGTCGGCGATGTCGGACAGCGGTTCGAGGGTGTTGGTGAGGTAGACGTGGAGGCTGTCGCCGTCGCGGAATTGGTAGCCGGTCTCGCCGAGCTTGAGCGCGAGCTTGACGTGGGCAATGGCATACGGCGCCATCATGATTTCGAACCCGTAGAGGCGTGGGAGGAGGTGATTGGGCACGTAATCGCGCCAGCGGACGAGGATTTCGGGGTCACGCCAAGCTCGGGGCGATTCGGGGTTTGGTTTGCCAAACTCCCGCGCCCACTTGGTTTTCATGGTGCGCTCGATGACCTCGATGCACTCGTTCAGGAAGGTGGCCGTGCCGGTGGCGATGTCGAGGATCAGGACGAACGGGCCGTCGGGAGAAGCGCCTTTGGGGATCTCGAATGCCGGCACGGCCACGGCGCCCTCCTGCTGAGCGAGAACGCGGCGGCGCTCCATTTGCGCCGCGACGTTGGCCCAGGTGGCGGTGGAGGCGAGGCCGTCCTCGAGGCCGAACTCGGTTTGTAGCAACTCGTGGACGCTGCGGACGATATAGGAAACGACCGGGCGTGGGGTGAAGAAGACCCCGCGCTTGATACGCTGCTCGGAGTCGTATGCCTTGAGAAAGCCTTCGTAGAAGCGGATGACCGGGTCCTCGGAGGGGCTGAGGTCGTTGAAGGCCGCTTTGATGGCCTCGATATTGGTGGCGCGAAGCAGGTCGAGGACATCGTTGATGCCGACCTCGTCCACGTCGAAATGGAACCTGCCGCGGTTGAGGCTGAAGAGGCCTTCCAGCAGGTTTTCGAGGAAGGGATTCGTGATCTTAGTAAGCTGGATCAGGTTCTCGGGGTTGATGCCGGCCGGACGCGAGAAACTGGCGGAGAGCAGGCCGTAGGAAACGGTCTGCGCGTACATGTCGGCAAACTGATCCTCGGACATGTCGTGGATGAGCAGGCCGCGGACAGCGGTGAAGAGCTTGCGCATCGGGCCCCGGTCGGTTTCGGCCTCAAGCACGGCGAGTGCGCGCTTGCGGATGCCGGATGCAACCTCGGCCAGGCGCGCGATGAGGGCCTCGGCCGATTCGATCGGTTCGCCATAGCGCTCCGTGAAGGCGCCGGACCAACGGACACGCCACATCGCCAAATCACCGGCGGTCTGGGGCCAGCGAAGGCAGCTTCGCAAGCGGGTGGCGACGCGGTCCAGGTTCATGATGGAGTTCTGATCGTCCCAACCGAGCACGCGCAGGACCGGCAGTTGGCCGTCCCCCAACTCAGAGAAGTGAGCGAAGGAGATGTTGCGGTGCTCTTCCTCACCGTAAGAGGAGATGAACAGAAGGTCGTGCAAGTGCCACGTCGGCCGGCTGGCACTGTCGGCAGTGGCCCGGCTCTTCGCGATGAGTTTGCCCAGGATGCGCCGGAGGACGACCATCGGAAGCTTCTTCTTTTCGAAGCTGACCCAGAAGATGCCCCACGGCTGGCCGGTGACGAGCGGGCGGAGTTGCTTGATCTCCCGGATTTTGACGGCGTGCTTGGGGTCGAACCCGAGTTCCTCCGGGCTGTACTCGAAAGTGAGGTCGTCCACATTGCCCGGGTCAATGGGCCAGTCCAGTTCGTCCCGAAGGTATTTGACCAGGGAGGGGAAGGTCTTGATCGAGCGGAGTTGGTCTGTGTCTATCGTGGGCATAGCGGTGAGGCGGTGGGATCTAGACTGCCAGGCTTTGGGGTCGGCGCCGTCATCCCTGGGCCAGCCGACCAGTCGAACGTGAGGTCGTCAATGACGGTTTCCTGGGAAATGGGCCAGCCGAGTTCATCGCGGAGGTAGGCAAGGAGATCGGCGAGGGAGCTAATCCTCTGGACCGGTTCGGGGTTGGCGGCGTACCTGGGCATGGGATTTACCTCGTTCGTTCGGCCCTTCGGCGGATGCGATAGGGGAGGGCGTCTTCTTTGACCTGGAAGCCGATTTGGGGTTTTGGCGGCGCTGGTGGCGGCTCAAGCAGCGGACGGAGTCTCTGATAGATGTCGCGGAGTGCACCATCGTGCATTAGGAGGGTTTTATCAATTTCGGCAAGGCGCTTGAGGACGGCGGTGTCGGCGGCGAGGTCCTCGCGCATTTTGACGAAGGCGCGGATGACATATACGCTCATGGCGACGGCACGAGAGCTGTTCAGCGTGTTGGCGGCCATGAGGGCGCCGTGCTCGGTGAAAGCCCGGGGGAGGACAGGCGAGAATCTCAACCGCACGAGGTGGTCACAATTTGTGACCACCTCATTCTTTTCTTCCGGGCCGAGCACAAATGTGAAGTCCTCCGGGAACCGCTCAGCGTTTCGCTTGACAGCCTGGTTGAGGGCTTTGGTTGTAACGCCATACAGAACAGCCAGATCGGCGTCCAGGATGATCCTCTGGCCACGGATGCCCAGGATGCGTCTTTCAAGAACCGGGGCGGTGATTAGCTCGGTGCGGGCCTTCTTCGGGTGCGTGCGCTTCATGGGGGTCAACTCAACTCAGTTCCATCCAGCACTTGAGGGTGGCTTTAACGCCCTGGGGCGCCTGGACTTTTTTGAGGTAAGTGTTCCTGATGTGGGTTTCGACGGTTTTGCGGACATCCCCAAGGGTCTTGTCTTGGAGGGCGCGGTGGCGGGGCGTGTCGGGCCGGCAGCGGATGGCGTTCAGGATCTCGGTTGGCTCCTCGAGTATTTCCGCAGAGTCCAGGTGGCAAAGGTACCAGGCGGTGCTGCCATTCTCCTCGCTCCAGGCGCCGGGGTCGGCTTCGCGTCCTTCATGGGCGGCGATACCCGGCGCGGGCAGGCGGTAGCAGAAGAAGAGGGCGCGGGTGCCGGGCGTGGGATGTTGTTTGCCGCTAAAAACGCGGCCGGGGAGGGAGTTGAGGTGGTCTTCCAGGCCCGGATTTTGTTCGAGCAGGCGCTGGTATTCGAGGTGCATTTCCTCGGTGGCCGAGGGGGTGCCTTCGTAGGCCTGATTGAACTCGCGCAGGGCCTCGAAGTCATCCTGCGGGGTAAGGAGCTTCCGGCCCTCGATGCCGAACGTCTTGGAGATGCGGAGCGTCTTGTGGGAAACGGTGTGGTAGAGGCGGAGGAGTGCATCAAGCTCCTCCGGGGGTAGGAAGTTCCAGTAGGCGACCGTGCCGCGCAGGTCTTTCTGGTCCGGGTGGTCTTTGACGATGCGTTTTTCGGTGTCGGGGTTGAGACGGCGGTCGACGCGGCCGATGCGTTGCATCAGGCGGACAGGGTTCCAGTGGAGGTCGTAGTTGATCAGGCGCGTGGCATCCTGGAGGTTGAGGCCCTCCGAGAGGACGTCGGTGGAAATGAGCACGCGGATTTCAGCTTGGCCGTGGGCAGCAAGATCGGAGGGTGAGGACTCGTTGTAATAGGGGGCGAAGCGGGCGATGACCTCGCCACGGTCGCGCTTGTCAGCGCTGTCCACCTCATCCACTCCCTGTATGCCGGCATCGGCAAGCTGCCTGCGCAGGTAGCGCCCGGTGGCCATGTACTCCGTAAATATCAGGACCTTTTGCTGTTTGAGCACGGGATCGGATTTGAGCAGCCTCAGCAGCGCCTTGAGCTTATCGTCGTGGGAGGGCTTGAACTTGCCAAGCTCGCCCAGGAACTCAGCGATCTGATCGAGGTCGAGAAAAGTCTCGGCGAGGATTTCCTCGACCTTGTAGTCGTCGCGGGAGAGGGCCTCGATGCTCTCGAGCATTTCGTCCGTCACGATGTCCTCGTCGGCCTCCTCGGCCAGTTCTTCGCCAAAGAATTCGAGCTGGTGCTCCTGGACGTAGCCCAGAAGATCCGCATGCTGTCGTTGCCAGCGCTCGAGCCGGTTCTTCTCGGACTCGGAAACGCTGTGTTTGGTGGCCCACGTCAGGAGCTTGAGCATTAGAGTGGCGCAGGACATCTCGAAGGCCCGAGCAGAGCTCTCGAACCGCTTGAGGAACTGAGTGCGGATCAGGGCAACGACGGCGATCTGGCGGTTTTCGGAGAGGGGGTCGATCTCGGATTTCGGACCCTTGTAATAGGCCAGGGGGTAGTACATGGCCAGGCTGAAGAGAGGTTTCCTCTTGGAGAACGCCTGCTCCAGCATGGTGAGCAGCCGGCCGTAAGTCTTTTTGATGGAGTAGGTGGCGACGTGAGGATCTTCGCGGGTGGGGAAGACGGCCTTGCGGCCGCCGGAGCCGTACTGGTCCTGGCTGGCCTTGACGTAGGCACGGCTGCGCTGGACCACCAATTGGCTGAACAGGGCATCATCGGCGAGGACCCTTTCGGCCTCGGCGCCCGTGATCTCGGGGAGAAGCTCCATTGGGGCTTGTTCCTCGCCGCAAACCAGCCGCTCGAGTTCCTTCTCCATCTTGCGGAAGTGACCCGGGAGGGAATGGATGCCCAGGGGCGCCCCTTTGAAGTAGTCAGCCTGGCGCTGGGTGAAAAGCTCGATCATGTGCTGCAGGTCGAGCAGGCTGTTGTTCACCGGGGTGGCCGTGAGGAGGAAAAGGTTCTTGTTTTTGACGAGGTCGAAAAGGCGCCAGTACCGGGAGTAACCGCGAGTGCCCGGGTTGCGGAAGTGGTGGGCTTCGTCAATTAGGACCGCGTCGGCCAGGGCAGCGATGTCATCGAGTTTGCGCTGGTAGTCCCCGCCACGCAGCAGGTCGGTGTGGTTAAAGATTTCGAGGCGGGTGAAGACGCGGCTGATGTTCGGGAGATAGCGGCGCAGGGCCCTTTCCCAGACCGGCTCGCGGGCGGCCTTAGGCACGATGAGAACAACGTTTCGACGGTCGCGGATGACGAGGCGTTCGATGAGCATCAGGCCGATGAACGTCTTGCCCAGGCCGACGCCATCGCAGAGAAAGGCGCCACGGTGCTGGGGGGCGATTTTCATCAGGGACTTGTAACCATCCTGCTGGTACTTATCGAGAACGGGGTACATGGCCGAACCACCGTTATGCGCGCCAGCCTTTTCCCATTCATCGTCGGTCATTTCGTGGCCACGGTGGAACTCCTGCATTGCCTTGGCGTAGATGTCGAACGGCAGGTACTCCTTGATATGCCGTTCGATGACCTTGACGATGTCCGGCGTGATGTCCTCTGCTCCCTGCCAATGCTGCTCGTACCATGCCTGGAGCTGGGAAACGTCGCCAGGCGCGCGGATCTGGATGTTCAACTCGATGTTCTCGGTCAGGCCGGGAAGCGTGAAATTGCTCGAACCAACCAGGGCGACGGAGCCAACCACGGCAAGGCGGGGATGGGTAATGTAAGCCTTCGCGTGGAACTTACGCTTCGCATAGATGCGGCACTGGATTTTGCCCTGGCGCATCCCTTCGACCAGAGCGGCAGTGCCGACCAGCATGTCATTGACTTCTTTCTCGGCCTCGACGCTTGCGTCCAGTTTCCGGCAGGCGTCTTTGCGGAGTCCCTCAAGGACAGCCTGGCGGGTGCGCACAGTGGCTTGATCACCCATCAGGATGCGGATGCTTTCCAGCTTCTGCCACTTGCGATCAAGGGCCAGGAGCGAGCCGATTTCGAAGTAGCCAGTGGCAATATCGAAGGCGCGCGCTATTTCAGTCCATTCCTGGAGATACCGGAGGCCCTTCCAGTCCGAGTCGCTGTTATCGACAATGAACAGTTCACCGCCCTTGGCATGTTCGCTCATAGGCGCAGTCCCCAAGATTCTCGAAAGCCAGCCTTTGCCCCCGGATCCTCATTCTGAACCCGCGCGGAAATTGCATAAACGGCATTATGCAAAAAGCTGAGGAAATCCTCAAGCGATTTGATCCAGACGAGGTCCGATGCGATGTGCCCGGGGGCACCAGAACAAGCTTGACGAAACGGCTCACGTGGCGTCCGATATTGAGAGCACTGGATGGAAACCGCATTAAAACCAAAGAAGACGAAGCGGGTTGCCCGTGGCATCGCAACCAACGACTTAGTCTTTTCCGCCCATGTCGGGACAAATGACGAAGTGTTCCCCCAGGTGGTGCGGCTCTACGTTCCGCCCCGGGCCAAGGTTGCCGATGTCACCTATGGCAAAGGGATCTTCTGGAAGGGCATTGACGTTAAGCAATTCGAGTTCCATCCAACGGATTTGAATCGGGGGGTTGACTCCCGAGCGTTGCCCTACCAGGCAGGATCTCTGGATGTTGTGGTTTTTGATCCCCCTTACATGCACACCCCTGGCGGCACAGTGCATAACGGACACCAGAATTTTGTGCAGTACCATCGAATCGCGAGCGGTTGAGCCCATCCGGCGTCAAAATCATTGCGGTTTTCTGCTGCTTTTCGACAAACAATAAGTCTAATTAATCTTATTGTTGGAGTACTATCAGAACACCTCCACCTCGAATGGCGGGAAGAAATATCTTTGCAGTTGCGCGACTTTCGGACGACTTGTAGAGTTCAGTGCGTGTATGGTCACACACACGACGCCTTCGAAACGCCTGGCTGCGGTGGACTTCTTTTGCGGCGCTGGCGGGATGAGTTACGGCCTCTCCTGCGCCGGTTTGTCTGTACTTGGGGGTGTGGACCTTGACGCGGAGTGCCTCCAGACGTATGAGGGGAACATCCCCGGCGCGCGATTTTTGAAAGCGGACATTACCCAACTGTCGGTGGAGTCTCTTGCGGATTACTTTGGCCTGGAGTGCGGCGACGATAACATTGTGTTTTGCGGGTGCAGCCCGTGCCAGTTCTGGAGCAAGGTGCGCACTGATCGAGGCAGGAGTCGAAAAACCGCGTTTCTGCTGAAGCATTTCGAGCGGTTTATCGCCCATTTTCGCCCGGGCTTTCTGGTCGTTGAAAACGTGCCCGGTTTGCGCACGATGAAGGAGCATACGATTCTCCCACAGTTTCTTTCGTTTCTTGGTGCGAGCGGTTACGCCTATGGGGATGGTGTCGTGGACGCGGCGGGCTACGGCGTTCCACAGCACCGGCATCGCTACCTCCTGCTCGCGACGCGTCTCAAGAAAAAGGTCAAGCTTCCCCGTGGTCGTCGGACCTTGGGGCTGACGGTACGGCGGTTTATCGGGGAGGGGCTAAGCTCTCTAGCCGCCGGCCAGCAGGACCCGGCGGACGCTTTGCATCGGGCAGCGAGGCTTAGCCCTAGGAACCTGGAACGGGTGCAGGCGACACCGGCGAACGGTGGCGACCGGAGCAGTTGGCGAAGCAACCCGGATTTGCAGCTCCCAGCGTACGAGGGGCGGGACGGGATTTTTAGAGATGTGTATGCTCGAATGTTTTGGGACCGCCCAGCCCCGACAATCACCACGCGCTTCAACAGCCTGTCCAACGGGCGGTTTGGCCATCCCGAGCAGCACCGCGCAATCTCACTGCGTGAGGGGGCGGTCCTTCAGACGTTTCCGAAGTCCTTCTGCTTCCATGGCACGAATCAGGCCAGCGTAGCGCGGCAGATTGGAAACGCGGTTCCTCCCGCGATGGCGATGCGAATCGGTCGGCGGTTAATGGAGATCGCTGCGAATGGCTAAAATCCGAACACGAGCGCGGGCTGTTGACATGCTGGGGCGCCAGCAGATCGCGGGGATCCAGAACGCGATCAGCGAGCTCTTCAAGAACGCGCATGACGCGTACGCGAAGCGTGCCGAGATTGACTACTTCGAGGAGGACGACCTGCTGGTCGTCAGAGACAACGGAGTGGGGATGACAAAGGACGATTTTGAGGGCAGGTGGCTCGTTTTGGGGACTGAAAGCAAAGTCGGTGATAGCGCCAAGGACCAGTACCGGCCTCCAGGGATGGAACAGCGCCCTGTCACTGGTGAGAAAGGGATTGGCCGCCTCGCGATTGCTTTGCTCGGCAGGCAACTTCTGGTGTTGTCTCGCGCGGTGAGGCCCGACGGGGGGCATGATTTGGTTGTGAGCATCGTTCACTGGGGATTGTTCGAGCTCCCTGGCATTAATCTGGATGAAATCGACATTCCAGTCGAGACGCTCCCAGACGGGCGACTGCCGGATGAGGACGATGTATCCTCCCTGAGGAAGCGGTTCATGGAGTCGATCAACCAGCTCGCCAAAAACCATCCCGGCTTAAATGTACGTGCGATCGTTCGGGACTTGACCGCGTTCAAGCCGGATCCGGCCGACCTGGATCTCTTCTTCCGGGATCGAGAGAAAGAGCCACTTTCTCTGGCCGGGGAGGGCAGCGGCACTCACTTCATAATTGGCCCGGCCAACCCGATCGTGAGGATCGAGCTCGCCGCGGAGGAGCGAAGCGGGGATTTCGGTTTTCGAAAGCATTTGATGGGGTTCTGCAATGAGGTGTTTTTGGAGGACACGCCCGCGTCGGTTAGAACGGCATTTCGAAGGTGGCAGCCGGGGGCGATCATCGGCGAAGAGCTGCTCGACCCGGGCCTTTTCTTCAGTAAGGCGGAGCTGGAAAGCGCGGATCACTTGATCACGGGCACCGTTGACGAGTACGGCCAGTTCTACGGGGCGGTGCGCATCTTCGACCAGACGTTTCGGGATCAAGTTATCCCGTGGAGGGACAACACCGGACGGCGGACTGAATGCGGCAGTTTTAGTATAGAATTCGGATATCTGATGGGAGCAAAGTCAGAATCCCGCCTGAGTCCAGAGGAGCATGCTCGTCTCGGGTCGAAGCTGGAAAAGCTGGGCGGTGTTTACATATACCGCGACCGGATCAGGGTGCTGCCGTATGGTGACAATCGATTTGACTGGCTGGACATCGAGCGGCGAAGGACTCTTGGGGCGGGTTACTATTTTTTTTCATACCGACGACTCTTCGGGGCCATTCTAATCTCGCGCCGAGGTAACGAGTGGCTTCAAGAAAAGGCGGGGCGGGAAGGTTTTCAGCAGAACCAGGCCTATAGGCAACTCCGGGAAATATTGGTTAATTTGTTTCTGAACCTTGCCGCCGAGTTCTTCCGCAGGGGCGGGACAAAGGCGGAATACTTTGAAAAGAAGCGTGAAGAGCACGCGCGATTAGCGGCGGCACTGGAGCGCAGGGAGAAGCAAGTTGCGACCAAACGACGAAAGCTGGAGATGGCCCTTGGCACCTTCTTTGAGCGGACCAAGCCCGGGCTGCCCGAGAGCGAGGCTGCCAATCTGCGACAACTGACTCGCTCGCGCATGGAGGCAGCCTCTAAGCTGGCGGATAAGGACCAAGCGGCGGCAGCGCTAATACGGGCCGAGAAGGAGGCCGTGGGGCGCCTGCAGGAGCTTAGGGAATCGTACGCAGTGAAGAGGCCCGGTGGTGTGGGGTTGACGAAGGCGCTCCGGAGGGACTGGGATGCTTACCTGGTTGAGATTGCCAGGATCGAGGCGGAGGTGTTCAATCCTCTGGGGGAGGAAATTGCAAGTACGGTTGGTGAGGTCGCAGCGGATGCAAAGCTTTACGTGGATCAGCGGAGGCGGCTGGAGGACCGGTTGCGGACCTTGGGTGAGCAGCGGCAGAAGGAGCTCCAGGAAGCGGCAACCCAGGCGCGCGCTGTCGCGACCGACACCCGGGCGGCCGTGTTCGAGGTGACGCAAAACGCGATCTTCGCGTTGAACGGCACAATAAAGCGCATTGAGGCGGACGTGAACAGATGCAACCTCGATGCGCTCTCGCCGCGCGATATCGACGGGCTGCGCAAAGAGTGGGAGTCGGAGCTTAACTCGCTCGAGTCCAAGCACCGCGAGGCCCTCGTTGCCGCGCGCGATATGTTGTCATCGCTTTCGGAAAATCTGAGAACGTCGCAGATGGAGCCGCCCGCCGAACTTGTGGAGGCTTTGGAGGAGCGAATGTTGGCGCTGGAGGAACAGGGGGACGCCGACTTCGAGATGGTTCAGCTTGGGTTGGCTGTGGCGATTATCAACCACGAGTTTGCGGCGGCTATCCGCAATGTGCGGCGAAGCATTCAGGAGCTTGGGCATATTTCGCAGCGAAGCGAAGCGATAAGGCCCCTTTATCACGCCATCCACGAAAACTTTCAACATCTTGACGGACATCTGAACCTTTTCACCCCGCTTCAGCGGCGCCTGTACCGCAAGCCGCTGAGAATTGAGGGGAAGAGCATTCGGAATTACGTTAAGGACCTGTTTGCCAGCCGACTGGAACGGCACAGCGTGCAACTGCGGTGCGGGGAAGCCTTCGAGAAAAGCTACGTCGAATGTTATCCTTCTACGATCTACCCCGTGTTTATCAACCTGATTGACAACGCAATTTACTGGCTCGGAACCGCGAAGGGGGCCCGGATCATTCTTTTGGATGCGAATGCCGACGGTTTTCTGGTCGCCAATTCCGGTCCGCCGGTCGCGGAGCGCGACGTCGAATCACTTTTCGAGCGCGGGTTTACCCGCAAGCAAGGAGGGCGCGGATTGGGGTTGTTCATCTCGAGGAGGGCGCTACAGGAGGAGAAAATGGACCTCGGCCTGGCGCGCCCACCGAGCGGGTATAACGTCGCTTTTCAGATCATCTCTCCGTCCATCCGTCATGAACCATGAAAACAGTTGTAGAACTCACCGCCAAGGCGGCAGAAACATACTTGCAGAGCGCGGTGTTCATCGACGATGAGATCTTTTCCCGGGCTTCGGGCAGACCTTTGGGCGAGCAGGAGATGCCCCTCCTGCGGAGTCGGAAGCCGGCGTTCGCCGCGGCAGGCATCGAGGCCGGCGAAGCGACCAAGATCGTCGATCCCTGCGAGGGCGCCAAGTCCATCGTGGTCACCAAAACCCCGGCCGGCAACGAAGGTGCCAAGGTGATCGGCGGAACCAAGGCGGGCGCTGAGGGCGAAGCTCCCTTGAAACGTGCGGACGCTGCAGGACAGCCTGAATTTCACCCCAAGGAGATTGTGGGGAGCTTTGCTCAGAGGGGAATTGTTTGCGCGCTTTACGAACCCGCCCTGGAGTTCAAGACAGACGAGGACTCCGAGGTTTTCAAGTTGTGCCAGGCCGCCGATCTCGTGATCCTCGACTGGGACTTCCAAAAGGACGATGGCGCCAAGATGCGCGAGTTGGTGGTGGCACTGGTAACGCAGGGCAATCGGACGATTCCGCACCATTCGAGGTTGGTTGTTATTTACACGACGACGCCATCCCTGGTGAAAGTCGCCAGCGCGATCTTTGACTGCATCAAGCAGGCAGGAATGCAGCCAGAGCCTGCGGGCAGTTCGCTACGTTTGGATGTTGGGGCTACGCGCATCGTGGCGCCGGGGAAGCTGAGTGTCGAGCGCCACGGTGAGGAGGCGAGCTTTTCTGTCGGGGAGAAGGACCTGGCGGACCGCGTATTTGACGAGTTTGTCTCGAAGAACGCGGGCATACTGTCGTCGTGCGCTCTGCTGGCGATGGCGGCGGTAAAACGGAACTCGCGCCGCGTTCTTGCGAAGTTCGGGTCTGACATGGACGGGGCGTTCTTATTGCATCGCGCGCTGCTGCTCCACAACGAAGAGGCTTTTGATACGCTCCCAGCGCTGATCGCGGAAGAGTTTCTGGCGGTGGTTGAGGATCACTTCGCGAAGATTGGGGACTGGTCGGAGGTTGTGCGGGAGAGGGTCGCGGGAATGCCGGTCGCTTGCCCGGCAGGGCGGTGGAGCGCGGAAACCGGCGAGGTTAACGAGAAGGGCAACAGGGTCTTCCGGCAGGTGTCGAATGATGAGTTTGCGATGATCGCGCGGGCCTTGCTAAACGAGGGGGTCAAAGGGTTGAAAAGCTACCGGGATTGCACTGAAGTGAAGAAGCTTTCTGGCGACGCAAAAAGCTTTACGCGCGGGCAGGATCCCTCGGTGATCGGCGCCTTGCGTGGGGCTGTGGACGCCAGGGGTATCCGTGCGAACGAACGCTTGGCAGCGCTGTTCAACGCCAGGACGTATTACGACCAGCAGGCCAGAGTTCTGACACTGGGCACGGTAGTTCGGTTTGGGGAGCGGGAAAAGTCGGAGTACAGCCTGTGTCTTGTGCCGGTGTGCGACGCCGTGCGGCTTAGGTGTGACCGCTCTTACGAGTTTCCATTCCTCCGGCTGTCGTGTGGAATCTCAGGCCAATGTGGCGGAAACGGCTGCGTGGTCGAAGACATACGCGACCAATTAGTTGAGCTCGTGGCTTCGCCCAGGATAAGGGGCTTGAGTATTGAAAAGTTCACACCGAAAGGCGGGGCTGGCGTCATTGCGGCGGAACGCGATGGCGAGGGGTTTTGGCTGACAGCCGACGGCAGCAGGCGTTACGAGTGGGTCGGTCAGCTGAAGCCGGCGCACGCGCAACGGGTCGCCCATAGCGTTGGCCAAGCGCTTTCTCGGGTCGGACTTTCGGAGGCCGAGTGGGTGCGTATCCTCTGTGACCGCGAATAGCTCAATCATGCCCAATCGGCCGCCTTTTAGTCGCCTCCCGCAGAGGAAGCAAGCGCGGTTTGAAGCTCTGATAATACTCGGGCGGGGTCCCGGAGGGAGTGTTGCCATATGCGGAGCACCCGCCAGCCCCGCCTCCTCAGGAGCAAGCGAACGATCTGGTCGCGTTTCTTGTTGCCGGCGATTTTCGGACTCCAGAAAGCGCCGCGAGATTTGGGCACTCGGTAGTGCCAACGACAGCCGTGCCAGAAGCAACCGTCTACAAACACCGCGAGTCGGGCGCGGGGGAAGATGAAGTCGGGGCGGCCAGGGAGTCGCTGATGCCTGCGCCAGCCGGTGACGCCTGCCGCACGAAGGATGGAGGCAAGCCTCAACTCGGTGGCTTTGTTGCCACGGGACCGGATGGCGGCCATGACCTGGGACCGTTTGGCTTTTGTGAAAACGTCGGGCACGAGAAGAGCTTAACGGATGGTGCTGGGGCTGTCATGCCTGTGCGGGAGTGGCGAGCTTGCAAGGGAGTTGGAAATCGTGCCCAATCCAGCCAGTTCCGCAACATGGGGATATGTCAGGTGCCTGGTCACGCGAGGAAGTTGAGGCTGCTGTGGGGGCTCCTTCGTCATGATCGGGAAGGACCTGGCCGCGCGGTTTACAACAAAGCGGGCACAATCGTCCAGCCCGAAACCCCGCCGGCGTACAGGGGGTGATTCGCCGGGCCGCTAAATTCGCTGTGTTGACATTTTGTCCGTCTCGTCCATGATTTGCTGGAATGATTCGGTTCAGCGCATTGGCCCCAGCGGGCCAACCCATGCAACGGACGACCTGAGGCAGCGACCATGAATCCGCTAGAGTTTCCGAGCCTCGGGCAGACGTGGATTAATTTGGTCTATCAGACGCTTCAGGCCGGGGTGGCGATGAGCAATGAGGGCCGGGAGTTACTGGGCGTGACGGTCGGGTTTCCTGCGGCGGGCGGGGCGGACCCGCTCCTGGAGCAATTCGGCAACCCGGAGATGATTGCCGAGATGAAAAGGGTTTTCTTTGCCGACGGCCCCAATGCGCTGGGGCACAGCTACGCGAGTCTGAGCCGGGGTCCCGGGGGGCGCTCCGACCTCCAGGACGTCATCTCGATGCTGCGCGCCGACCCCTGGACCAAACGCGCCGCCCTGTCCTTGTGCGGCCCGCCCGGCGGCCTGGTGCCCTGCGTCAACTCAATTCAGTTCCTGGTCCGCAACGCCGAGGTCCGGACTTTTTACTTTGCCCGGGGACAGGACGCCTTTCAGAAGTTCTACGCCGACGGCTTGTGCCTTGGGCTCATGGGACAAAAGGTGGCCGAGGAGCTGGGGCTCCGGCCAGGCAACGTCACCGGTTTCATTGCTTCCAGCCACGTGTATGACCGTGACTTGCCGGCCATTGGCCGGATGCTGGCGCGCGCGCAGGATGTTTTGGGGAGCGGCGCCCGAACAGGGAGGCAGTGATGCGCGTCTTGTTCGCAGTCCCGCGCTCCCATAACCCCAAGCAGATGTACCGCGAGTATCCGCTGGGCGTCGGGTACCTGGCCACAATCCTCGAACAACAGGGCCATGCAGTCCGTATCTTCGATCAGAACGTCGAAGGGCCGGAGGACGCCCTGCTGCTCGACCTGGCCGCCCAGTTCCAGCCCGGCATTGTCGGTTTCTCGGTCATCACCCCCAATTACCCCGTCGCTCGCCGTCAAATCCAGCGGCTTAAACAAGAGCATCCCGGCATTCGCGTCATAGCGGGGGGCATCCACGCCAACCTGTTTCCCGAGGACCTCCTCGCCGACGGCGCAGATGCCGTGGTGCTGGGGGAAGGCGAACCGGTAATTGCCCAACTGGTTTGCGCTCTCGAGGAGGGAGGCCGGCTCGGCGGGCTGCCGGGTTTAGTGTTTCGCGACCCGGCGGGGCAAGTCATCCGGACGCCCGGCGGACCGCTGGTGGCCCGTCTCGACCAGGTCCCCGTCGTCAAGCGCAGCCTTTATAATCTGCCGCGCTACGCGCATCATTCCATGATGGCTTCACGCGGCTGCCCTTACCATTGCGCCTTTTGCTGCAATTATACCGGCACTGTCCGCAACAACGGGGTGGGTGTTCGCGGACCGGGGCCGGTGCTGGCGGAAATGCTCCACCTGCGCGATCGCTACGGAGCGCGCGAGATATTCTTCGCTGACGACTTGTTCCTGCTGTGCAAGAAAGACATCCTGGAATTCTGCCGCGCTTGCGCCGACTGCCGGCCGGGCATCGAATGGATCGGCCAGATGCGCGCAAACCAAGTGGATGACGGGGTAGGCGCCGCGATGGCCCAGGCCGGGTGCCGGCGGGTCTATTTCGGGGTTGAATCCGGCTCGGAGAGCATCCTTGGCAATGCGAAGAAGGGGATGACCTGCGCCCAGATCCGCCTGGGTGTGCGCGCCGCCCAAAAGGCCGGTTTGCGGGTCAAGACCGGCTGGATCTACGGCCTGCCCGGTTCCCTCGAAGAACAATACGCATCCATCCCTTTCATGCTCGAGTTGCGTCCGCACGAGATCTCGATTCACCAGCTCATCCCCTTCCCAGGCACCGTTTATTACCAGGATCCCGGCCGCTTCGGCATCCGCATCGCCAACCCGAAGGCCTTCGAGAGCTTCTGCTACGGCGGTCTGGACGGAAATATCCGCTTCGACTACCTCAGCCATTCCCAACTGGTGCAGTTGCTCCAAGACACGGCCACGGCCCTCGAAGGAGCGGGCTACGTCAGCAGTGACCTCGCCGGGCCGGACTCGGAGTTCATCTATACCACCCCGCTGAACCAAAACTCGATGAATGTCTTCGGTCGCTGCAAATGAATATGGAGCTTGACCGCGCACGGTATCGCCTGGCGCTGGACGGGCTGGTGTTGCCCCAGTTCGCCGCCGGGCAACCCGCGCGTCCGTTTGTCGTCGCGTTGGAAGGCCCGAACGGGGCGGGCAAGTCCACCTTGTGCCGGGCTCTGTCTCGGGCCCTCGAGGCGCCCGGATGTTTGGGGACGGATGCCCCCTGGTTTGCCGAGCCGCTCAAGACGCGCATGATTCGCGAGGCTGACTGGTTCGCCTCGGCCATGTTCTTCCTGAGCGGCTGTTTCGAGCAGATGCGCCTGCTCCGCAACTCGGCCGCCCCGCTGATCATGATGGACCGTTCGCTCTGGTCCACGCTGGCGGTCCATGCGGCCCAGGGTCCAGATCGGCTCGAGGGCTTGCTCACGATGCTCAGGCCGGTGGCCGGCCAGGTCCCGCTCCCGAGCCTGACGATCGTGCTGGAGGCCTCCCTCGCCGCGTGCCAGTCGCGGTTTGCCCGAAAGAGCGGGGCGGCGCGCGCCCTGGATGAATTGACCGCCACCGCCGCTTTTCACGCCCGGGAACAGGACTTCTACCATTGGCTGGCGCGCCAGGTCCCGACGCTCGTGTTCCTGGACGTCGAGCGAGCGTCGCCCGCCGAGGTCCTGGAAAAGGCGGTGGCGCTGATTCGCCAGAAGGTCCCATGTTGACGCTCTTGACTGCCAATCCGGCCAAGTACGCCCCTTTTGCCTCGCGCCTCGAGCGCTGGCGCATCGTCTTGGAATCCCCGAGGCAAGCATTGTTCGAGCTGCAGAGCTTGGACTTTGGCCAAGCCCTTGCCGCCAAAGCCCGCGCGGCAGCCGCGATGTGTGGCCGGCCGGTGCTGGTGGATGACGCCGGCTTGGTCCTGGAGGCCTGCCGGCCCTTCCCGGGGCCGCTCACCGCTTCGGTCCTCTCGTGTCTCGGCCCGGCTGGGCTCGAGCGGCTGGTGGCGGGGGTTTCCCATCGCGCATGGATGGAATGCCACCTCGGCTGCTGGGTCAACGGCGCCCTGCGCCGCTGGAGCGGCGCCGTCCAAGGACGGCTTGATTTTTCGCGCCGGCCCCGCGACCCGCGCATGATGCTCTCGGATTTGTTTGTGCCCGATGCCGGCGCCGCGGACCCGGGGGAATTGCCCCACCGCGCGCGCGCCCTGGACGCCCTGGCCACGGACATCTTCGACCTGCACCTCGAGGCCGAACCCGTCCCCGAGACGGGGGCGGATGGAGCCTCGGCACTCGGCACTCCGCACTCCGCACTGGGCACTCCGCACTCCGACTGCCCCTTTTGCGCGGAGTTCGAAGCGGACGGCCTCAGCGTTTTCGCGCAAATGATGGGAGACCGTCTGGCGAATCGCATTGTCTATGAAGACGAGCACTTCGTGGTCATGCCCCCGTTGGGTCAATTCATCGAAGGGGGCCTGCTCTTGCTGACGCGCCAGCATATCCTGTCTCTGGCGCGCCTGCCCCCGGCGCTCTTCGAGCGCCTCGAGGGCCTGCTCGGGGCGATCCGCCGGGCGGTCATCGAGCAGTGGGGCGTGCCGCCACTGGTCTTCGAGCACGGCCCCGCCCCGCAGCGCGGCAAAGGCCTCTGCTGCGTGGACCATGCCCACTTCAATATTTTCCCGGCCCGGCTTCACGTTCACCCTCGCCTGGCCCACCGCATGCATACTCGGCTAGGCTCGCTTTCCGAACTGATGCGGCTGCGGCGGGCCGAGTTTGGTTACTTGTTCGTGCAGGAAAACGACGGCGCCCGCCACGCCTACGATGGCCAGGATGTTCCGACGCAATTGGTGCGGCGCATTATCAGCGCCGAGTTGGGCCTGCCGGAACGCTGGCATTGGCGCGATTACCCCGGCCTCAACGAGCTGATCGCCACCTGCAAGGCCTTGAAAGGACAGATTCGCCTGTGAATCCAGCGCGGCGGAGCTCTCAGCCCATCGCCAGCCAAGCCCTCTACGAAGGCCGTTGCCTCAAGGCCCTGGCCGCCCGCTGGGATGCCAAAGCCGCGGCCTGGGACCGCCAATTGCAAGACCCCGCCTGCCACCTCAACGAGGACGATGCTTATGCTCGTTTCCTGGACCAGGCCCGCCGGTTAGTTGGGCAGTCCCGCGGTTTTTGCGCCCGGCAAGGCGTGATCGACGCCGGGTGCGGCACCGGTTTGGTGCTGGCCAGGCTCATCGGCGATTTTGCCTGGGGCATCGGGCTGGACATCAGCCCCGAGATGATTCGCCTGGCTCAAGCCAAGCAGATTCAACGAGCAAAGTTCATCCTCGGCGATTGCTTCGAGCTTCACGGGCTTTGCCCCAAAGCCGGGGTGGTCTTTTCGCGGGGCGTCCTTCTGTCCCACTACGGCCGGCGGGAAAGTGAGGCCCTTTTGCGGGCGTCGCGCGCGGCGCTGGTGCCGGGCGGTTTTGTTGCCTTTGATTTTCTGAACCAGGCGGCGCGGACCCTTTATGGGCCCGCGCCCGAAAACAAGACCTGGTTTACCCGCGCCGAGGCCTGCCTGCTGGCCCGGCGCGCCGGTTTCTCCAACGCCTCCGTCCTGGGCGATGAGGCTCGACGGGTGCTGCTCCTGGTCGCCCAGGGCTAAGGGCTCGTGCAAAAACAAATAAAGTCCAAAGATCGGCAGCCGATATTCTTCAAGAATGCGAACGTACCGATGCTGCTGATCAATGCTTGACGAGTTGTTGCCGAATTGTTACGGTTGTCTCGCAGTTGGCCGGAAAGTGCGGGCTGCAGTCGTTTTTAATTAGACCGTGAATCGCCAGTCTGAGTCAAACAGGCAGGAACTAATATCCTGGAAAGTACCGGAGGTCATGGCTACGGTCGGGCCGACCCTCGAAAAGCCCGACGACCTGCGCCGGGCGATAGAGGAGGGCGCCCGCTGGTTCCGGTTCCCGTGCGGTTACCGGCAACGGCCGCATGTGGAGAACGCGCGGGCGGTTCGCGCGGCGGCGGCCCAGACGGGAGTGTCGGTCCAGTTGCTTCTGGATTTGCCCTCCTCGAGGCCGCGGACGGGGCCCATGCAGGAATTGCGGCTGGCAGTGGGTGATCGCATCGTCATCTGGGACTCCGAGACCTCGAGCTATCCGCCCGGTTCGCAAAATGGCTTTGCTCCGGTTCCTCTGCCGGGGCTGGACGAGTTCCAGGCCAAGCTGGCGCCCAACCACGGCATGTGGTTCTGCGATGGCCGGCTCAGGTTTGTCGTCGAGCAGGTCAACGGCTCATGCGTGGTGGCGCGCATGGTCGAGGGGACCACTCCCCTCAAGTCGTCCAACTCGCTTTTTTTGCCCGACAGTCCCAGCCCCTTTGCCCCAATCACGCCGCCTGACCGCGCGCTGCTCCAGGCCTTCGCGGAGGCGGACTTGCGGCCGGAATGGGTGGCCTTGTCGCTGATTGCCTCCCCGGAAGACGTGTGGCTGGCGCGCCGGGAGATGCGCAAGATCCTGGGCCGGGATTTCCAGGTGATGGCGAAGTTCGAGACGATGGCAGCGGTGGAGTGCGCGCAGGAGATTATCCGCCATTCCGATGGCCTCATGGTGGCCCGGGGTGACCTGGCCCTGGCGGTGGGCTATATCCGTGTGCCCGAAGTCCAGGAACACCTGGTGGCT
>Ga0187853_10001264_pt1 | contig 23665 bp, 18 predicted proteins | sample June2016WEW_6_10_2_FD_132417 | JGI IMG/M metagenome (GOLD analysis project Ga0187853, IMG submission 132417) | Peatland microbial communities from SPRUCE experiment site at the Marcell Experimental Forest, Minnesota, USA - June2016WEW_6_100 | ecosystem: Environmental > Terrestrial > Soil >... | reverse complement strand
ATCGCCATCTCGGTCGCCACTCTGGCCATCTGCTCGACCTGCATCGCGCCGGCCGAGACCTTGCCCGCCGAGCAGGCGAACACGACGTCGCCGTCCACCGCCGTGCCCGAGGGCACGATGCGCCGCGCCATCGCGTCCGCGCCGGCGCGCGCGACGCCCGCCAACGCCAGGCGGTCCAGGGCGACGTTGGTCGCGACGACGACCAGCGCCGTGTGATGCGCCGCGGAGAGTGAGCCGCCGGGCGTGCCGCCGCCGGCCAGGAACGCCGCGGAGCCCGCGAACGACCCGTCGCCCCGGCGCGCGCCCGCGAGCACCTTCCCCGCGGCGTCCAGCACGTCGCCGAACGCGTTGACCACCGCGATCGCGCCCACCACCACCTCGCCGGCGCGCTCGGACCAGCTCCCGACGCCGCCCTTCATCGCTTTCTCCAGGCCGAGCGCCTTGCCCACGGTCGTCCCGGTCCCCGCGCCGACGGAGCCCTCGGCCACCGGCGTCCCGGCGGCGTCGCACGCGGCCGCGCCCATCTCCGGCGTGGGCCGCGCGTCGAACTGGCCCAGCGGCATCAGGTCGAAGACCACCGCGGCGGGCACGATGGGCACGACGCCTGCGCCGAGGCTGAAGCCGCGGCCCCGCTGCTCCAGCCACCGCATCACGCCGTCCGCGGCGGCGAGCCCGTAGGCGCTGCCGCCCGTCAGGACGATCGCGTCCACGCGGCCGGCGAGCGACTCGGGCCGGCAGGCGTCCAGCTCGCGCGAGCCGGTCGCGCGCCCGCGCACGAAGACGGTGCACGGCATCCCGTCGGCGGACGGTCCGAGCACGACCGTGCACCCGGTCGCGCCGGCCGCGTCCGTCGCGTGCCCGACCAGGATCCCGGGAACGTCGGTGATGGATGGAGGCATGGTCGCGAGCCAAGGCTAGCGGCCGGCGCCGCGGGTGTAAAGCGGCGGAACGCTTGCCGCGCCCCCGGACGCGCCGTAGCTTCGCCGGGTGACCTCTCCGGCGCCCCAGACGTCCGTCCTCGTCGTCGATGACGAGCCCGCGATCCGCTCGGTACTCGCGGCGTTCCTCCGGCGGCGCGGGCACGAGGTCGAACAGGCGAAGAACGGCGAGGAGGCGCTGCAGCGGATGGAGGCGCGCCGCTTCGCCGCGATGCTGTGCGACATCCGGATGCCGGTGATGACCGGCACCGAGCTGCTGCCCAGGGCGCTGGCCGCCGATCCCGACCTCGCGATCATCATGCTCACCGGCGTCGAGGAACCCGCGGCCGCGATCTCGTGCCTCAAGCTGGGCGCCGCCGACTACCTCATCAAGCCGGTGGACCTCGAGGAGCTGCAGCACGCGCTGCAGCAGGCGCTGCGCCGGCGCGAGCTGGAGATCGACCGGCGCGAGATGGAGCAGTGGCTGACGCGCGAGGTCGCGGCGCGCACCGCCGAGCTGGAGGAGCAGACCCGCCGGATGGCGCGGCTCTCGGTCAGCGTGCTCGGGGCGCTGGTGGACGCGCTCGAGGCGAAGGACCCGCTCCTGCTCGGCCACTCCCAGCGGGTCGCCGACCTCAGCGCCCGCCTCGCCGTGCACCTCGGCCTCCACGGCGACGACGTGGAAGCCGTTCGCATCGCGGGTCATCTGCACGACATCGGGCGGCTGGCGCTGGGCGAGCGCGTGCTCGCGCTGGCCGCGCCGGCCGGGCAGGAGATCGGCACGAGCCGCGGCGAGAGCGACCTGGCGGCGGAGCTGCTGGAGCCGCTGGTCCTGCTCGAGGGCGTGGCGGAGATCGTCCGCTACCAGCACGAGCGCTTCGACGGGAAGGGGATGCCCGAAGGGCGGCGGGGCGAGGAGATCCCGCTGGGCGCGCGGATCGTCGCCGTCGCCAGCGTCTACGACGAGCTGTCCGAAGGCGGCGCGGCAGGCACCGCGCTCGCGCCTTCCGCGGCGATCGCCAACCTGCGGGGTGTGGTGGGACTGAAGCTCGATCCGAGGGTGTTCGCCGCGCTCGAGCAGGAAGTGCTGGTGCCAGCCTAGACGCTCTTCTTGGGCGCGGGCGGCGGCAGGTTCGCCGGCTCCGCCATCCCGCGCTTGGCGCGGCACGCCTTGCAGAGCGTGATCCCGCGCATGTCGCAGATCTGGCAGATGAAGGTCCCGCAATCCTGACAAGGCATGCCCTCGGACGCCCGCTCCTCGTTCCCGCACGACCGGCAGACCATCATGTCGATTTCCACGGCCCCTCCCCTTCCCGTCAGACGTCCAGGGCGTACACCTTGATCTTGTTGATCAGCGTCGCGCGCGAGATGCCCAGCTCCTCAGCGGCGCGCGTGCGGTTGCCTCCGTGCCGGCGCAGCGTGCGCAAGATGTGCCGGCGCTCCACTTGCTCCAGCGAGACCGTCTGGACGGACGAGAGTGGCTCGCCAGCCCGCCGGCCGAATTCCGCCGTCAGGTGCTCCGGCCCCAGGCGCTCGGCCCTGCGCCCCACGATCAGCGCCCGTTCGAGAACGTTCCGCATCTCGCGGATGTTCCCGGGCCACGAGTAGACGAGCAGGCGCTCGAGCGCCTCGGAGGAGATGTCCCCGGGGCTGTCGGGCAGCTCTACGCGGAGGTCCGTGAAGAGGCGCTTGAGGAGGGCCAGGCGGTCCTCCTTCGCCCGCTCCCGGAGCGGCGGCAGGTGCAGGGGGATGACGTTGAGCCGGTAGTAGAGGTCCTCGCGGAACCGGCCGCTCCGCACCGCCTCGCCGATGTCGTGGTTGGTGGCGGCGATGAGCCGCACGTCCACCTGGAGCTCGCGCGTGCCGCCCAGCCGGCGGAACGTCTTCTCCTCGATCGCCTTGAGGACCTTGGGCTGCAGCTCCGCCGCCAGCTCGGCGATCTCGTCGAGGAAGAGCGTGCCCCGGTCCGCCACCTCGAAGAGCCCCTGCTTCAGCTCCTTGGCGTCGGTGAACGCGCCCTTCTCGTGGCCGAACAGCTCGGAGTCGAGGAAGGTGGCGGAGAGGCCCGCGCAGTTCACGTCCACGAACGGGGCGTCGCGCCGCGCCGAGAGGCGGTGGATCAACCGGGCGACCCAACCCTTGCCGGTGCCCGACTCGCCCGTGATCAGGACCGTGGTGCGCTCCGACTCCGCGAGCAGGACGACCTGCCGGGCCAGATCGCGCATCGCACCCGAGACGCCGAGGATGTCGTCGCCGTCGGGCGCCTGCCGCGAGACCAGGAGCGCGTTGTGGCGCTTGAGCCGGACCTTGTCGAGGGCCCGCGCCGCCGCGGCCGCCAGCAGCGGCATGTCCACCGGCTTGGCGAGGAAGTTCTCCGCGCCGAGCTGCATCGCGTGCACCGCCGTCGCGATGTCCCCGTGCCCGGTCATCAGGAGCACGGCGGCGTCGTGGCGCCGGAGCTGCTCGAGGACCTGCATCCCGTCGCAGTCCGGCAGCTTCAGGTCGAGGATGACGACCTCGGGGCGGTGGAGCGCGTACGTCTCGAGCGCCGCCTCCCCGGTGTCCTCGCGCCAGACCTCGTAGCCGAGCCGCTCGAAGTAGTCGCCGACCGTCCGCAGGAGGTCGGCGTCGTCGTCCACGATGAGCACGGAGTCGGACATCGGCGCCTCAGGCCAGGAGCGCGGGGGAGCGGCGCAGGACGTCGAGCGCGGCGTCCACCTCGGCGGCGCCGAACTGGCCGAGGCGGCCCGCCTTGAGCTCCTCGATCACCGAGGAGGGCTCGCGCCGCTCGCGCCACGGCCGCTTGGCGCACATCGCGGCGATCGCCGCGGCGATGCCGAGGGCCCGGGCCAGCGGGGGGATGTCGTCGCCACCGATGCCGCCCGGATAGCCGTTCCCGTCGAACCGCTCCTGGTGCGCGGCCACGGCCGCGACGATCGCGCGATCCGCGCCGAGCCGCTCCATCCACCGGGCCCCGAGGGTCGGATGGACGCGGATCAGGTGCTGGGTCGGCCGGTCCATCCCGGTGCCCTGGTGCAACTCCGAGGGGGGCACGGCGAGCATCCCGACGTCGTGGACGCGGGCCGCGACCATCAGCCGCTCGCTGTCGAGGCCGAGCGTGGCGCCGATGGCGCCGGCCAGCCGCGAGGTGCGCGAGGAGAAGCCGGCGCGGAACGGATCGGCGCGCTCGAAGGCGCTGACCACTTCGCCCAGCACGGCGAGCGTGGTGGCCGCGGGCAATGTGGCGGCGCCTGCTACCACCTGCCGGAGCGCGCGCAGCTCCATCGCGACCGCCGCCTCGTGCGCCACCAGCTCGGGATCGAACGGCTTGGCCACGTACCCGTCCACGCCCCGCGCCAGCGCCTCGACCACCGCCGGATACTCGGCCTGCGCCGCCATCACGATCACGGCCGGCGGCTCGGCCAGCTCCTGGACGACCTGGACGAGGTCGAGCCCGGACTTGCCCGGCATGAGGATGTCGGTGATCAGGAGGTCGCAGGGCTCGCCCGTGAGCCGCTCGATCCCCTCGGTGCCCGAGTACGCGGCCACGCACACCGCGCCGTCCTTCTCCAGCCGCCGGACGACCGTCGCGGCGATGGCGCGCTCGTCGTCCACGACCAGGACGCGGCGGCCGGCGAGCGGGTTGCTCATCGGCGCGAAGCTAAGAGGCACCGAACCCCCAGACCAGGCGGCGCTGGGCGGGCACGTAGACGGAGAGCGCCCGCGGCAGCAGCTCGACGCTGAAGGGCGTGGTGCCGAGGCAGTCGCCGTCCGACTGGACCGGCAGCGTGGGTTCGGTGGTCACGCGCACCGAAGCGCCGCGGTAGAAGGTGATGCCGCTGTCCGCGTGAGGCCGCCGCTGGAACAGCCGCCACACCACCCGCATCGCGGAGGCGTAGGAGGTGGCGTCGAGCACCACGATGTCCAGCACGCCGTCGTCGGGCTCGATGTGCGAGCCGAGCGGAAGCACGCCGGGGACGACCTGGCCGCAGTTGGCCACCAGCAGCGTCACCGCGTGGCCTTCGTGCACGACGCCGTCCACCTCCACGTGGGTCGCCGCGCGCACCAGGTCCGCGGCGAGCACGATCGCCCGCGCCAGGTACGCGATGACGCCGAAGCGCCGCTTGTGCCGCTGCGCCGTTTTCGCCATCAGATCGGCCGCGAACCCCGCGGCGGCGTTGACGGCGAAGTAGCGCGCGCCCGACGCCGTGGTCAGCCGCCCGAGATCGATCGCGCGCGTCGCGCCCGCCAGGATCGTGTCCGCCGCCCGGACGAACGAGCGGCTCACCCCGAGGTTCCCCGCCAGGACGTTGCCGGTCCCGCCCGGCAGGAGGCCGAGCGGGAACCCCGTGCCGACCAGCCCGGTCGCGACGTCCATGGCCGTACCGTCGCCGCCGTGCGAGATGAAGACGCCGAAGCCGTCGGCGACGGCCGCGCGCGCCAGCGCGGCACCGTCCCCCATGGTCCGCGTCTGCTCGACGTGGACCGTGAGCCCGCCCGCCTCGAGCCGGCGCCGCGCGGCCTGGAGTCCCCGCGCCCCCCCGCGGGTCGCGGCCGGATTGGTGACGATCAGCGCCCGCGTCACGGGTTCCCCGACTGCCAGAACAGGTCGAGCCCGATCTGGTACGGCGCCGGCGGGCGGATCAGGAACCCTGAGGGCCGGCACTCCTGGACCGTGGGCTCGACGCTCGCCTCCATGCTCCAGCGCCCCGTGAGGCGGTACTCGACGCTCGCGCCCAGGGCCTGCGACGACAGGCCCCGCGGCACCTGGCAGAACCCCGCGTTGAGCGTCAGGAAGGTCCGCTCCCCGATCTGGCTGCCCGCCTCGACCCGCGTGCTCCCGAAGATGTCGCCGACCGTGCCGCCGCCCGGCCGGATCGCGATGTAGTCCACCGGGAGTCCCAGGTCCGTGACCAGCGTCTGCTCCAGCTGGCCCGACAGCACGCCCGCCAGGCCCGTCATCGCGCCCTGGAAGATGGCCTGCTCGCTGCCCAATCCCGCCGAGCTGCCGCCCGACGCGAGATCGAACGAGGGGCGCCCGAACAACAGATACGAGACGATCTCCGTCTCCGACAGTGGGGGGCGCTGGTCGCTCTCGAGCGACAGTCTCGGCGCCAGCAGGGTGCCACCGATCACGGCCCGCACCACGATGTCGTTCCCCTGCACCGCGCGCACCGGGTGCTCCGCCACGATGTCGAGCACCGGGTTGAGGTCGGGCGTGCCGAAGAAGCGGACCGTCCCTCGCGTGACCCGGAACTCCTTGCTCGTGGGCCCCACCGTGAGGCGATAGGTCCCGCGCTCCGCGCGCAGCTCGCCGTCGAGCCGGTAGCGGCTGATCCCGCCCTCCACGTTCTTGCCGATGGTGAAATCCCCCGCGAGCTGGATGTTGGCCTCGTGCGATCGCAGCCACACGTCGGGGCCCATTGAGACGGTGAGCGCGTTGATCCGCAGGCTGTCGAGGAAGAGGTTCTTGGCGCTCGGGCCGAGGTCCGCAGCGCGGGACAGGTTCGAGTCCACCACCGCGCGGAATTCCGGATCGTCCAGGTTCACGATCCGCTTCTCGACCAGGTCGGCGAAGGCGAGGAACCCGGCGTCCACCGTCACGCGCCCGGTCAGCGTGGCGCCGGCCGCCGGCCCCGTGAGATGCAGCTCGCCGCTGGCCGTGAGGCTCGCGAAGTCGCGCTGGGTGAAGGCCGAGAAGCCGTGCGCGGTCAGCGTCAGGTCGAGCACGGGGTGCGTGAGGAGCTCGAACCGGATGTCGCCGGCCACGCCGAGCGTCCCGGTGCCGCCCTTGAGGTGCGCCTCCTCCACGGTGAGGCGGTCGCCGCCCATCGTCATGCGCGCCTCGACGCCGGTGTAGCGCGCGCCGAGGGCCGGGACCGTCGCCGCGCCGCCGCTGATCCGCGCGCTCCCTTCGAGCGCCGGCTTGTCCCAGGTGCCGCGCACCTGGACGTCCGCCGTGAGCTGGCCGCGCACGTCACGCACGATCGCGGTGAGCGCGCCGAGGACGCGGAGATCCACCGAGTCGGCGCGCACGCGGATCAGGAGCGAGTCGGGAAGCTGGCGCCGCGCCACCGCCCCGAGGGAGAGATCGAGCGGCAGCGTGCCGGATGCGGTCAGCACCTGCTCCTGCTCGCTGTGGAGAGCGGCCCGGAAGGCGAGCCGCTTCGCCGCGTAGTCGGCCGCGACGTCGAGCTGCGGCGCGCGGAAGTCGCCGAAGCGGCCGCCCACGACCCGCGCCGACGCGTGGATCACCGGATCCTCGGCCGCCCCCGTGAGGCGGACGGTCCCGCTCAGCACGCCGTCCACGCCCGCCGTGTCGGCCTCCGCGAGCGCGTAGAGGTCCGCCAGCGGCACGCTGTCCGCCGAGAGCTGGACGTCGCCCCGCCCCGCGAGGGGGAAGCGGCCGCCGAGGATCACGCGGCCGCCGCCCTGCCCCCGGAACTCGAGCGTGTCGATGGCGAGGACGTCGTGCGCGGCGGCGAGCCGCGGCCGTCCCGCCAGGGTCCAGACCCGCCCGCGAAGCGCGACGCGCGCCGCGTCGAGGCGCGCGCGCCACCCGGCCGAATCCGCGCTGAGCCCGACGTCGAGCTGCACGGAGGATCCCAGGGCGAAGGCCCCGGACGCGTGGACTTGGAGGCTGTCCGCGGGCCCGTCGGCGACGAGCGCGACGAGCGAGTAGCGCAGGTCCCCCACCCGGAGCGAGTCGGCGGCGGCGCGCAGTGCGAACCCGAGCCCGTGCGCGCCGCTCTGCAGCGCGCCTCCCACGCGGCCGTTCCGCGCCGCCAGCGTGCCGAAGTCGACACGGTCCGCCGCGAATTCCCCCGTCACCTCCCAGCTCTCCAGCGATCCCGTCACCCGCCCCCCGCCCCGCAGGGCGCCGCGCACGTCCAGCCGCCGCGCGGCGGAGTCCACGCCCGCGACACCGCGCGCCCACGAGACGAGGGGCTCCAGGACCGCGAGGGTGTCGGCGCGGAGCGCGAACGACACCGCGCCGGCCGGCCCGCCCCGCCGGCCCAACGCTCCGGAGGCCGTCAGATGCAGCGCGGGCTGCTCGACGTACAGCGTGTCCACCTCCAGCCGCCGCGGCGCCAGCGCGACGCTCACGCCCGCGCGCTCGAGCGCCACGCCGGCGAAGCGGCTCGCGGCCAGCGTCACCGTGAGCTTCCCGGTCGGCGCGGCCGCCGTGTCCGCCGTCGGCAGCGCGAGATCGGCGCGCCACTCGCCCGAAAGGCGGGTCGCGGGGGCGCCGTCGAAGCGGCCGGCGAGATCGAGGGAATCGAGCGTGCCGCCCAGCGCGATCTCCACCACGGAGTCGCGCGCGCCCACCACGCCGCGCAGCGTGAAGCCGCCGCCCCGATCGGCCAGCGCCGCGTCGATCGCGAGCGCGGTGACGGGGCCGTTCACCTTCACGGAGCCGGCCAGCGCGCCCCCGACCGGGATCACCGGATACGAGCGCCGCAGGTCGTCGAGCGACAGCGAGTCCGCCACCAGGTCGGCCGCGACGCGCACCGTGTCCCCCAGCGTGAGCCGCGCGGTGCCACGCGCCGTCGACACCGGGCCGTCGCCGTGCCGCAGCGTGCCATCGAACGCCGCGTCGCGCCACGGGCCGTCGAGCGTGCCGCTCAGCGCGAGCCGCCCCTGCAGCGTGACCGAGGGCGCGAGCTTCTCGATCGTCGCGAGCGCGATGTCGGCGGAGGTCAGGGAGAACCGGTGGAAGGCGATGCCGTCACTCCCGCCCACGGTCACCAGGCCCGAGCCGGCGGCGCGGCTCACGGGGCGGCCCGCCACGCCCTCGTCGGCGATCGCGAGATCCGTCGTGACGTCGAGGCTCTCGAGCGTGCCCGTCGCGCGGATGCGCCCGCGCACGGTGCCGGCCACCGGCGGCCTGCCGAGGAACGGCGTGAGCAGCGCCAGGTCGAGCGGCTCCGCGTCCACCACCAGGCTGTCGAACCTGACGCCGCCCCGGGGCCCCACCACGAGCGCCACCGAGCCGCTGAGGTGGCTGCGGCCGGACGACAGCTCCGCGTCGCGGAAGCTCCAGTCGCTCCCGCCGCCGGCCAGGAGCCGCAGGCGCACCGCGGTGCGGCCGCCGCCCTGCTCGGGCAGCCCCGGCGCCGCCCAGCGGAAGTCGGCGAAGGCGGCGCGCGGGAGGTCCGCCGTCACCTCGACCTTCGCGCTGCCGCGCGGCGCGCCGCGGCCCCACCGCACCGCGCCCCGCGCCCGGCCCGAGGTCCCGGGCAGCTCCACGTGCGCGAGGTCGTACCGCACGCTGGCGCCTTCGATCACGACCCGCCCGGCCGCGTCCTTCAGCCGCACCGCGGGATCGGAGACCGTGACGGCGAGGTGCCGCAGGTCCGCCACCAGCCCCACCGAGTCGGGGTGCGACACGCGCAGGTGCGACGCGTCCAGGTTGATCGCCGTGAAGCGGCGCTCCGCCGGATCGTCGCCGGGCCCCGGCTGCTCGCGCAGGATCACCGTCCCGTCGGTGAGCCGCACGTCGTTCAGCTCCACCCGCGCGCGCTTCCCGCCCGGCCGCCGCGGCTCGAGCAGGCGGAAGAGGTGCTCGATGTTGAGGTGCCCGTCCGCGCCTTCCTGCAACACGACCGTCGGGCGTTCGATCACGACGTGCGACAGCACGTAGCGGCCGCGCACCAGGTTCGCCAGCGCGTAGGTCACGCGCACGCGGCCCACGCGGATGACCGGGAGACCGTCCGGGGTGCTCAGCGCGACGTCCTTGAGCTCGGCCGTGCGCCAGAGCGAGCCGGAGACCGCGCCGATCTCCACGCGCCCGTCCACCGTCCGGGACAGGACCCTCACGGCGATGCGTCGCGCGATCGCGTGGCCGGGGGCGGTGCCGAGCACCACCGCGACGAGCGCGACCGCCACCAGCGCCAGCACGACGGCGAGGCCGCCGATGACGATCAGCGCGCGGCGCAGCATCTCAGTACGCCTCGCCCACGCTGAACTGGAACTGCAGGCGCCTGAAGAACGACGTGGCCGCCGGCGGGCCGGCGTAGTTCTCCTGGCGCAGGATCAACTGGCCGGGCGACGAGGAGGTGGGAGGACTCACGATGTAGAGCGGGCCCCGCTGCCGCGGGTAGCCGTTGTAGGCCACGTCCACGCGCACCGGCCCCAGCGGCGTCCCGAGCCGCAGCCCCACTCCGGGCGTGACCTTCATCCCCCCCGGCAGCAACCCGCCCGCCGTCTGGTCCCACAGCTCGCCGGCGTCCACGAACGCCGCCAGCCGCAGGTGGCTTCCCCAGATCGGCGACGGGAACCGCAGCTCCAGGTTGGCGAGCGCGATCGCGTAGCTCCCGATCGGCGAGGTCCTGAGCCCCGCCGGCACGCTGTCCCCGCTCGCCGCATCGAAGACCATGCTGTCGGCCACGTAGACGAGCGGCCCCATCTCGTTGCGCCCGAAGCCGCGCACCGACGCGGGACCCCCCGCGTAGAAGCGCTCTTCGGGCGGCACGAAGCGGATGGAGGAATCGGCGACGAAGGCGAGGCCCGGCCGGATCACGCCGCCCCGGATCCGCAGCGCCAGGACGACCGAGCGCGACAACCCCGCGTACCAGGTCCCCTCGGCCACGATCTTGTTGTAGGAGATGAGGGGCTCCGAGCCCACCAGCGGCGAGGCGTGCGAGCCCTCGATCAGCAGCACCGAGCCCGCGGTCGGCTCGATGGGCGAGTTGGCGGTGTTGCGGACCAGCGCCAGCGACAGCGACGCATCACGGCGGGGCTGCGAGAGCACGTCCACCGCCGCCTGCTCGCACCGGTCGAAGTAGACGCAGAACACGGCCTGGTCGGCCTTGGTGCTGCCGTAGTCCATCCGGTATGTCAGGGTGACCTGCGAGGCGCGGGAGAGAGCGTACCCCAGCGCCACCGATCCGCCGACCCCGTTGCGCTCGAACGCCTTGTACTCGGAGCGGCGCTCCGCGAAGGTCGTGAAGGTCAGCGTGCTCTTGCGCTGGACGAACGCCGGCTGGGTGAACGTGGCCGACGTCAGGTAGTTCAGCCGCTCCGAGAACGGATCGCCCGACAGGGCCTCGCAGATCGAGCTCGCGAGCCCCGCGTCGGTGGGCGCGCCCACGCCGATCTTCGAGACCTTGCCCGCGAGGTCGAGGCGGCGGCCGCCGCCCAGGAAGTTGGCCGTGGAGAGCGTGGCCTGCGAGCGGAAGCAGTCGATCGTGCCGTAGCCGGCCCCGGCCCGGAGGCGCGTCCGCGCCGCTTCGGTCACCCGCACGAGCAGGGGCACGACCGAGTCGGAGCCGGCGGTCACGCTGTCGGCCAGGACGCCCACGCTCGCGAAGCGGAAGAGGTCGGTCTGATAGAGACTGCGCTGCGACTCGTACAGCGCGTCCTGGCTGAACCAGTCGCCGCTCCGGACGGCGAGCAAGCGGCGCACGGTGGCCGGGCCGACGGAGGACGCGCCCGCGATCGCGATCTCGCCGATCCGCGCCCGGCTCCCCGGCACCACCGCGTACTGCACCTCCGCCAGCCGCGTGTCGCGATTGACGCTGTAGTTGCGGTACACGGTCGCGAACGGATAGCCGAGGTTCTGCACCGCGAGGACGATCGTGTCGGCCGCGTCCTCGAACGCGAGCCGGTCGAACGGCTTCCCCACGGCCAGCGGCAGGCGCCGGATCAGCCGCCGGACGTCGAGGATCGAGTCCACGCCCTCGACCGCGATCGAGTCCACCACGACCGGCGGCCCCTCCTCGATCAGGAACCTGACCGCGACGCTCGTGGGCTTCCGGACGACCGCCGTGTCCACGCGCGCGTCGAGGTACCCGTGCTGGCGGTAGAGGATCTGGAGCCGCACCACGTCGCGCCGGAACTCCAGCTCGTCGAACGTCCGTCGCGTGCCGAGCCCAAGGTGCTTCAGCACCGGCCAGCTGTACGTCCACGTGGAGGCGCTCGTGGCGATCGCGGCCGACAGCGTCGCCGCGTCGAGCGCGTGGTTGCCGCGGAAGGTCACGGAGGTGACGGTGCGCTCGATGCTGCCCTCCTGCGCGGCCAGGATGCGGACGGGAAGCGCGAGCAGGACGAGCGGCAGCCATCTTCTCACGCTGCGGGACCGGGAAGCAAGGCGAGGCGGCGAGCCGCCGGAGGAGCCAAGTGCATCGGTGGGAGACCGGCCCTGGACGAAGGTGCGCGGCAGCCACGCAGTTTGACCGACGCGGGCGAACTGTCTTACTTTCGTACACCCACCTCATGAAGTCAACCGCTTGAGCAGAAATCACTTGTCGCGTTGGTCGGTCGCGCTGCTGCTGGCGGGAGCCGCCCCTGTGTTCTACACCGCCGCTCGTGCGCAGGACCCGGGCCCGCACGAGCGCGTCGTGCGGCCGCGGACGCCGGCGGCGTGTCGCTCCCGGAGAGCGAGCCTCGCCTGGCGGCTGAACTGCCTGCTCGATGCGCCGCCCTTCGACCGGGCGCTGTGGGGCGTGGCGATCGCCGACCCGCGGGGGCGCCTCGTCTTCGAGCGGAACGGCGGCCGCCTCTTCGTTCCGGCGAGCGACGTCAAGCTGGTGGTCGCGGCGACGGCCGCGGCGCTGCTGCCCGGCGATTACCGGTTCCGCACCAGCGTCTATGCGGCGGGGCCGGTGGAAGGCGACACCGTGCGCGGCGACCTGGTCCTCTACGGCCGCGGCGATCCGACGCTCTCGGGCCGCTACTCTGCGACGGAGACGGCGGCGTTCGACGAGCTGGCCGATTCCCTGAAGGCGCACGGGATCGCGCGCGTCGCCGGGGACCTGGTGGGCGACGCGTCGTGGTTCGACAGCGCCACGGCGCATCCCTCGTGGCAGGGATACGACCTCAACTGGTGGTACGCGGCGCCGATCACCGCGCTCGCCTTCAACGAGAGCAGCGTGGACTTCCTGGTCGACCCCGGAGCCATCGGCCAGCCGCCCGACATCCGGCTCCGGCCCGACCTCGGCATCGTGCAGTTCACGAACCGGGCACGCACGGTGAGCGCCGACTCGGACCGGACGCTCGACTTCTTCCGGGAGCCCGGGACGAACGTGGTGTGGGCGCAGGGTGACCTGCCGGCGGACGCGGCGAGCGACACCGAGTACTTCGCGATCCACGACGCGCCGGCCTGGGCCGCGACCGCGTTCCGGCGCTCGCTGGAAGCCCACGGCATCGTCGTGGACGGACGGGTGCGCACGACCTTCGACTCCACGGCGACCGCCGCGGCCCGCGGCGCGCCGCCCCTCGCCGAGCATCTCTCGCCGCCGCTGGCCGACATCCTCCAGCCGATCCTGGCCACGAGCCAGAACTGGTTCGCGGAGATGCTGCTGAAGACGCTGGGACGGGAGCTGGGCGGCGAGGGGAGCTGGCAGGCGGGGCTGGACGTCGAGCGCCGGTTCCTCATCGACTCGCTCGGCGTGGACTCGACGACGTTCGACCTGGTGGACGGCTCCGGCCTCTCGGCCTGGAACCTGGTCGCGCCCCGCGCGTTCGTGCAGCTCCTCACGCGGATGCGGAAGATCCCGCGCGCCCGCGCGTTCCTCGATGCGCTGCCGGTCGCGGGGGAATCGGGGACGCTCAAGGGGCGCCTCACCGACGCGCGACTGTCGGGGCGGGTGCGGGCCAAGACCGGCTCGATCAACCGGGTGAACTCGCTTTCCGGCTACCTCGAGCTGCCCCGCGGCCGGACCTGGACCTTCTCGATCCAGCTCAACAACCACGCGGGCACGACGCGGGAGGCACTGGTGCGCATCGACGCGATCGTCACTGCGCTCGCCCGCTGAGCCCGCGCGCCCTGGACGGGCTGAGCGCGCCCGCCGTAGCTTGCGCCGCGTGAGGATCTACACCAGGACCGGCGACCGCGGCGAAACCTCCCTGATGGGCGGCCGCCGCGTCCCCAAGGACGACCCGCGCGTCGCCGCCTACGGCGACGTGGACGAAACGAACGCGGCCATCGGCGCCGCCCGCGCGGCCCGGCCGGCGGAGCTCGCCGACGCGCTGCTGGCGGACATCCAGCGCGACCTCTTCACGATCGGCGGCGCGCTCGCCACGCCCAGGCCCGAGTCGCTCGGCGCCGCGCGGCGCGCCCGGCTCGCGGTGAGCGCGACGCGGGTGCACGCGCTCGAGAAGGCGATCGACGCGGCCGAGAAGGGCCTCGAGCCGCTCCGGCACTTCGTCCTCCCGGCCGGGACGCCGAAGGCGGCCGCGCTGCACGTCGCCCGCGCCGTCTGCCGCCGCGCCGAGCGCTCCGTCGTCCGCCTCGAGCGGGAGGAGCGCGTGGCCGGAGGACGGGCGATCCTGATCTACCTCAATCGCCTCTCCGATCTGCTGTTCGTGCTGGCGCGAGTGGCGAATGCGGCGGCCGGACGCCGGGACGTGAAGTGGTGACGCAGATCCGCGTCGCCGCCGCGTACCCCCCGGGGCGCGACGCCGCCTACGACGTGCTGGTGGGCCGCGGCATCCTGCCCGACCTGCCGGGGCTCCTGGCCGAGCGCTGCCCGGCGCACGTCTACGCGGTCGTGACCGACAGCCGCGTGGCGGAGCTGCACGCCCGGAAAGTCGTGGCCCTGCTCGCGCAGGCGGGCCTCGCCGCGCACCTCTTCGTTTTCCCCGCCGGGGAGTGGAACAAGGTGCGCGGCACCTGGAGCGACTTGTGCGACCAGCTGCTGGCCGCGCACGTGGGCCGCGACGGCGCGGTGGTGGCCGTGGGGGGCGGCGTCGTCGGCGACCTGGCGGGTTTCGTGGCCGCGACGCTGCACCGCGGCATCCCGGTCGTCCAGGTCCCGACCACGACGCTCGCGATGATCGACGCGTCCGTCGGCGGCAAGACCGGCCTGGACGTGAGCGCCGGCAAGAACCTGGTGGGCGCGTTCCACCCGCCGCGGTTCGTCCTGAGCGACATCGACACGCTCGCGACGCTTCCCCGCAACCAGATCGCCGCCGGCCTCGCCGAGGCGGTCAAGCACGGCGTCATCGCCGACGCCGCCTACGCCGAGGCGGTCGCCCGCGCGGCCGCGGCCTGCCTGACGCGCGCGCCGGAGGTCCTCGAGGCGATCGTCACCCGCGGGATCGCCATCAAGGCGGAGATCGTCGCCGCGGACCCGGAGGAGCGCGGCCTGCGCCAGACCCTGAACTTCGGCCACACCATCGGCCACGCCGTGGAGGCCCGCAGCGGCTATGGCCTCCTGCACGGCGAGGCGGTGGCGATCGGGATGGCGGCCGAGGCCTGGCTCGCCGAGGAGCTGGGCATCGCGCGCGCCGGAACGCGGCAGGCGGTCCTGGACCTCCTCGCCGCACTCGACCTGCCCTGCAGCGTGCCCGAAGCGCTCGCGAGCGATCAACTCCTCGAGACGATGCTGCACGACAAGAAGGTGCGCGCGGGCGCGCTGCGCTTCGCCCTTCCCGCCGCCATCGGCCGAATGGCGCAGAGTGCCGACGGTGCCTGGACGGTGGACGTCGCGCGCGAGCAGATCGTGCGAGCGATCGAGGCCAATCGCTAGCACCAGCTTCTCACATCAATAGCGACATCATCGCGTCAGTAAACTCACAAGTCGTTGTATGGTAATGTGATATCGAATCAGACGCCAAATGCTATCGGTGTCTGGCGATGTTGAAATGTGTACGGTATCTCCAATCGGCGTGGCAGTAACAACTTAGTGATGTGGATAAAATTGTTCGCTTGACACCGATTTCCGGGGCTCCCTATTATGGGCCCGCTTTGCACCCGGTTCGTCGGATCTGCTGGACCGTCACCACCGTGCAGGGGCCCCGCATGCTGAAGCGTCGCAGCAGCCAGCCCAAGTCGTTCTTCCGTCAGAGCGCGTCGGGCGCGTTCGACCAGTATCTCCAGGACATTCAGAAGTTGCCGCTGATCAGCGATCCGGCGGAGGAGCGGAGGCTGGCGCGGCTCGCGCAGAAGGGCGATCCGGCGGCGGCGGAACGGCTGGTGACCGCGAACCTGCGATTCGTGATCTCGTACGTGAAGAAGTACCAGGGTCACGGGCTGGATCTGTCGGAGCTGGTGGCGATCGGGAACGAGGGGCTGCTCAAGGCGGTGCGGAAGTTCGATCCGGAGCAGGGGGTGAAGTTCATCTCCTACGCCGTGTGGTGGGTGCGGCAGGCGGTCCTGAAGGCGCTGGCGGAGCAGACGCGCAGCGTGCGGATCCCGCTCAACCAGAACGCGCAGCTGATCCGGATGTCGCGCACCGAGATGGTGCTGGCGCAGGAGCTGGGCCGCGATCCGACGGACAGCGAGATCGCGCGGGCGCTGGGCGACACGGTGGACAACGTGCGGACGGCGCGGCGGATGACGGCGGCGGAGGTCTCGCTGGACGCGCCGGTGGACCGGACCGACCGGGACGCGGCGACGCTGGGCGAGCGGTTCGCGGGGGTCGAGGGCGGGGAGATCGAGGAGACGACGGACTCCAAGCTGATGCGCGGCTTCATCGACCGGGTGTTCCGGAAGTACCTGACGCCGCGCGAGCGGAAGATCCTCTACCTCTACTATGGCCTGGAGCAGGGCTCCGAGGCGATGACGCTCGAGAAGATCGGCGCGCTGATGGGGGTGACCCGGGAGCGCATCCGGCAGATCCGCGAGCGCGCCTTCGAGAAGCTGCGCGAGTGCCCGGATGGGCAGGCGCTGATGCGGTTCTGGCGGGCGGCCTAGTCCGCGTCGCCTGCGGGCGCAAGGGGCCGGCCTCGATCGAGGCTGGCCCCTTTTCGCGTGGCGCCCCTCGAACCCTGCAACGCCGCTCTGCCCCCGGCTAGTATACAGACGTCATGATCCAAGCCGACATCGCAGAGGACCTGGCCCGCATCGTGGGGGCGCGCTTCGTGCGCACCGCGCGCGCGGAGCTGGCCACGTACGCCTCGGACGGCCTGCCCACCTACCGGCGCATGCCCGGCGTCGTGGTGCTGCCGGGCACGGGGCGCGAGGTGGCGGCGGTGCTGGCGCTGCTCGCGCGGCGGGGCGTGCCGTTCGTGGCGCGCGGGGCGGGCACCGGGCTCTCCGGGGGCGCGCTCGCCGAGGCGCCCGCGGTGCTGGTGACACTGACCCGGCTGGCACGCATCCTCGCCGTGGACCGCGCCAACCGGCGCGCGGTCGTCGAGCCCGGCGTGGTGAACGCGACCTTGAGCCGCGCGGCGGCGCCCTTCGCTCTGATGTACGCCCCCGATCCCTCCAGCCAGACCGCGTGCACGATCGGCGGCAACGTCGCCGAGAACGCCGGCGGCCCGCACTGCCTGAAGTACGGCGTCACCTCCAACCACGTCCTCGCCCTGGAGGTCGTGCTCCCGTCGGGGGAGGTCGTCCGGCTGGGGAGCGCGTCGGGGGAGCCGTGGGGACCGGACCTGGTCGGGGCGTTCGTCGGCAGCGAGGGGATGTTCGGGATCGCGACGGAGATCACGGTCCGGCTGGTGCCGCTCCCCGCCGACGTCCACACGATGCTCGCCGACTACACCAGCCTCCGGCTGGCGGGCGAGGCGGTGTCGCGGATCATCGCCGCGGGCGTCGTGCCGGCCGCGCTCGAGATGATGGACCACAACGCGATCCAGATGGTGGAATCGAGCGTCTACGCGGCGGGCTATCCGGCCGACGCGGCGGCGGTGCTGCTGGTGGAGCTGGACGGCCGCCCGGCCGCCGTGGCCGGCGACGCGGCGGTGGCGCGGGCCATCCTCGAGGACTCGGGCGCGCGGAGCGTGCGGAGCGCGCGCACGGAGGCCGAGCGCACCAGGCTCTGGCAGGGCCGGAAGAAGGCGTTCGGCGCGATGGGACGCGTGAGCGCGGACCTGGTGGTGCAGGACGCCGTCGTGCCGCGGAGCGCGCTCCCCGACGTGCTCGAGGAGATCGCGTCCATCGGCGCGCGCTACCGCCTGCGCGTGACCAATCTCTTCCACGCCGGCGACGGGAACCTGCATCCCAACCTGTCCTTCGACGCCGCGGACCCGGACCAGGTCGAGCGCGTGCACGCGGCGAGCGGAGAGATCATGCGCGCCTGCGTGGCGGCCGGCGGCACGATCACCGGCGAGCACGGGGTGGGGCTCGACAAGCTCGCCTACATGCCGCTGGTCTTCGGGCCCGACGACCTCGGTCTGATGGCCGCGGTGCGCGGCGTGTTCGACCCAGACGGCCGGGCCAACCCCGGCAAGGTGATCCCGACGGCGCAGTGCCGCGAGTGGCGCCCGTGGAGTGCTTCGTGAGCGCGCCCCCGAGCGTCCCCACGCGCTGGCTGGCCCAGATGGAGGGGCAGCTCGACGACGCGGAGCGGCGGCTCACGGCGGCGGAGCGGCATCTCGCGACGGGCACGGGCGGGCCGGCCATCGAGGAGGCCTATCCGGGGGTCATGGCGGCCGCGATGGTGCGCGTGTGGCTGCGCGACGAGTCGTGGCACACGCAGCGCTCGCTGCAGGACCTGAGTCGCATGATGCGGGACCAGCTGCCGAGCGGCTTCGCAACGCTGTTCGACATGAAGGGGGACCGCCGCAGCTTCGCGGGGTGGCGCGCCGCGGACGCCCGGCCGTTGATCGAGGAAGCCCGCGCCTTCACGGTGAGCGTCCGGGCGGAGGTGGAGGCGTGCCGCAGGCCTTCGCCGCCGGCGTAGCGACCCCCGCGGACCTCGCCGGCCTCGCGGCGGCGGTGCGCGCCGCCGCCGAGCGCGGCGCCGCGCTCCGGGTGCGCGGCGCGGGAAGCTGGTGGCCCGACGCCGCCGACGAGGAGACGCTGTCCACCGCAGCGCTCGACACCGTTTCCGATTTCAATCCCGCCGATCTCGTCGTCACCGTCGGAGCCGGCGCGCCACTCGGCACGCTCGCCGCCACGCTCGCCGCGCGCGGCGTCTTTCTCGCGCTCGACCCTCCGGGCGAGCCGACGCGCACGGTGGGCAGCGTGCTGGCCACCGGCGGCTCCGGGCCGCTCGCCGCGCACTACGGCACGGCGCGCGATCAGGTCCTGGGGCTGGTCGTCGTCGCCGGGAACGGGACGGTGCTGCGGCTCGGTGGGCGCGTCGTCAAGAACGTCGCGGGGTTCGACCTCGCCAAGCTGGTGATCGGCGGCCACGGGGCCTTCGGCGTGATCGCGGAAGCGCACCTGCGGCTGCGCGCCCTCCCGGCGACGGACCGCACCGAGGTCTGGACCGGTGGCGCGGAGTGGGCGCAGAGCGCCGCCGCCCGCGTTCTCGCCTCGGGTGCGACGAGCGCAGCGCTCGAAGTGACGAGCCCCGAGCTGTCCGAGGCGCTCGGCTGGGGACGCACGTGGGCGCTGGCCGCGCGCTCGATGGGCGGAAAGGCCGCGGTGGACGAGGAGCTCCCGGAGATCCGGCGCGCGGCCGCGGGCCGGGCCGGCATCGGGAGCGACGGCGACGCCGCCTGGCTCGGGTGGCGGCGCGCCGTGGGCGGCTGGCCGGCGCTGCTGCGCATCGGCGCCGACCCGGCGTCGTGGAGCGCGGCGGTGGAGTTGGCGCGGCGGCACCTGGGGCAGACGCTCGGCGCGAGCATCACGGTGCCGCGCGGCACCGTCCGCGTCGGCGCGGAGCGCCTCGACGCCGACGCCGTGCGCGCTCTGCGCGGGGCCGCCGCCGCATGCGGCTGGCCCGTCACGCTCGAGCGCGCCGACGCCGCGACGCGCTCCGCCGTCGGGATCTGGGGCGCGCTCCCCGAAGGCGCCGCGCGCCTGGCGCGCGAGCTCCGCGCGCTCTTCGACCCGCCTGCGGCCCTCTCCTCGCCGCTCTTCCCGTGACGGCGCGCGCCTGGGCCGGCCTCGACCCCTGCGTCCATTGCGGCTTCTGCCTGCCCGCCTGTCCCACGTACGAGGTCACCGCCGACGAAGCGGATTCGCCGCGCGGCCGGATCGTGCTGATGCGCGCCCTGGCCCGCGGCGAGATGCCCGCCGACGACGCGACGCTGGACGAGCACCTCGACCGCTGTCTCGGCTGCCGGGCGTGCGAGGGGGTCTGCCCCTCGGGCGTCGTGTACGGCCCGGCGCTGGAGTCGGCGCGAGAGCTCATCGCCGGTGCGCGCGGCCAGCCGCCGGCGCTCGCGGCGGGCCTCTGGCTGCTGGCGCGGCCCGGACGCCAGCGCCTCCTCTGGCTCCTGGCCCGCGCTGCGCGCGCCACGGGCATCCCGACACGGGTGACGCGCGGCGCCGGCGCCGCCAGCCCCGCGCCGGTCTTCGCGCTCGCGATGCTGGCAGCGACGCGGCCGCGCCACGATCCACCCGGCGCCGACGGCCACGGCGCGCCGCCGCCGACGGCCACGGTCGCACTGCTCCGCGGCTGCGTCATGGAGGGCCTGTTCGGCCACGTGCACGACGCGACCGTCCGCGCCCTCGCGATGAATGCCGTCGCGGTGCGCGAAGTCCCGGGCCAGGTCTGCTGCGGCGCGCTCGCGGCGCACGCCGGCGACGCGGCGGCCGCCCGAGAAGCCGCGCGCCGGAACGTGCTCGCCTTCGACGCCGCGGCCCCCGGCCTACCGGTGGTCACGAACAGCGCGGGATGCGGCGCGATGCTCAAGGCGTACGGCGAATGGCTCGCCGACGACCCGCTCGCCGAGCGGGCGCGGGCCTTCTCCGCGCGGGTCCGCGACGTCAGCGAGGTGCTTGCCGAGCGCGGGCCGCGGCGCGCCGGAGCGCTCCGCCTCCGCGTCGCCTACGACGCGCCGTGCCACCTGCTCCACGCCCAGCACGTCGCCGACGCACCGCTCGCCCTCCTCGCCGCGATCCCCGAGCTGGAGCTGGTCCCGCTCGAGGGCAGCGACCGCTGCTGCGGCAGCGCGGGGATCTACTCGCTCCTCCACCCCGCCCTCTCGCTCGACGTGCTCGACGCGAAGCTGAGGGCCATCGGGGCCGCGGCGCCCGACGTCGTGGCGACCGGCAATCCGGGGTGCCTGATGCAGATCGGCGCCGGCGCCCTCCTCACCGGACTCGACGTGGCCGTGCGCCATCCGATCGAGCTCCTCGACCTGGCGTACCGGCAGTGAGCGCCAGCCGGCACTCCGGACGCCCGCCGCGCGCCGCGCGCCCGTGACGGATCTCCTGCTCCTCGACTACAACGGCGTGATCGCGGACGACGAGCCGCTCCACTTCGCCGCCCTGCACGACGTCCTCGCCGTCGAGCGCGTCCAGCTGGAGCGCTCCGCCTACTACGCCGACTACCTCGGGTTCGACGACCGGGAATGCCTGCGCATCGCGTTCGCGCGGGCGGGACGGCCGCTGGAGGCCGCAGCGCTGGAGCACCTCGCGGTCCGCAAGGCGCACTGGTACGCGGAGTCGATCCGCGCGGGACTGCCCCTGGTGAGCGGCGTGCAGGAGTTCGTGCGGCGGGCGGCCGCGGCGGGCGCGCGCATCGGCGTGGTGAGCGGCGCGCTGCGCCGGGAGATCGCCGCGGGGTTGGAGCGCGCCGGCATCGGCGACGTGGTCGGGACGGTCGTCAGCGCCGAAGACGTGACGGCCGGCAAGCCCGATCCCGCCGGCTACCGGCTCGCCATCGCGCGCCTCGCGGGCGATGGTGCCCGCGGCCTGCGCGCCGTCGCCGTCGAGGATTCGGTGCCCGGCCTCGAGGCCGCGCGCGCCGCGGGCGCCGGCTGCGTCCTGCTCGCCACCAGCTACCCCGCGGAACGCCTGGTGGGCGGCGACGCCGTGTGGGACAGCTTCGCCGGACACGAGCCGGCGGAGCTCGCCCCGCTGTTCCGCGCGGTGGGCGCGTGAGCGCGCCGCGCCCGAGCCCGCCGCCCGGCCCCGCCGAGGCGCTGGTCGCGCGCGGCATCGTGAGCCGCGCCGAGCGGGAGACGCTGGCCACGGGCGCGGGGGTCATCGTGCGCGACGGCCTCGCGCGCTTCCGGCTCACGGGCGGCGGGCGAGTGGCGTGTCTCCAGGGCCTCGTCACGTGCGACGTGGAGGCGCCCGGCGACGACAGCCACTGCTTCGGCGCCCTGCTCAACGCCAGGGGGATGATCGTCTCCCCGTTCTGGATCCTCCGCCTCGAGGACGCGCTGATCGTGGAAGTGCCGGAGCCGGCGCTTCAGGTCGTCGGGGAGACGTTGGCGCGCTCGCTCCCGCCCCGTCTCTGCCGCCACGAGATCGTGAGCGCGGAGACGACGTCGGTCGGCTTGTACGGCCCGGCGGCGGCGAAGGTGCTGGCGGCTGCGACGGGGATGGCGGAGTCGCCGGCGGCGGGCCGCGTGATCCATCTCCCCTACGCCGGCGCGGCGGTGGCCGCAGCGCGCGTCGCGGCGCGCGGGCTCGACGGCTTCGAGTGCCTGGTGTCGGCCGCGGCGGCCCCGGCGCTCGCGGCCGCGTTCGCGGCCGGCGGGGCCGCGAGCATCTCCCCCGCCCTGCTCGAAGAGCGGAGGATCCTCGCCGGCTTTCCGCGCCTCGGCGCCGAGATCGACGACAAGACGCTGCCGCAGGAAGTCCGCCTCGACGAGCTGGGCGCGGTGTCCTACACGAAGGGCTGCTACCTCGGCCAGGAGACGGTCGCCCGCGTGCACTTCCGCGGCCACGCCAACCGGCGCCTGCAGGGCGTCGCGCTCGAGCGCGTTCCGGGCGCGCTGCCGCTCGAGCTGGTGGACGGCGCGCGCCGCATCGGACGGCTCACCAGCGCGTGCTGGTGGGAGGCGGGCGGATGCTACGCCGGCCTCGCGGTCATGCGCCGCGAATCCGCGCCCGGCGCCCCCGTCCAGCTCGCGGACGGCTCGATCGGCTCGGTGCGCGAGCTGCCGTGGGAGAGTCCGGCCGGCGGAGCGACCGCGTGAAGGTCTTCGTGACCGGCGGCACGGGTCTGGTGGGCCGGCACGTGATCGCCGCGCTGCGCGCCCGCGCCGACGGCGTGCGCGCGCTCGCCCGCAGCGACTCGGCCGCCGCCGACCTGCGCACGCAGGGCGCCGAGCCGGTGCGGGGCGACCTCGGCGACAGGCGCGGCCTCGGCGAGGCGATCGCGGGAAGCGACGCCGTGCTGCACGCCGCCGCGATCCTCCTCTCGGGCGGGACCTGGGATGCGTGGCACGCCGCGAACGTCGTCGGAACCGAGGCGGTGGCGCGCGCCGCCGCGCGGGCCGGCGCCCGGATGGTCTACCTCTCGTCGGTGGCGGTGTACGGGCGCCGCATGACGTACGACGGCGGACCGGCGAGCGTGGACGAGGATTTCGGACTGGACCGCCCGTCCTACCCCGGCGATTTCTACGCGCGCTCGAAGCGGGAGGCGGAGCTGGCGCTGTGGCGGGTCGCGGAGGAAACGGGGCTCAAGGCCGTGGCTCTCCGGCCATGCGTGATCTACGGCGAAGGGGACCGCAACTTCTCGCCGCGCGTCGCCCGGCTCGTCAGGCGCGGCCTGGCCCCGATGATCGGCCCCGGCAACAACCCGCTCAGCGTCGTGTACGCGGGCAACGTCGCCGCGGCCGCGCTCGCCGCCCTGGACCGCCGCGACGTCACCGGCCCCTTCAACGTGACGAACGACGGCGCCGTGACGCAGCGGGAGTTCCTGGAGCGCTTCGCCGCCGGCCTCGGCGTTCCCGCCCGCTGGATCCCGGTGCCCCACGCGCTCGCCTGGGGAGGCGCGCGGCTCTGGGACGCGACCGTCGGCGCGCTGGCCGGCTGGACCGGGCTGCTGTCGGCCCGCAGCTCCGTGCAGTTCCTCGCCAGCGCCAATCCCTACACGTCCGCGCGGGCCGAGCGCGTGCTCGGGTGGCGGCCCGTGGTCCCCGCGCCCGAGGCGGTGGAGCGCACCGGAGTGTCCTTCCGCGCGCACTGACGTACCCCCCGAAAACACGAAGACCCGGAGCAGGCT